>TARA_B110000091_G_scaffold26044_1_pt1 | contig 12115 bp, 9 predicted proteins | sample TARA_B110000091 | Tara Oceans TARA_B110000091 (sample SAMEA4397278) | marine metagenome | biome: Polar Biome; feature: [DCM] deep chlorophyll maximum layer (ENVO:01000326); material: water (ENVO:00002006), including particulate matter (ENVO:01000060) such as... | depth 35 m
CAGTTTCACTTTACGATTGGCATGAATATTGGAGAGTTGTAATCAAATGAATAAAGCCGTTTTAATAATAGTTTCATTTATTTAATATTAAACCCTAAATTTGTAATCGTTCAAAATACAAAACACTATGAAAAAGATAATTTTAACTTTGGCAATTGCCTTATTTTCAGTAGCTACTTTTGCACAAAAATATGCTTACGTAGATACTGACTATATTTTGAAAAATATTCCAGAATACATTACAGCACAAAAAACTTTAGACGATTTATCAGAAAAATGGGAAGCTGATGTTGAAAGTAAAAAAAGGGTAATCAATAAAAAATACCAACAATATCAAGCAGAAGAATTATTGCTTCCGGACGATATGAAGAAGAAAAAAAGAGAAGAAATTTTTTCTTTGGAAAATGGTTTGTCAAAATTTCAACAAGATAAATTTGGAGTAGAAGGTGAATTGTTTCAAAAGAGAAAAGAATTAATCGAACCCATTCAAAACAAAGTATACAATGCTGTAAAGGAACTTGCTTCTGTAGGAAACTACTCTTTCATATTTGATAAAGCAAACCAGAGTAATATTTTATATGCAGACTCTAAATTGGATAAAAGCCAGAGAATACTTAAGAACTTAGGATACAAATAAAAACCAACTAACAACAAATAATACAATTAAACAATGAAAAAAATAATAGCAATATTAGCAGTAGCATTTTTAGGATTTATAAGTTCAGCAAATGCTCAAAAATATGGACACGTTAATGCACAAGAATTACTATTAGCAGTTCCTGGATATGCAGATGCAAACAAAGAGATGGAAAGGTACCAAAGTGTTAAAGTTAAAGATTTGAAAGATCAAGAAAGAGTTTTGAATGAAAACTACACGAAATACATAGCTGAAAAAGCAACTTTATCCAAACCTATTCAAGAGTCAAGAGAAAAAGAAATTGCTGAATTACAAGATGCCGTTCGTGCTTTTGAACAAAGTGCTAAAACTAAAATTCAAGCAAAACAACAAGAATTAATGGAACCCCTTTTAAATCAATTACAAGATGCGATTAAAAAAGTGGGAATAGATAACGGATATACTTACATATTTGATATGACTCAAGGTACTTTAGTGTATTATAATGAAAAAAATGAGATAACACAATTGGTTATAGCAGAACTTAAAAAGGGAGTAACTACTTCAAATGCTAAACCTACTCCAATAAAATAAAAAATAATATTTTTATCAAAAACCTCTCATCCAAAAGGATAAGAGGTTTTTTTTTGCTTAAATTTGATTCTAATCTAAAACCAAAATGTCTAACTCATTTCTATCTACTTCTATAGAATACCTAAAAGGGGTTGGGCCAAAGCGTGCAGATATTTTAAAGAAAGAATTGAGGATTTTTACCTACGATCATCTAATCAATCATTTTCCTTTTCGATACATTGATAGATCTAAAATCCATAAAATTAAAGATGTGAATTCTTCGGAAATTCACATCCAATTGAGAGGAAAAATAACCCGAGTATCTGAAACTGGAGTAAAACAAGGCAAAAGACTTATAGCCTACTTACAAGATGATACGGGTGAAATGCAACTTATTTGGTTTAAAGGAGCAAAATGGGTAAAACCCAAACTAATAATAGGAAAGGAATTTATCGTTTTTGGTAAACCCACTCAATTCAACAATTCATTTAATCTGGTTCATCCAGATTTTGAAGAGAAGCCAAAAGAAAATGAACAAGTAGCTGCCTTACAACCAGTATATAATTCATCTGAAAAAGCAAACGCAACTGGATTGAACTCCAAAGGAATTGAAAAACTAACCAAAACTATTACTCCCTTACTCAGGCAACAAATTCCCGAAACACTTTCGGTCGCTTTGATCAAGGAATTGAAATTAATGCCAAGAGAATTAGCTTTTCAACAAATTCATCATCCTACCAATCCTGAGTTATTAAAAAAAGCAATCTTCAGATTGAAGTTTGATGAGTTCTTCTTTCTTCAAATGAGAATACTGAAACAAAAGGTAGTCCAAGAAAAGAAACTGAAAGGGTTTGTGTTTGAAAAAGTAGGAGCCAGTTTCAATTCCTTTTACACAAAAAATTTACCTTTTGAATTAACTAATGCTCAAAAAAGAGTAGTCAAAGAAATTAGAAATAATGTAGGAAGTGGAAAGCACATGAATCGTTTGTTGCAAGGGGATGTAGGAAGTGGAAAAACCTTAGTTGGTTTACTGGCTATGCTTTTGGCAAAAGACAATGGATATCAATCCTTAATGATGGCTCCTACCGAAATTTTGGCAACTCAGCATTTCACCTCCATCTCCAAATATTTGGAAAATACTGGAGTTACAATTTTACTATTAACCGGTTCTACAAAAGTAGCTCAAAGAAGAATTATTCACGCTCAATTATTATCAGGTGAACTAGACATTCTTATTGGAACCCATGCACTACTCGAAGACATTGTACAATTCAAAAACTTAGGACTTTCTATCATAGATGAGCAACATAGGTTTGGAGTAAAACAAAGATCTAAACTGTGGCAAAAAAACACCATTCCTCCTCATATTCTTGTAATGACAGCCACTCCAATCCCACGAACTCTTGCCATGACAGTTTATGGAGATTTGGATATCTCAGTAATAGATGAACTGCCACCAGGAAGAAAAGAAGTCACTACGATTCATAAATTTGACAAAGATAGATTGTATGTTTTCAATTTTATGGAGAAACAAATTGCTGAAGGAAGACAGGTTTATGTCGTTTATCCATTAATTGAAGAATCCGAACATTTGGATTTTAAAGATTTGATGGATGGCTATGAAAGTATGGCAAGAAGATTCCCTTTACCTCAATACAAATTGAGTATTGTACATGGGAAAATGAAAGCCAAAGACAAGGAGTACGAGATGCAACAATTTGTAAAAGGAATTACTCAAATTATGGTTGCAACTACGGTAATAGAAGTAGGTGTAAATGTTCCCAATGCAACAGTAATGGTAATTGAAAGCGCCAATAAATTTGGATTATCTCAATTACACCAATTACGTGGACGAGTAGGAAGAGGATCAGACAAATCGTATTGTGTGCTAATGACGGATTACAAATTATCGCCTACAGCAAAAACAAGGATAGAAACCATGGTGAGAACCACAGATGGTTTTGAAATTGCTGAGGAGGATTTGAAACTGAGAGGCCCTGGAGATATTATGGGAACTCAACAAAGTGGTGTTTTAGACCTTAAGCTTGGTGATTTGATAAAGGATAACAAAATAGTAGTTGCAGCAAGAAACTACGCTTCAGAGCTCTTAAAAAAGGATCCTGAACTTACTTTACAAGAACATTACCTTGTCAGACAAAGGTTAGCTGAGTTGATAAAGAAAAAACCTAATTGGGGGAGGATTTCGTAGGAAGTAGATCTAACAAATTTTATGTATTAAAGAATTAAATTAATTGAGTGAAAATCAATTATTGAACCTTCATCAAAAAACATCTTATCTGTGGAGTATTTGTAATTCGTAGAGCAGTTGTCCTAAACAAAAAAGCCATTCTTTTCAGAATGGCTTTTAAACTTAATGTATTCAAGTATTAGTGTGCAACTTCACCTTCTTTCAAGGGAACATTTTGCGGCACAAAATCTTCTTCATGGTCTGGGTTACTATAATCGTAAGGCCATCTGTGTACTATTGGTAAATCTCCTGGCCAGTTTCCATGACCAGGGTTAACTGGTGTTGTCCATTCCAATGTATTCGATTTCCATGGATTTTGCGTAGTTTTTCTTCCTGCATAAATACTATAGAAGAAATTGAAAAAGAAAATCAATTGAGCTAGTCCTCCTATTATTGCAAAGATTGTAATCACCTCATTCAAATCTTGAACGTGATCTAAGAATGCAAACTCTGTGTTAGAATAATACCTTCTTGGTGCTCCTGCCAATCCAACAAAGTGCATTGGGAAGAATACTCCGTATCCTCCAATTAAGGTAGCCCAAAAGTGAGCATAACCTAATTTCTTGTTCATCATCTTACCATACATTTTTGGGAACCAGTGATACACACCAGCAAACATTCCAAAAATAGCCGATAATCCCATTACAATATGGAAGTGAGCTACAACAAAATAAGTATCGTGAACTGGAATATCAAGGGTTGCATCTGCAAGAATAATTCCTGTTAATCCTCCTGTAATAAATGTAGATACCAATCCAATTGAAAACAACATAGCTGGAGTATAACGGATATTACCTCTCCATAATGTTGTAATATAGTTAAATGCTTTTACAGCAGATGGTATTGCAATCAGTAAAGTTGTGAATACAAATATTCCTCCAATAAATGGATTCATTCCTGTAATAAACATATGGTGACCCCAAACGATAAATGACAAGAAACCAATTGCTAAAATTGAGCCAATCATTGCTCTGTAACCAAAAATTGGTTTTCTAGAGTTTGTCGATACAATCTCAGATGTAATTCCTAAAGCTGGTAAAAGTACAATGTATACTTCTGGGTGACCTAAGAACCAAAATAAATGTTGGTAAAGTATTGGTGAACCTCCAGATGCATCTAATGCTTCACCTCCAATAAAGATATCAGACAAATAGAAACTTGTTCCAAATGTTTTATCCATTAATAACAGCAATACTGCTGAAACTAATACTGGGAAAGAAAGAACTCCTAAAATAGCTGTTACAAAAAATGCCCACATTGTAAGTGGTAATCTTGTCATTTTCATTCCAATCGTTCTTAAGTTGATAATTGTAACAATGTAATTTAGTGCTCCCAATAAAGAAGAGGCAATAAACAAAGTCATACTCAATAACCACAATGTCATTCCTAATCCAGAACCTGGTATAGCTTGCTCCAAAATACTTAATGGAGGATAAACTGTCCATCCTGATGCTGCCGGACCATTTTCTATAACTAAAGAAAAAAGCATGATTGAACTTGATAATGCAAAGAACCAAAAAGATAACATATTCAAGAAGCCTGAAGCCATATCTCTTGCTCCTACTTGTAGCGGAATAAGTAAATTACTAAACGTACCACTCAATCCTCCTGTCAATACAAAAAACACCATAATAGTTCCATGTATCGTTACAATTGCTAAGTATCTGTCTGGTTTTAATAATCCATCAGTTCCTAAATAACTGTCTCCTAAAAAGAATTTCATTGCTTCAAACTCTTCATTTGGCCAAGCAATTTGTAGTCTAAATAGTACGGATAAAATTACTGCAACAACTCCCATTAACATTGCTGTTAATAAAAATTGCTTAGATATCATCTTGTGGTCCTGACTAAATAAATATTTAGTTATGAAACTTTCGTGGTGGTGATGTCCTTCTTCGTGTGTGTGTTCTGCCATTTCTATCTTTATAAAACGTTATAATATAAATTAAATATCCTTAGTCTGCTGCTACTTCTTGTGTAACAATTACCTCTTTTATTGTTGAATCAGTTATTTCCTCTGGCTCTAAAAGACCTGCTAACTGAGCAAAGGTTTTTGATTCTTTTTGTTTTGCATACCAAATATCAAATTCTGCTTGTGTATCAACAACTACAATATTCATTTGCATGTTGTAGTGTGATGCTCCACAAATTTTGTTACACAATAATAAATAATTAAAGTCTACTTCTTCTCTTCCTTCAGCTGCTCTTTTTTCATTCGTTTTCTTGTACTGAGCAATAACTTCCGGATTCTCTCTCATTTCTGCTGTAGAAATTGTTGGCTTAAATGAAAGTCTTGTTGTCATACCAGGAACACAATTCATTTGTGCTCTAAAGTGTGGAAATAATGCAGAATGAATTACATCTCTCGATCTAAATTTAAACTCATAAACTTCTCCTTTTACTAAATAAAGTTCCTTAACAATTACGTCATCATTTGCTGCTGAATCAGTTTGTGGAGTTTGAACTTTTCTCAAAGGAGTTAATCTTATTAATTGACGATTAAGCCTTTCTAATTTAAATTTCATTTCAGATAACTTCGCGTCTGGAATTAAATCTCCTTCTTCAGAAATTGTCTTTTCTAACTTAGCAATATCAGCTTTCCATGCCAATTCTTTTGCATCAATCAAATCAGAAGTCACAACACCTAATGGGTTATTTGTTTCAATGACTTTAAAGTTAGAATTTCCTAATGTATTATCTTCTCCAGAGTATCTTACCGTCCAGTCAAATTGCTTTGCATATATCTCAATTACTTGAGCATTTTCTGGCATTGCCGTAATCTTATTCCAAACCATTAATCCTGCAATAATAATACCTGCTAATGTTACAGCTGGAATAACTGTCCAAAGTAACTCTAGTTTTGTAGAATGTGAGAAGAAAACTGCTTTCCTACCTTTCTTTTGGTGATATTTTATTGCAAAAACAAATAAAAGTGTTTGAGTTAAATAATAAACTATGATTAATATAATCCAGTTGACATCATACAAATAATCTATTTCTACTCCATGTTCAGAGGCTGAGGGCCCAAGGCCCGGACGAGCACCATAAACAATAAATAAATAAGTGGAGGAAATCATTAATGCCAAATAAAACACCAATAACATTCCTGCATTAAATTTAGTTTCACCCTCCGTTACATCAGCTTCATCCTTATTTCTCAATCTTGATGAATGCTCATATACTTTCATCAACTGAGCTGCAGTGATGATTACCAATACTATTACTATAATTATTAAAAACTTCATTTCTCTTTAATTTAATCTTCCTCTAAAAATAATTTATTTCCTTTTTCTTCTTTTCTACTATGTATCGTGGTGTAAGTTTTCATCCAAGTAAGGATGATTCTTAACTAATAGTGGGGCTTTTGAAAGTGTTCTTAAAACTACAAATATAAACATCCCTAAAAATGCTATAAACATTCCTACTTCAAGGAAGCCAATTGCCCAATGGTCAAATACTGAACCTGGCATTACCATAATAAATACATCTACCCAGTGGAAGACAAATAATATAGATCCAATAATTAGAATAGTTATTTTACTTCTTTTTGCTTCTCTAGACATCAATAGTACAATTGGGATTACGAAGTTAACTGCAACAGTTGTCCATAATATCCATTTGTAATTACCAAATCTATCTAAGTAATAAGTAACTTCTTCAGGTATATCTGCATACCAAATCAACATAAATTGAGAGAAGAATAAGTACGTCCACAAAAAACTAATTGCAAACATCCATTTCCCCATATCGTGTATGTGAGATTCATTGATGAATTTAACATATCCTTGTGCTTTCAACCAAAATACTAGTAATAAGATAAAGATAGTAGCAGAAACCCAAATCCCTGAGAATACTAACCAGCCAAATAAAGTACTAAACCAGTGTGTATCGATAGACATAATCCAATGCCAAGACATTACTGAAGATAAGTAACCAAACAACACTAGGAAAAATGCTCCTTTAGCAAAGTTTTTCATGTGTATTTTTGTTCCACCTTCCAAGTCTTCTTGTAAAGATCTTTTTCTAAATCCTCTAGCAAATAATAAAAAGACAGAAAAGTAAATTACATTCATCATCCAAAAGAACCATTGCGATAAGAACGGCTGTTTGTTTGCAATAATTGGATCAAAATGTGCATTTCCTGGATCCATTACTGCGGGGTCCATCCAATGCCAAATGTGATTCCAATGCATTGAACCTGCAAAGAAAACAAAGATTAAAAAGATTGCTCCTACAGGAAGCCAACCAATAATTGCTTCTAAAATTCTTTTGTAAACAACACCCCATCCCGATTCAGTTGCATACTGTAAAGCAATAAAGAATAAAGCTCCAAGTCCTATTCCGAAGAAAAAGAAGGCATTAACTAATAAGTTTGACCAAGATCTTGCATGACCTGTATCAGGAAAAGTTCCTTGTTCGTGAACAATATGTTCAAGAGTTTCCATTGGTGAATGTGCAACTCCTCCATGAGCTCCATGTGAATCTTCTGCATGTCCGTCTTCTTCAACCCCATGAGTACCTCCTTCATCATGACCATGAGAACCTTTGGTTTCCTTAAAGTGAGGTGTTAATAACATCTTGAATTCAAACTCATCATGATGAGTTGATTCTCCATGAACTTCTGTTCCATGATGTAAAGTCTTGTCTACAAAATCAACAGTAATTCCTTGCTCAGAAGCTGCTGTTTTTACTCTATCAATGAATGCTTCCTTTGTAAAAGGTAATTCATTGTAATATTCTACCAAAAGAGATTCTGTACCATCTTCAGTATTTGCTAATTCTGAATACATGTGATTCTTCTCAGTTGAAAACCCAATAATAAACATAGCTAAACCTGCGGCTATGATAATAAATAGATTCCTTTTTATTTTACTTGTAAATTGAAAATTCATAGTTTTAATTTTCCACAATTATTTGATTGTTACTTAACTTCTTCTTTTAGTGACCTGCTAACGTTTCTGGTAATAATTCTACAGTTGATCCTGTACCAATAATATCAGTTACTTTCTCCATTTCTAATGTTTTCAATGCATCTGGTATAACCACTCCACCACTCATAGACTTAATGTAAGAAATAACTTGCCATCTTTCTTTTTGATTCAATTGAGAAGCATGTGATCCCATATCTCCTTTACCATAAGTAATAGAGTAAAACATTTGACCTTCCGCTTTAGTAAATGCATTTGATGGGGGAACGATAAGTCCTTTCTCTGCAATTATACCATCTCCTGCTCCTTTTTCTCCGTGACAATGATCACAAAAAGTAGTGTATAATTGTTTTCCATGCTCTACATTAGATTCAAACATTCTCATAGGATTTACATCCAAAGCAGATGCATCATAATCTTCATCACTGTATTCTAAACTCATAGCACTGTGTGAAACTATCATTGCTTTAGAAGGTAATCTTTTATATGGCATTGAATAAGCTGGGTCAGCATTTACACCTTGAAATGGAATAGTTCCCATTGGTGGTAATTTTGCAGACTGAGTGTTCTTAATAGAATCGTTTGATTTCCATGATCTAACCTCTCCATAATCTACATAAGCTTCTTGAGCAGGCGAACGGTACATGTCTGGCATGTATTCGTAACCAAAAGAGTTTTCATTCTTAACACAAGAAGAAAAAACTACGGTTAATGCTATTCCTGCAACTATTTTATGTATGTAATTAATATTCATAATAGTATTTTATCTAATTAGATACTGGTTTAAACTGTTTTCTCGTCTAGTTCCACAAAGTCTGTTGATCTAACCAATGCTTGGATATCACTTGCAGAATATTTTGAATTCTCTGAAGTTCTTATTTCCATCACGAATCTATCGTCAGTTGTTCTTGGATCTGGATTTGTTGCTGGCATTCCGGGTAAAGTCCCATTTCTTAAAAAATATGTAATCGCCATTCCATGTGCCGCACAAAGTACTGTAAACTCAAATGTAATTGGAATAAATGCAGGTAAGTTTTCAAGGTATGAGAAACTTGGTTTTCCACCAATGTTCATCATCCAATCATCAATCATGAAATATTTCATTCCTAATGTAGCAAGCATTAATCCTGTTAATCCATACAAAAAGGCAGCAATACCTAATCTTGTATGTCTTACTCCGATTACATCATCAATCCCGTGTATTGGCATTGGTGAAAATACTTCATTGACATGAATACCTTTAGATACAAGCATTTTGGCTCCATCTACTAGTTTATCATCATCATCATACATTGCATATATTATTGTATCTGACATGTTCTTAGTTTATTTATTCATTAAATCTTTTGCCTGAGATGACCAATCGTCTCTTTCTGCTCTTCCAGGGAATGATTTCGTTAAAGAATCTAACAAGTTATATTCTTCCGATTGCATTTTACTTACTTGTTCAAAAGTAAATATTCCAACTGAGTTAAGCGTTTTTTCTAATACAGGTCCTACTCCACTAATTAATTTCAAATCATCAGCTTGAGAATCATTTGCACTACCTACTCTTTCAAGTAAAGTAGATTGATTTTGTTTCAATGCTTCTTCTGATAACTCTACCGCTTTTTCTTCTACGATTCTATTAACTGAAACTTCTTCGTTTCCATGATCATCATGATGACCGTGAGATCCGTCTGCTCCATAATATCCTTTTCCTGCTCCAAATCCTTCTTTATAGTTTTCTCCAGAAGATTTCAAAATTGTTTTTACTTCACTAATTGCAAGTACTGGGAAGTACCTAGCGTATAATAAATACAATACAGTAAAGATTCCTAATGTTCCTATGAACACACCAATATCGACCCATGTTGGGTAAAACATTGACCAAGTAGATGGTAAATGACCTCTGTGTAGAGAGGTTACAATAATTACAAATCTCTCAAACCACATTCCTATGTTTACTACGATAGAAATGATAAATGTAAAAAGTAAACTTGTTCTTAATTTCTTGAACCACATTAATTGTGGAGAAATTACATTACAAGTCATCATAGATGCATAAGCCCACCAATATGGTCCTGTTGCTCTATTCAAGAATGCATAGGATTCATATTCTACCCCAGAATACCAGGCCATAAATAGCTCAGTCAAATAAGCTACCCCAACAATAGAACCTGTAACCATAATTACAATGTTCATGTATTCTATATGCTTTGTGTGGATGTATGCTTCCAACTTCATTACTTTTCTAACAATCAGCATTAAAGTTTGTACCATTGCAAATCCTGAAAATACTGCTCCTGCAACAAAGTAAGGAGGAAATATCGTTGTATGCCATCCAGGAATTACCGAAGTAGCAAAATCAAACGATACAATAGAGTGTACAGAGAACACAAGTGGTGTTGCAATACCTGCTAATACAAGTGATACAATTTCAAATCTGTTCCAATGTTTTGCTCTTCCAGACCAACCAAAACTTAATATTCCATAAATCTTTTTAGTCAAAGGCTTAGTCATTCTATCTCTGATAGTAGCAAAATCAGGAATTAATCCAATGTACCAGAACACTAACGATACAGAGAAATAAGTAGAAATTGCAAATACATCCCAAAGAAGTGGAGAGTTAAAGTTTACCCATAAAGATCCAAATTGATTTGGTAATGGTAATACCCAGTAAGATACCCACAATCTTCCCATGTGAATTCCTGGGAAAGTTGCTGCCATAATTACGGCAAATATTGTCATTGCTTCTGCAGAACGGTTTACCGCCATTCTCCATTTCTGACGAAAGAGTAACAGTACTGCAGAAATAAGAGTTCCTGCATGCCCGATTCCAACCCACCAAACGAAGTTTGTAATATCCCAAGCCCAGTCTACTGTGTTGTTCAATCCCCAAGTTCCAATTCCTTCTCCAATAAGATAAAGGATACATCCAACTCCATACAAAGCAATAACTGCTGCAATGGATATTAAGATGTACCAACCTCTTGGAGCTTGATTTTCAATAGGGCGACAAACATCTTCAGTTATCTGATGATAGGTTTTGTCACCTAGTATTAAGGGTAGTCGTATGTCTGATTCTCTGTGCATTCGTAAGATTTTTAATTCTTTTACCTAAATAATTTATTCTTAAGCTTCATCTATATTTCTTACCTTAACTTGGTAATAGATATTTGGTTTTGTTCCAACTTCCTCAAGGATATGGTATGCTCTATCACTATCTGCTCCTTGACGAACTGCAGATCCTTTTCCTGAATGTGATTTAAAATCATTTAAATCTCCAAAAGTAATTGCATCTGTAGGACAAGAAGAAGCACAAGCTGTTTGGATTTCTCCATCAGTAATTGTTCTGCTTTCTTTCTTAGCTTCTAGTTTTCCTGATTGTATCTGTTGTACACACATACTACATTTTTCCATTACTCCTCTAGACCTAACTGTTACATCTGGATTCAATACCATTCTTCCCATGTCAAATTGTGACGGATTAAAATGCTTAAATCTTGAGTTTGACGGGTAATTAAACCAGTTAAATCTTCTTACTTTGTAAGGACAGTTATTTGCACAATATCTTGTTCCTATACATCTGTTGTAAGTCATTTGGTTTAAACCTTCGTTACTGTGAGTTGTTGCAGCAACTGGACAAACTGTTTCACAAGGTGCGTGATTACAGTGTTGACACATCATTGGAATATGAACTACTGAAGGATTTTCTTCAGCAAGTTCTAATTTATCGTAGCTATAATCTGTAACTTCTTCGAAATTATT
>TARA_B110000091_G_scaffold171942_1_pt1 | contig 12103 bp, 10 predicted proteins | sample TARA_B110000091 | Tara Oceans TARA_B110000091 (sample SAMEA4397278) | marine metagenome | biome: Polar Biome; feature: [DCM] deep chlorophyll maximum layer (ENVO:01000326); material: water (ENVO:00002006), including particulate matter (ENVO:01000060) such as... | depth 35 m
CTACCAGAAGTGGTTACTCGCTTAGGTACTGCGTTTGCAAAAATTAACGACTAAATCAATCGTTAATTAGAAATCAAAAAACCGCGTTATTTAAACGCGGTTTTTTATTTTTGAAGGGGTAAAGCCTGCACACGCGTAAAGCGCCGCTTTTAATATTTATAACTGATAACTATTAATTGGCTTCTCTAAAGCGAAGCGCCCTCTAAACCTCTTTGTGAATAAATCACTTAAGATCTTATTGCACTAAGAGAAGCAAAAGAGATGTAAATGAGAAGACATCTGGCATAGAAATTACGAGCTTTGCTCGTCACGCCAGCAAGCTGTGCGTATACAAGTTTGGTGTAAGAATTTTGATGTACTGTAGGCGTGAAGCTTGCTCACGCGAAAAGCGCAGCTTTTAATTCTTTAACGCCACATGTAATAAAAGGCACAGCCCCCTTCAAAACCTATTTTCCACACTCTTTACACTCTAAATCTTTAATCACTTTAAAGTGCTGTTGCTTTAAAGTGAGCGCATCGAAGGTTATAAACACACATCCCTCTGCATAGCCCAGTAATAAGTTGAGCGTAAGTTGCGCCTGCATAGAGCCTATTACACCCAGTAGCGGGCTAATTACTCCTGCGTTACTGCAATTGATAACTGGTGTAGCTTCGCTTTGTGGAAAAACACAACCATAACATGGGCTATCACTTTGCCTAAAATCAAAGCCCATTAACTGCCCTTTGGTTGCCAATGCAGCACCCGAAATTAACGGTGTTTTATTAGCAATACAATAACGGTTAACACTATAGCGAGTACTAAAGTTATCAGAGCAATCAAGTACGATGTCAGCACCTTTGAGCATGTTAGCTGCGTTACTCTCATCTAACTTTTGACAATACGTTACTATGTTTATTTGATTATTAAGACTCGCTAATACTTTACCCGCTGCAGCGACCTTGCTTTGTCCTAGGTGATTTATTTTATAAAGCACTTGGCGCTGTAAGTTTGAAAGCTCAACCTCATCATCGTCAATTAAAATAAGCGTTCCAATACCTGCAGCGGCTAAATATAAAAGCGCTGGGCTACCTAAACCACCAGCCCCCACTACTGCAACCGTTGATGATTTAAGTGTTAATTGCCCTTCAAGCCCAACTTCTTCAAGCAATAAATGGCGGCTGTAACGCAGGGTTTCTTTATCGCTTAGCTCACTCACGTTTATCAGCCTTATTAGTATTGCCCTTGTTAATATTAATGTGCACTTCTTATGGCCACTTGCAGAGCGCTTATAGCCTCTACGTAATTATCAGCTTCGGTAATAGCACGCACTACGGCAACACTGCCTACGCCGGTTTTCACTACCTGCTTTGCACGGCTTAAATCAATACCGCCTATTGCTACCGTTGGATAGCTTTGCATAAGCGGTACAAATTTAATCAGCTTTTCAAGGCCTTGTATTTGGCCTGTCATGTCTTTTGTTGTGGTTGGGTAAATAGCACCAAATGCCATATAACTAGGGCGATAATTATGCGCACGCAGCATTTCATAAAAACCATGAGTAGAAAGCCCAAGCCTTAACCCAGCGTCTTTAATTGCTGCCAAATTAGCAATCTCTAAATCCTCTTGCCCTAAATGCACACCATACGCACCATGCTTAATAGCTAGCTGCCAGTAATCGTTTATAAATACCTGTGCGTTGTATTGCTTGCCCAGCTCAACAGCTTGCTTAATGAGCCCATCCAGCTCATCTTGCGTTTTAATTTTAACGCGTAACTGCGCTGTTTTAATACCTTGTTGTAAGCACTTTTCTAACCAATCGGTACTATCTACAACTGCATATAAGCCCAGTGATTTACTTTCACAAGGTGCAAAATCAGCAGCCATATTAAAATCAAGCGGCACATCAAAATCTAGTTCATCACCCAGCCAGCTCCCCGGCTCAATCACTTGTGGGTAGTCAGCTAAATTAGTGGGGAACGATGTATGAGCAACCGGTCCAATCCCCTCGCCGTATCGAATAGACTGTTTTAGCCCTTGGTTTATATATGCCTTAGCTAAAATAAAGGCATCTTTTAATGGATAGTCTTTAGCTAAACATGCAGCAATTACCGAAGCCATGCTACATCCGGTGCCGTGGTTATGCGGGGTTTGTATTTTTTGATTGCCTAACCAGTATTCTTCACCATTTTGCGTATTACTATCAATACAATAATCAATGCAGTAGCCACTTGGGTAATCCCAATGTCCGCCTTTAATAACAACGGCTTTTGCACCCCAGCTTAATAGCTTATTAGCCGCTTCTTTTATTGCAGCTGGGCCAATTAAATACACACCGGTTAATAACTGTGTTTCGTGGGTGTTTGGGGTTATTACATCCACTAGCGGCAGTAAGCATTCTTTTATTGCACTTACCGTGTCCTCTTCTGTTAGTAAGTCACCGCTTGAGGCAATAGCTACAGGGTCATATACAATAACGGGGGGCACCGGCCACTTAGCTTTATAGTGACTTATATGTTCGCTGATCAGCTGAATTTGCTGCACGTTGGCTAACATGCCAATTTTTATCACTTTGGCTTTCATGTCTTTTTCAAGCGCTAGTAACTGCGATTCAATAATATCGGTAGACACTGCATTAATAGCTTCTACACCTAAACTATTTTGCGCAGTAAGCGCCGTAATTGCCGTGCAGCCATGTACACCAAAACTTTGCATTGCTTTTATATCAGCTTGAATACCGGCACCGCCGCCCGAATCAGAACCGGCAATTGTCCACACTACGTTATTCATATTTTTTCCTTCACTGCTGATGCCAAAATGGCATACCCATTGTAGGGGTTGATGGGGCTGCAACGTCTTTTTCAGGCATTGCTTTTGCTTGATATGCAAAGCGCCCTGCTTCAACTGCGACTTTAAATGCGCGGCTCATAGTAATTGGGCAGCCCGCCCCTGCAATGGCTGAATTTAATAATACCGCATCATACCCCATTTCGAGTGCTTGGCAGGCATGCGATGGCAAACCTAAACCTGCATCTACTATTAATGTGGTATCGGGTAAACGCTCTCGAATAGTTTTTAAATTATAGCTATTTAACAAGCCTTTACCGGTGCCTATTGGCGCTCCCCACGGCATAAGCACCTCACACCCTAGCTCATTTAAGCGCTGGCAAAGTACTAAGTCATCGGTGCAATAAGGCAATACTTTAAAGTCATCATTAATTAATATTTTTGTGGCTTCAAGTAACGCAAAAGGGTCAGGCTGTAAATTGTAATCATCGCCAATCAGCTCCAGCTTAATCCAGTCGGTGGCAAATACCTCTCGGCACATTTTTGCAAGTGTAATCGCCTCTTTTACACTGTGGCACCCTGCAGTATTAGGGAGTATTTTTAAGCCTGTATTTTTTATTAACTGCCAAAAGTCATCACCGGCTGCTGCACTTTGTTGGCGCCTAAGCGAGACGGTTACAATTTCAGCCCCAGAGGCGACTATCGATTGGGTCATAATGTCGGGCGACGGATAAAGCGCAGAGCCTATTAATAAACGGCTATTTACTTGCTCACCATAAATAGTTAAACAGTCTTTAGTTTGCATGAGCTTTATCCGCCTTGAATGGGTGACAGCAACTCAACACTGTCGCCTTCATTAAGTACATAGTTACTGTGCCGACTTTGTGGAATAAATTCGCCATTAACAGCCACAGCAAAAGGCGCAACTGCACCAAAACTTTGAAGTACCTCAACGAGCGCTTTGCTATTAACATTAAGTAGCTCGCCATTAATTGTAATGTTCATTTTATTCTCACTCTATTCGTGAAACTGCTTGCGCCACTAATGCCGGTGCCAGCATATAACCATGGCGATACAAGCCGTTAATACTAATTACATTGCCAACTTGTGATACTTCTGGGCGATTATCGCTAAATGCGGGGCGTAATCCGGTTTGAATACTAAGTAGTCGTGCTTCGGCAAACCCGCTGTGTACGGTATAAGCTGCTGAAAGTAACTCAAGAGTTGAGCGCACTGTTGCCGCGCCGCTGTCTTGCGATTCGATTTCAGTCGCACCAATTACATATTCACTGTTAGGTTTAGGCGCTATATAAATTGGATAACGCGGGTGCATTAAACGCACGGGCCTGATTAAACTTACCTCTGGTGCGTATAACCTTGCTACTTCGCCGCGCACACCTCTAAGCGGTTTATCATCTTGAGTATTTTTAGCACCAAGCCCACGGCAATCAATAATATAATCGAATGGTCGATTGTTTATTTTGTTGTCGCCAATGGTTACGCGCTGATTAAATACAAACTTTACTTTGCGTTTGTTGAGCTGTGCAAAGCTGGCTTTATAAAATGCTTGGTTATCTATTTGCCCCTCGCAGGGTAAAAATAGACCTTGGTTAAAACGCCCTGCAAGTTCAGGTTCAAGCATTGCAATTTGTTGAGCATTTATATGCTCGGCAGTATGATCAGCTACCGGTTTTATACGCTGTGCAAAGCTTTGTAAATCGCCTTTGTCCTGCTGGTGCGCAATGATCAAAGTGCCTTGCTGCTGAAAGAAAACTTCACTTTCAAGCTCCGCAATAATGCCCGGCCAACGCTTCATTGAATCAAGACCCATTAAAGCTAAATCAGCCTCGCACAATACTGACTCTGCAAGCGGGGCAAGCATTGCTGCTGCCACTTTACCTGCGCTATTTTGAGTATGCTCGTCGTCTGCTTCAAAAACAGTGACATGGTGCTGTTTACTCAGCGTAAGGGCAGCTAACCTGCCCGCTAAACCAAACCCAACCACCGCAATGTTATAAGACATAAAAACCTCCAAAGCAGTTATTAGTAGGTGCGAATTCACTCGCACTTCTTCAATTTTTAAAGAAGCGAGGTATAAAACCTCACCTACGTCTGCATCTAACTTTTAGCGATAATTACTTTATACCGCTTTGTGGTAAATCTCTGAGCCTGTTTGCTTAAACTCAGCTGACTTAGCTTTCATTTCGGCTTCTACATCAACCATTTTTATTTCAATAGCGTCGCCAGCGTTATTAGGATCAATACCGCGTGTTTCTAAATCTTTAGCGTAATCGCGTACTTCTTGGCTAATTTTCATAGAGCAAAATTTAGGACCACACATAGAGCAAAAGTGAGCCACTTTGCCTGATTCTTGCGGAAGGGTTTCGTCGTGATACTCGCGAGCTCGGTCTGGATCTAAACCAATATTAAATTGGTCATGCCATCTAAACTCAAAGCGTGCTTTTGATAAGGCGTTATCGCGCTCTTGCGCGCCAGGATGCCCTTTTGCTAAATCGGCGGCATGTGCAGCTATTTTGTAGGTAATTAAGCCTTCTTTAACATCTTCTTTATTTGGCAGACCTAAATGCTCTTTAGGTGTTACATAGCAAAGCATTGCACAGCCATACCATGCTATTTGAGCAGCACCAATACCAGAAGTAATATGGTCATACCCTGGTGCAATATCGGTCGTTAACGGGCCTAAAGTATAAAATGGCGCTTCGTCGCAGTGCTTTAATTGCTCGTCCATATTGGCTTTAATCATGTGCATTGGCACATGTCCAGGGCCTTCAATAAATACTTGTACGTCGTGCTTCCACGCAATTTTAGTCAGTTCACCTAATGTGCGCAGCTCACTAAACTGTGCTTCATCGTTGGCATCAGCAATCGAACCAGGTCGAAGTCCATCACCGAGTGAAAAACACACATCGTATTGTTTTAAAATTTCGCAAATGTCTTCAAAGTGCGTGTATAAAAAGTTTTCTTTATGATGCGCTAAACACCACTTAGCCATAATTGAGCCACCGCGCGACACAATACCGGTTACACGTTTAGCGGTCATTGGTACATAACGAAGCAGTACACCCGCATGAATAGTAAAGTAATCAACACCCTGCTCGGCTTGTTCAATAAGCGTATCGCGGAAAATTTCCCACGTTAAATCCTCAGCCACACCATTTACTTTTTCAAGTGCTTGATAAATCGGTACTGTGCCAATAGGTACAGGCGAGTTACGTACAACCCATTCACGCGTTTCGTGAATGTAACGTCCCGTTGATAAGTCCATCACGGTGTCTGCGCCCCAGCGGGTAGACCACACCATTTTTTCTACTTCTTCTTCAATCGATGAGCTAACCGATGAGTTACCAATATTGGCGTTAACTTTTACTAAAAAGTTACGCCCTACAATCATAGGTTCTGTTTCTGGATGATTTATATTATTTGGTAAAATAGCGCGACCACGGGCTATTTCATCGCGTACAAATTCTGGGGTAATAAATTCAGGAATACTCGCGCCAAACGACTCGCCTTTATGCTGCGCTGCTAATAATTCTTTACGAATTTCTGCACGTCCCATATTTTCGCGAACGGCTACGTATTCCATTTCAGGAGTAATAATCCCTTGGCGTGCGTAGTGCATTTGCGTTACGTTTTTACCAGCGACACCACGGCGAATTTTTGGAAGGTGATCAAAGCGAATATGATCCAGCCCTTCATCTGCCATACGTTGCTGCGAAAATTGCGAAGTAACAGATTCTAAAACTTCGGTGTCGCCGCGGCTTTCAATCCATTGTTCACGGAATTTTGGTAAACCTTTGCGTACATCAAGTTCAAAATTAGGGTCGGTATACGGGCCTGATGTATCGTAAACACGTAGCGGATCGTTTGACTCATAAACAGGGTTTTCATCTGTGCCGCCAATAAACGTATCACTTAACGTTATTTCGCGCATACCCACGCGCACACCAGGTTGAGTACCTTCAACGTATACTTTATGGGAATTTGGGAACGGTTGACCCGTTAAGTTATAAATATATTCAGACGCGGCTGCACGAGTTTCGCGGCGCGACGCTTTATTTGTAGTATTTGACATGACTTGCCTCATTGCTTAAGGGTTGTCTTGTCAGATATTCCGAGGAATAGAGAAAGATCGTAAAGTAGCGTACATGCTACTTTGCAGCCTAAAATAATAAAATCACTTTATTGTGCGCATAAAAAAAGACGCACAAGCGTCCTTATTTAGGCAGCTTGTTCCCTACGCAGGTATTAACCTGATCAGGTTCACGGATCCCGCTTTCGCGATCTCAGCCAAAAACTAATTACTTAGCTTTGGCACTCCGACAAGTATTGATATATAAATTCTGTTCGTTAATTTGAAGGTGTTATCCATCAAATCTGCGCTGAGTGTACGTCAGTTAAAAACTGCCCGCAAGGGGCTGTTTTTCAAAAACTTAAAATTATTTAGGGATAAACACAAATGTTTGCTCGCCTTGCATGACTAATTGCTGGTCTTGCATTTTAAGCTCGGCACCTTGCTTTAAGGCTTGTAATAACTGCTGCTCAAACTCATCGAGTTCTTCACCGCACGACTTACGCGTCATACCTAATTTACTTACAGTTAGGCTGCTGTCTTCAAGCGAGCCTTCACCAAAAAACTTGTTACAGCCAGCAAAGCCATTTACTTGCAGTGCTTCAATAAAGCTCATTGATGCCTTAAAAGAAGGAGGAATTGCTAAACCATCAACTCGTGATAATTGCCATTGGGTGTATTTAAGCTGCTCACTGGTAACCGTCCCTGTTGATGCGCAACCAACACATAAACCGACTATAAGCATCGCTATTGCTGCTAATTTCATGCTACTACTAACTAATTGTCTAATTACTGTAATAGTAACAATATTTATGCGATTTATCCGTTAATAATGCATGTTTTAAATGTAAATTTTTGTTCTATGATAGTTTAAAAGTTGTTCTGTTAAGTACTAGGTTGTAGTTTTGAATAGGTTATCTATTTGCTCTGGTAAAAATGGCCTACCTTTTTCATTAACAGAAGTACCTATAACCAGTGCGTTTAGCATCACTTTTTCATCATTTTTACGAATAACCGTTTGCTTAAACGCAAACTTTAAACGACTAATACGCTGCGGCTCTACAGCCACATAAAATTCATCACCTGGTAATAGTGAATGTTTATAGTCCATTTCGCTGCGCATCACGACTAGGTTAATTTTATTTTTTGCTAATTGAGCAAAATCAATACCGTGTGCGTACAAAAATTCATGTCGAGCATGCTCTAAATAATTAAAATAGACGCTGTTGTTCACAATACCTTGTAAGTCACATTCGTAATCACGTACCTTGAAGTCAACTTTAAAGGTCATATTAGTAATCCTGATTATTTAACGTATAATTGCCGCGTTTATAGCACATGTGTTTAAATAATTGCTACCATACGAGTCCCTAAAATGGAGTTAAGTAACCCAATGAACTTACGTTTGTCTTTAATTACTGCCGCACTTTTACCGCTGCTTGGTGCACCAATTGCAGCTAACGCTGATGATAGCGACCTAGAAAGAATTGTTGTAACTGGCGATTTTCAGCGCGAAAGCATTCAAACTTTAAGCGCGAGTGCGAGCTTATTCAGCGAAGATGAAATTAATCAACGTGGTGCAAGTTACTTAGACGAAATGTTAGGCAGTACCGCCAATGTAAATTTTGCATCTGGTGCGTCGCGTGGTCGTTATATTCAAATTCGTGGCGTGGGACTTCGTTCACAATTTGTAGATCCTATTAATCCATCTGTAGGCTTAGTTATTGATGGTATTAACTATTCTGGCCTTGGTGGCAGTTCATTATTATTTGATATAGACCAAGTAGAAATTTACCGTGGTCCACAAGGTACACGCTTTGGCGCAGACGGTATGGCCGGTATGATCCAAATGGGTTCAGCTAAAGCCACGAGCGATCCAAGTTTAAAATTACAAGTAGGTGCTGGCACATACAACACCCGCGAAGCAGGTATTGCAGCAAGCACAGGCTTAACAGATGACACTAGCGCACGCGTTAGCTACTTTCGCAGAAAGTCAGACGGTTACGTAGATAACTTGTACTTAAATGACGAAACACAAAATCAAGACGAACAAGTAGCGCGTTTTAAAATAAACAGCCAGCTTACAGAGCATTTAAATACTGAGCTAAACCTTCACTATATTGACATAAACAACGGCTATGATGCGTTTACGCTTGATAACAGCCGCAATAGTGTTGCCGATGAACCAGGGCAAGATAATCAAGAAAGCTACGCAATAGGTATTAATAATACTTATACGGGTTTTGATTTATTTGATGTAAACCTAAACCTATCGGCTATTGATTCCGAGTTGCTTTATAGCTTTGATGAAGACTGGGTATGTAACGATACAAGTGAACCACAGTTATGCGCTGCTGGCTTACATCCTGATGGATACAGCTATGAAGACGCTTACTATCGCGATCGTGATGATAGAGCAGCTGAATTACAGCTCAGTGGAAAATTAAAAAATTGGGTCTTGGGGGCATATTACCAAGTGCGAGATGTAGACCTTGACCGTCAACGTAGAAAATTTTCTGAATACCAAACCTTTAATTCTCGATATGAAGTAAGTAATACTGCGATTTATGGCCAAGTAGAGACATCAATTGGTCCAAAAACTACATTAATTACTGGTTTACGTGTAGAGCAATACCAAGGTGACTACACCGATAGCAATGGCTTTATAGAAGATACTGACGATGTAATGGTTGGCGGTAAAATTGCGCTAGAGTATCAGGTAATTGATCGTACGATGATCTACACCAGCATTACGCGTGGCTACAAAGCTGGCGGTATTAATTCAGAAGCACTGGCTAAAGCAAAAGATGAAGGCTTAAACCTAAGCGCTGATTTTCTCCAGCAGCACACCAGCTTCGACCCTGAGTATTTATGGAGTGGCGAATTTGGTGTTAAAGGTTCATCACTTGATGACAAATTTACACTTCGCTTAGCCGCATTTTACATGCATCGTGACAACATGCAGTTAAAAGGATGGTTAATAGAAGATCAACAATTTACCAGCTATGTTGATAACGCAAGTTCTGGCAGCAATTACGGACTAGAAGTTGAAGGAAGTTACCAACTAACCGATAACCTGTTTTTAACAGGTAGCGCTGGTTACTTAAATACTGAAATAGACGATTTTGTTGCTAGATCTAATATCTATCAAGCCCCTTTAAACCAAGACGGTCGTGAGCAAGCACAGTCACCTAAATACCAGTATGCTTTTACTGCTCGCTATAACTTTACAAGTGAGCTTTACGGTATGATTGGTGTTGAAGGTAAGGACGATTACTACTTCTCTGATAGCCACAACTCACAAGCACCAAACAGCAACTTAGTTAACTTAAGCTTTGGCTATGAAGCTGACATGTGGGCAGTACGCGCATGGGCTCGTAACGTGTTTGACGAAACAGTCCCTACACGTGGTTTTGAGTTTGGTAACGATCCACAAGATGGTTACGCAACGCATACCTACACACAATTAGGTGAGCCTCGTGTAGCAGGTGTTACGTTTACACTTAATCTGTAAAGCACAGCCGTTGGCTTTCAAATGAAAGTTACAGCAAGCAAATAAAAACACCGCGTTTAATTTAAACGCGGTGTTTTTATTTGTAGGTGAGGTTTTATATACCTCGCTTTTTATAAAGTTAAATTACATGAGCGCGAAGTAAATTCGCACCTACAAATATTCTACCTACGCCTACAGGCCAAGCATCACGCTCTTTGCATATCAGACATAAATAATAATAAAATGTGTTGTGGACGTAGAGCTTGCTCACGTGAGAAGCGAAGCTTCTAATTACTTTAAACTAACCAAATAAAAAGAGCTTAAAGCTTCGCTTTAACGCGTCAGCAAGCTGCACGCCTACAGGTCAAGCATCACGCTCTTTGCATATCAATGAGAGATACAAGACGTCGAGCTTGCTCACGTGAGAAGCGCTGCTTCTAATTACTTTAAACTAAGCATAACCGGCATATAATCGAACAACTTTTTTAAAGCTTCGCTTTAACGCGCCAGCAAGCTGTGCGCCTACAGGCCAAGCATCACGCTCTTTGCACATCAAACGCTATTACGTCTTTAATTTTTTCTTTATTTGTTGCGAGCATTACCAGCCTATCAATCCCCAAAGCAACCCCTGCGCATTGTGGTAATCCATGCTCCAGCGCTTTAATTAAACGCGTATCCATTGGTACTTGCTTTAAACCGTTGTTAGCGCGGTATATGTTATCTTCATTAAAACGTTTAGCTTGCTCACTAGCATTTGTGAGTTCGTTAAAGCCGTTAGCCAATTCCATATTTTTGTAATAAAGCTCAAAGCGCCCTGCTACGCGTGCATCATGTTCACAAATTTGTGCAAGTGCCGCTTGAGAAGCTGGAAAATGATAAACAAAACACGGTTTATCTTGTCCTATTGTAGGCTCCACTTTCATACAAAATAATAATTGTAGTAAGGTATCTTTATGCGTTTCATTTTGGGCTATATCAGCAAACCCCTGCTCACAAGCAAGCTGCTTTAATTGCTCTATATTTGCTGTTAATGGGTCAAGGCCGAGTGCTTTTTCAAACGCTTGCTGATAAGTAAGCCTTGTTGCCGGCTCAACATCTAAAACAAGCCGCATTAGTTCATCCATTTCATCCATAAGTGCAAATTCATCAAAGCCTGGGCGATACCATTCAAGCATTGTAAATTCGGGATTGTGATGACTACCTGCTTCTTCATTTCTAAATGCTTTACAAAGCTGAAAAATAGCGCCTGAGCCTGCTGCTAACAAGCGTTTCATAGCAAACTCTGGAGATGTTTGTAAAAAAAGAGGAAGCCCACCTGCGTGCCCTGGACCTACAAATGTGGTGTTAAAACTGGCCAAATGCACATCGGTTACACTGGCACTGCTTAAGCTAGGAGTTTCTACTTCCATTACATTACGTGTATAAAAAAACTCACGAATGTTACGTAATATTGCTGCACGTTGTTTTAGTGTTTCAATGCTTGCGCTTGGGGCCCAAAGATCTGCTGACATATTTTCTCCAAAAAAAATCCCAGCTTAAGCTGGGATTTTATAAACAATGTTAAAGCTTACTTAACACGGCTTACGTATTCACCGTTACGAGTGTCTACTTTAATTACTTCGCCAATTTGTACAAATAATGGAACTCGTACTACAGCGCCTGTGCTAAGCGTTGCTGGTTTACCACCAGTACCCGCTGTATCACCCTTAAGGCCAGGATCTGTTTCAGTGATCTCAAGCTCAACAAAGTTAGGTGG
>TARA_B110000091_G_scaffold23296_1_pt1 | contig 12087 bp, 10 predicted proteins | sample TARA_B110000091 | Tara Oceans TARA_B110000091 (sample SAMEA4397278) | marine metagenome | biome: Polar Biome; feature: [DCM] deep chlorophyll maximum layer (ENVO:01000326); material: water (ENVO:00002006), including particulate matter (ENVO:01000060) such as... | depth 35 m
TTGATCCTGCCAGTTATCAGGGTTAAAACGTTCAAAATCATCCAAAAAATCTATTTTCCATTCCCCCGCCGTTTTTTGATTTTTTTCAGGCAACTGGGTACAGCTCCCTAGCAGGAGCAGCCATAATGCAGTGATAAGTTTAGGGCTATATTTCATCTTATTCATATATTATATCCTGGTTTGTATTCTATGATTTTTCTACTAAAATCACAAATTAAAAAGTTTTAGATAATCTCTGATACAATAATAAAATCTTTAGGCTTAGCAACAGGTTAAACTTACCCCTATATATACTCACCATTTGAACTATTTACTTTCACAATACCTCACAACTATTTTTTTAACTATCGTTTTAATTTTATTTGCTTGAAAAAATAAAACATTGACTTCCAAATAAAGCATCTACCTTAAACCTCATTAAATACAAGTAAGCTATGCCTAACTATGTCCTACAGATGGATCACTCTAGATGGTCACAGTTTACCCGAACATTTGCTATCTATACTTTAGGTCAATATCATAGAGTATTGAAAGGTTCCTGTCACTATTGCTTAACCGTGTCATTACTTAGTGTAACTTGCTTCCATTAATTATCTGTTGATATTAATCTTACACTGCTCGCTTTTACAGTGAATTAAAGGTCTCTTTTCATTTAGCCTTCCTGATTATTGATACACTAGTGGTCAACTTAATGCCTGACCACTTGCCAGTCATCTATTTATTAAAAACTAATCATATAGCCACGCTCATTTCATTAGCGATGTTTGGCTTCAACTAAAAAGGAAATCATATGGATTTATCACAGATAGGTGTTATTGGAACATCCAAAAAAGAAGATGAAAGACGCGTTCCTATCCATCCAGATCATTTGATAAGACTTCCTGAAAATGTTCGAAAAAAGCTCATTTTTGAAAAGGGATATGGTAAACCCTTCCATATTGAAGATGATGAAATCGCCAAGCAAACGGGAGGAATGGCTACAAGATCAGAGATATTATCAGATATAGGAACGGCTATCATAGCCAAACCCATATTATCAGATTTCCAAGAATTGAAAGAGGAAGGAATGCTTTGGGGTTATCACCATTGCGCCCAGCAAATGCAAGTCACGCAAGCAGCCATTGATAGAAAACTAACTCTCATCGCGTTCGAGGACATGTTTGTTTGGAGTCCCAATGAAAATATTGGAAGACATACTTTTTATAAAAACAATGAGATGGCTGGTTATTGTGCCGTCATTCATGCCTTACAACTAAAAGGAATAGATGGCCATTATGGCAATCAGCGAAAAGTAATCATCTTTAGTTTTGGTGCCGTAAGTAGAGGCGCTATTTATGCTTTAAAAGCACATGGGTTTAGGGATATCACCATATGTGTTCAGCGACCAGATCATGAAGTCCGAGAAGAGGTCTTAGATGTAAACTATGTTAGAATCAAAAATGGCGGGCGCAATGAACCTCGTCTAAAAATCATAGAACATGATGGTACAGAGCGACCGCTATTGGATTTGATCAGTGAATCTGAAATCATCATTAACGGCACCTATCAAGATGCCAATGATCCTGTCAACTTTGTCATTGAAGAGGAAAAATCTAGTCTGAGGGCAGGGACATTGATCATTGATGTGAGCTGTGACGAAGGCATGGGTTTTTATTTTGCCAAACCAACTACTTTTAAAAAACCCATACTGGAGATTGATCATATTGATTATTATGCTGTAGATCATACCCCCAGTTATTTTTGGGAAAGTGCTTCCAGATCTCTTTCTGCAGCCCTAGTCGTGCATTTGCCCTCTGTCTTGGCAGGTCGGTCAAGTTGGACCCAAAGTATGACCATCAAAAATGCCATAAATGTAGACGAAGGAAATGTAGTCAAAGAAGCTATTCTTAAATTTCAATGCCGTGAAAGTAACTATCCGCATCTGGTGAGCTAACCTAAATCGATGCCTTTTATCAATGTTCACCTACTCATCCCATTCCTTTTAATATATTGACTTGCTAATTTCCACCTATGTTTCACCAAGCTGGACTCGGCCAAGTAATTTTAAAAATCACCCAATTATATTTGATCACCTCTTCATCTAATATGTCTTCGACAGAAACATCCACAGCTATTTCTACCGCTTCATTCGTATAATATATAGGATCTGTTTCTCCATAAATGCTGTAATAAATAGGTCTCCCTTCTAAAGCTCCAAGGGCTTTATCATGATGCATATCCATAATAGATAATACGCCTCTTTTTTGCCGCACTTCTGCATAGCTATTGCCCACTTTAAGGCCATAACTATCTTCAATCATTGGGCTCTCAACTTCTAATAAATCAATAGGTATCAATCTAGGATAACCTTGCTTATCGCTGTTTATAAAGGATATAATAGACATCATCTTTTTATTCGCTCTGGAAATATCGAAGTAATGAAAATCGATTGAATCACCCGAACCTATTCCAGTAGAGATCTCATGATTAGAAAATATTTTAATTAATAAGCTCTCTGACATGGGTAGCTTATTTGAAAATTTAATTTTTTCAAGGGTTGGATAGCTGAAATGACTTCTTTCAAATCCTTATGCACTTTATCTGAAATCAAATTTTCATCAGTTATAAAAAGGTAATGAACATGTCCAATAGCTTTATTTGATGCCCGAATTTTACACTAATAAGTAGTAATTGTATCTTTCGTTATTTCAATGTCTAATATTTCGATTTTCTCATTTTTAATGAAGGCATAAATAACTTCGCAGGTATCCCATGGATGTTTTCTTAAACCAACGGAGGTGTTATTAATTAAAGTATCATCGGGGGGAGCTGCACTACTAATCCTTTCATTTTCAATAATACTGTACCCCTCGTTTAGTCCTTCTTCATTGAACTTGCCTGCTTCTGTTTTCAATAGAACTCCAAGGTCTTCTCAGAAAATATTTTAAGTTATCTTCCTTGAATTACATGAATAGATAAAAATAACTAACAGTAAAATAAAGCAGGATTTTATCAGAATTATTTGTTCATAAATAAATATTATTCGAGTACTATTTTATCTATCATGAGCTTAAATCTTTCGTTTTTTTTGTTCCCGATCAAAAAGGTAATTTCTTCAATAGAATTATCAGAAAAATTAGGTTGATTCAATCTTCTCCCACGAAACGAAGGATACATATCTTTTAAAGGAATGACTATTTCTTGCCATTCACCTGAGGTCAGAAATGAGGTTATGTAGGAATAATAATCACCTCCATTGGACTTTATCCTAAATTGATATTTTTTTCCGTCCCCGCACAAGATAATTTTAACTTGAGCATATTCCTTTATGGTTCTTTTTAAAAACCTATATCTCAATGATGAAAATCCGCCATTATTTTCCAAAGATATATTCCCTTCAAAGACACCTAAGCCATCTTTATCTAATTTAAAAGTACTTGATGACCGACCTCCCATGACTACATCGTCTACAATAATCCAATCTTGAAGGTCTGACTTTTTATTGAAATCAAAAATTACTTGTGCTTGCATCGATATGGATAAAATAATTATTAATAAAGATAATTTCATGCTATTTTAAAATAATTTGAAGGCCGCTTAATAGTAAAATGGCCACTATTCCTTGAATCAGAGTTGCCATAGTGTGCATCTTTAAGGTGGTTTTTGTGTTCATCCCTGAAAATTGAGAAACTACCCAAAAATAACTATCATTGATATGAGAAACGGTCATCGCACCTGCTCCAATGGCCAATACTGTCAAGGCCCGAGATAGCTCACTGTCTAATCCCAATACATCCATCATAGGTGATATGATCGTTGCCGCTGTAATGATCGCCACCGTGGATGATCCCTGCGCCGTCTTTAATAAGGCTGCTAATATAAACGGTAAAAAAATTCCAACCTCTAACGCTGTAAATTGGGCTTCAATAAGTTCACCTAAATTTCCCGATCGCAGGATGCTACCGAAAGCACCCCCTGCTCCGGTTATAAGTATGATCACTCCCGCTTCTTTTAATGCACTTGATACCCAAGACCAACGCTCTTTTATGGATGTTTTTTTATCTACCAACTGCAGCGCAAGCAGGATACCGATAAACAATGCAGGTAAGGGGTGGCCTACAAATGAAAGCGTATTCGCGATCATTCCATCTCCAAAAGGATGAGATGGATATTTGGTCATTGATCTTAGGCCAATTAAAAAGATAGGCATGAGTATAGGTAGTAAAACCGCTAAAAGGTTCGCCTTACTTTCAACCATTTCGTCCATCTCATTCCCAGATTCAGGAGCGGTTTCGGTAAGTCTTGATCCAAATTTTACAGCCCAGAGATAACCAGCGAAGGCCGTAGGCAGGGCTATGACTAAGCCCATGAGTATGACTAGGCCCAAGTCAGCCTCTAAAGCTGCCGCCGCAGCCAGTGGACCCGGCGTAGGAGGCACAAAAACATGAGTAACATAAAGTCCTGTTGAAAGGGCTACCGCGAAGACCGCTACTGGAATTCCTGTTTTCTTACTTAACGCTTTGTTCAAGGATGAAAGAATGATAAATGCAGAATCGCAAAAGACAGGAATGGAAACTAATATGCCTGTTAAGTTAATGGCCAAAGGCGATTTTTTATCCCCTATTACCGATAAAATATTTTTTGCTATCGTTGCGGTACCTCCCGATTTTTCTAAAAATGCACCAATAATTGCTCCAAATCCTATGATAATGCCTATGCTAGATAACGTTTTTCCAAAGCCTTCACTTATTTTATCAAGGATCACCGCCCCTTCTAAGCCCATTAAAAATCCCACCATTGTAGCCGCTAGAATTAAGGTAATAAAAGGATGAATTTTAAATTTAGCGATAGCTACCACTATGAAAGTAAGCATCCCTAAAATAATAATGAGTAAATTCATAATTCAATTTTTAATCCATCTAATTCGCAATGTTTGCACTCTTTAATCGAATACAAACAATCTATACATGAGATTTTTTAATAGCCAAAAATGTGTTTTTCTAACTCAATTTCTTAAAGTATAAATTCCGAACTCGACCATTAGACACTTTACAACCTGTAATTATATTATTTGAATCTCTGATAAATTCAATTTGTCCGAAAAACCAAACATCACCCGAAAACACATCTTTTTTAGTCGGACTTAAATCAAAGTCACTCAATCTAGTATGTTTTGCTATTAACTTATCTTCCACAATTATAAAACTATAGGTAGTTGATAACTCTTCGCTATAAAATTCTCCAGAGAAATCTGACAGTTTAACAGTTGTCTTATCAAAAGCTTTTAATCTGGGTGCTTCCATTATTTGTCCACCTTGATGAAGCTTCAACGATTTAATGTTTTCGCCTCCATGGGACATAAATTCAATTTTTGCTTCAACTCCAACAACTTCAAATTCGGTTGAAGATAAAGGAATCAGTGAAACCAAAGATTGGCCTGTTGCTTTTGCTGATAATTTACCGTTGCTTTCTGTTATATTTATAATAAAACCAGGTCGAAGTTCAAAGTCTCCGACATAGGTATTTAATATGTTTTGATGAACAAAAATGACTTCAAATATGCTTTCTTCTTTTACTAATTTCTCTTTAGGTTCCATTTTGATTCTATCTTTAAGATAGATATCTACCACTTTATAAGCCATCGTACCGGAACTAAATTCTGCGGAATTACTCAATACAATTACCGAAAAATTTTCATCAGGGAAACGTGTTAGATAGGAACGATAACCTGCGTCTGCTCCTCCATGTTGAATTTCATTCAATCCTTTGTATTCACCAACAAATTGACCAAGTGCTCCTCCAAAACCTTTTCCGTTATTTAACATTGCAGGTTTATTCATCTTATTAATTATTGTTGAATCTCCAACCCTCATGTTTGAAAAATTTATTGACCATAGGCTTAAATCTTCAACTGTAGTAAAAAGGCTTGTAGCTCCCACATTTGCATAATTCAACACGCTTTTTTTAACTCCTGTACTGTCCGTATAATAAGAGTACGTCCTATTTTTAACAATTTTCTCATGATCATCATAAAATAGGGTGTTATTCATTTTTAGAGGTTTAAAAATATTTGCTTTAGTAAATTCTGCAAAAGACATGTCGGATATTCTCGAAACAACCTCTGCCAAAAGTGTAAATCCGGTATTACAATATATATATTCTTCTCCTGGATTAAAATTCAATTCTTTTTGTTTACTCACAAGTTTTAGAACATGCTCTTTAGTAATAACATCATCCATTCGCCAACCAGCCATAGACAATAGATTCCATTGGTCTCTTAATCCGCTGGTATGAGAGGCTAAATGTCTTAAAGTAATTGTCTTTCCAAAATCTGGGACTTCTGTAATGTATTTCCGGATATCATCATCTAGACTTAATTTTCCTTGTTTTTCTAATAACAGAATTGAAAAAACCGTAAACTGTTTTGAAATGGAGGCAATATGAAAGACTGAAGTTGGACTTATTGGAATGTCGTATTCCATATTAGCCAAACCGTAACCTTTTTTATATATAATTGCTCCATCTTTAACGATGGCAACTGCAGCGCCAGGTGTCTCATTACTATCCCATGGGGCAAAAATTTCATCCACTCGCTCATTGGGTAAAGTAGCTTTGGGCTTTATTAATTCAGCCGTTATTTCATACTTACCAGAGGGTTCCTTTTCATCAAACGGAGATACTTCAACGACATATACTCCTTGTTTACTAGAGATTAACGTAAATAGTTCAGGCCCATTTTTTCCATTAGGGGTATCAAAGTCTTCCATTTTTTCACCTTCAGAATCATATGTAGTGATTTTCATGTCAACCCCCTTTTGCATCAACCTAAAAAATGCAAATTGATCTTTTTCTAAATTTATAGTGTAGTGATGCTTTTCAGTAGGACTGATTTCGGAAATCGCCTTTTTACCTTTAAATAGCTCCCCCTTTTCAATTTGGGCTTGAATAAAACTTATGGGAATGAGAAACGACAACAGTAGTAGCCATGATTTAGTAATATTACAACTCATAATAATTTTATTTAGCTAAGTGAAAAGTCTCAATAAGACCTCATTTTAATTCCGTTTAATCATTCAAAAGCTGTTCTTTTCGATGTAAATATTTGCCTGGCGCTTTTCCTGTCATCTCTTCATTTTGTAAAACCGCTACCCCATTTACAAAGACATGGACGACCCCACTTGAAAATAAATTAGGTTGTTCAAAAGTAGCATTGTCAACTATTGTTTCAGGATTAAATATTACAATATCTGCTGGTAATCCATTTTGGATTCTTCCTCTATTTTTAAATCCTATAATGTCTGCTGGAAAAGAGGTCATTTTTCGTATTGCTTCCTCTAACGAAAATAATTTCAGAACCCGCACGTAATAGCCCAAGACTCTAGGAAATGTGCCGGTACTTCGAGGATGGCCTTCAGAATCTGTAGATTCCACTGTGTGAGTACCATCACTAGCAATCATATTCCATGGTTGACTTAAAAGGGTCTGAACATCCTTTTCACTGACCCCACCAAGAGTAATTGATACGCTCTCGCGACTGTCAATTATCAATTCACAAACGAGATCAAAACCACTCATATTTTTTTCAGTAGCAATCTGTGATAGGTACTTACCAACGAGTTCAGGGTAATCTCTGCTATTGGTAACCCTCATACTAGAATACCCAGTAGCTTTCAGCCACGCAAAGCCTCCATTTTCACCATTTTCACTCGTTTCTTTGATTAAAGATCTCTTCTGAGGATCTTTTAAAACTAATTTTATAAGATTTTTGGCGGCATCTAGATGTCCATCGGTCCAGAGGCTATCTAAGATGTTGTGCTCATTCATATCAGAAGGCGTGATGATGATGTATTCTAATATTGATGTTTGGGCGCCATTATAAGGATATTGATCAGATACAATATCATGCCCGTTGGCTCTCGATTCTTCAACCATTTCAATTACTTCTGAAATGGCCCCATCATTATGTAATCCAACCGCTTTAAGATGACCTAATTTACCTGTAATTTTAGCACTAGTGGAGATTTCGATTACCTCCCTATGCGATGCAACGAATGCATGTACTGGATTTCGCACATGTGAGTCATATATACCACCAAAAGGTTTTACTTCCTTTGCTAAGGCGATCAACTCTTGGGTCTCGCTGAACAATCCTGGGGTATACATTAGTCCCGTTGAAAGCCCAATGGCCCCCATTTCCATCCCTTCTCTTACTAAGGCTTTCATTTGACTCAGCTCATCAATGGTTGGAATTCTGTTTTGATCATCCCTCATCACCTCACTACGAATACCATTATGTCCCACGTAGAAAGCAACATTTGTTCCGATACCCAGTGAATCGTATCCACTAATTAGCTTTCTTAAAGTAGTTGGTGACCAACGACCATCAGGTCCTCCGACAATTGTGGTAACCCCTTGACGAATAAATCCTTCGTTCAACTTCTTCAATGGATCATTTATACTTTGATCAGAATGATTGTGAACATCAATAAAACCAGGTGATATTATTAGGTTGGTTGCATCAATTATCTCTAAGGCACTTACACTTTCACCAAGTTTAATGATTTCCATTGTGCCCTTTCGAATTAATAAATCAGCCTTTATTGCTGGATTCCCAAGACCATCGATAATAGAACCATTTATTATCAAGTAATCGGCTTTAGGTTTTTGATTACATGAGATAAAAATGAGTAATGAGATAAGAAAAAATATATAATTTTTCATAAGCATTTATTATAAATAATTTCATTTTAATTGTAGGATTCCTGTCGTTAATCCCCAATTAAATTTCTTAATCAAGTGGTGAGAAAACTCAATAATTTATTTAAGCGTATTACCCGGCTTCAGTACTCGTGTTATAAAGTTAACCCTAAATTTTATCTGGACGCTCATGTGGTAGGTCGCCCTTCGGGTTTTGCATTGTTTGTTGATCTTCGTTTGCTGTTATCGCTAACGCCATCAATCATGAGCGATTTTATTCAAAATCTAGAGGTCTCGCTTTTCGCCAACCCAAAGCAAGTTGTTCTGTCAATTCCGCTACCACTTGGCTAAGTTTTTGCTCTTCGGCAAGGTTAACCGTTTCGGTGGGGTCACTCACATTATCAAATAACTCCATGCTTTTTAATGCGCCTTTGGTTCCGGTCTCGGGACTCCATGCATACCATTCTATGTAATGGTATTTTTTTGTGTTTATAGAATAACCCATATATCTCTTTCCATCTGCTGAATGTTGGGGTCTGCGATGAAATTGACTAAAAGCTGCTTTTTTCCATGCTCGTTGAGGTTTCTTAATTAAGGGAACAAAACTAGTACCTTGCATGTAATCAGGTATTTTGATACCTGCCAGCTCACAGAGCGAAGGGAATATGTCTACCAATTCTGTGATTTCAAATGTTTGTGCCCCGCGATTTTCTTGGTTGGGATAACGAATGATCATAGGGACTTTAAGATCCATATTATAATTTGTCATTTTACCCCAACTGTTGTGATCTCCTAATTTCCAACCGTGATCTCCCCAAATGATAATGATGGTATTTTCATATATTCCGATTCTTTTCATGTGAGCCATAAGATTACCTAACAGCGCATCAACATAACTAACACTAGCATAATAACCTTGTTTTAATATTCGTGCCGTATCTTCATTCATTTGATATGAAGACTGGGGATGCCCGATTGTATTAAACCCTTCATAATGTCGTAATTCATACATTGAATTCATCGTATGACCGGGCGCATTTTTGGGTATGTTGGGATTTGAAGCTAAGGGAATCTCTTCTGGATCGTAGAGATCCCAATATTTTTTAGGCACCGCAAACGGAAGATGGGGTCGAAAGTAACCCAGTCCCATGTAAAAAGGTTTATCTGTTTTAGCCAAACGTGTCAAGGTCTTTTTTGCCAGTTCGGTTTGAGCCCCATCATAATACATGGTATCATGTACCATAGCCGCCTCCCAAGCAGGTCCTGTATTCCAACCATCCGCATATCTTATAGGCCGGAGTCTCAATAAGGAATCTCTTTTCCTTACTTGTGAGCGATGGATTGCTTGACTGATATAAAAAGTTTCTCCATCCCTTTGTAACCAATCTGGGCGTATATATCGTTGGGGTCGCAAGTCAGGTTCATCCCAAGAAATAGAATCAGGCATATAATTATGAAATATCTTGCCAAGGTTAACGGTATGATAACCAAACTTTGAGAAGTACTGAGGCATGGTGACCGTACTGGGATTGATCTCGCGAAACTTATCTCCAAGATGCCAAACATGGGTACTGTCCGGCCTCAAACCTGTCATTAAACTGGCCCTGGAAGGAGCACAAACGGCTACCTGAGTGAAGGTTTGTCTAAAAGTCATTCCCTCAGCTGCTAATTGATCGATATTTGGAGTTACCGCTATGGTATCACCGTAGGCACCCAAAGTAGGTCGAAGGTCATCAATAGAGATAAAAAGAATATTGGGTTTTACCCTATCCTTGTCCAGGCGTTTACAGCTGAATATCGTTAGGATTATACATATGATGAGCCCGCAAGAAAAGTGATTCTTTTTCATTGTATTTAATGATTTTTAAACTGCTTTTTTGGTTTGTGCTAAGTATACGTTAGATATAAAAAGAGGTTATTTATCGAATAAATATCGCGTCGACTTTTTATGGTTAAACACGGTTTTGTCTAACCATTTGATGAGATAAGTAGCATATTTCGTGGCACTTACATGTCACATGATAGAAAAGTGTAAGTAGGCGATAACTTATGAAGTTACTACTATTTTGGCTATTATTTTTACATGGTTGTACGCTGGCCTTTTTAAATCATTTATTCATAAGCAATTCTGTTAAAACTAATTTGCCTTTATCTTATTTTTAAATGTATAAGATATACCCACAGAAGCATAGTGGAATAAGACGAAACCGTATCCTTTACTATTATCTACACCCCCTTCAAGAATCCTATATCCTGCTCGAATACCCATATTATCAGAGAACTTATAGGTGGCTGCCATATGAACATCTTCAGCCCTCCCCTTAGGTGTGACAAGGGCATCGCCATCAAGAAGGAGCCCCAACTTATCATCCATCTTCCACCAAAGACTAAAATTAATAATTGGTGCAAATCCGATACTGGCTTCCCCAGCACTCAGACCAGTCGAAGAAAGATTAATTTTGGCATCTCTGACTTTCGCAGTAAGCCCTAAACCAAAAACAATCTTGGGTTTATTTACTAGGTTGTAGCGGTAGGTTAACCGATACGAATTGAATTTATACGTACCGTTGATTTGAGTATTGGCATCAAATAAGACTCCTTTAAAGAAAATGTCATTCGCCACGCTACCTTCTGATTTAATTTCGAGCGGAGCATACAATAGGGAAATTGTGTGACGCGATTTCATGATATAACTTGCTCTCAAACGATAAAATATTTTTGTTTCAGATTTTAGGTCATCTTTAAGAGAAAAAAAGGTGCCTAGATCGACTGGTGACCGAATCTCATTGTACCCTGTAAAAACGGGACCCGTTTCCAAATCAATCATTGCCTGTGCATTCACTGATTTATTCTGAAAAAAAGTTAGGAATAAAATACAAATTGAATAAAGTAAAGTTTTCATTTTAAGTTTTGCTATTTATATTTAATTGTCAATGTTTTTAATATTGCATACGTAGTTTCTGACGGCGGGAAGCAATTACCATTTATACATTTTTGCGGATAGTTTTCCTTTGTAATTTTCAATTAACATTTTTATGAATCCCTCTTTATTGAACTTCATTATAATTAGCTCTGCACCTGTGCGCATGATAGAATTGTTTTCTCTCAGGTTAGCATCACTCCAAATCGCTAGCTCCACGATTATAGGCGTTAAAGACAATCCTCTGTTCGTTAAATGATAATAAACAGACTTGTTATTATTCAGAAGCTTTGATTGGGTAACCATACCTATTTTTTAGAGGAGTTTAAATTTGATAGCAAGTATATTGGTCGCTATAACTTCATCACTGTCAATAAAATCTTTGAACACTATTAACTTTACATGAGCATTTGTTGGATGATTTTAATTTTTAATATGCTTTTTTTCGGCTTACAATTATGATTTCCCTTAATTTTTGTCTTTATTTTAAA
>TARA_B110000091_G_scaffold71061_1_pt1 | contig 12050 bp, 12 predicted proteins | sample TARA_B110000091 | Tara Oceans TARA_B110000091 (sample SAMEA4397278) | marine metagenome | biome: Polar Biome; feature: [DCM] deep chlorophyll maximum layer (ENVO:01000326); material: water (ENVO:00002006), including particulate matter (ENVO:01000060) such as... | depth 35 m
GTAACATCGTGCATCAAGATACTACGACTGGCGGTTCAGGATTAATGTTATTTAATCACGCTGTTCCAATTACTGATTCAATGAAAGTTTCAGCACTTCTAAAAAATGACATTGCGGGAATGGCGTGCTTAATAGAAGACACTTTATTTTGGGAAGAAACTGAAGTTATTCCAGGCGTATATATTTATAATTGGGCGATTCTTAGCGGTAATCTCGGCACAAATGTGCTTGCCGTGAACGAATTACAAATAGAGGACTCTAGGTTTAGAGCTTTCCCCTCTCCGGCCTCTAATGACCTTTATATTGATGGTCCCGAAGAGTTCTACTCCTTGACTATTTTAAATATTCTCGGTCAACTAGTATACACATACAACGATTTTAGGGGAAATCAGAAAGTAGATGTTTCAAATTTACCCACAGGCCAATACTTTATTAGTATTAGTAGCGATCAAGGATTGGAATCAATGCGATTCATAAAAGAATAAGGTTTAAAAGAGAAAACCTTCCCCACTCTTTAAGCTCAGGCATATCCTCTGATTTCAAAGCAGACACTTCTAAGGCCCTGAGGTAAGTCAAGGAGACTTGGAGAGAACTATGTCCCATCACCTGCCGAAGTGTCGTTAGAGAGCCTGTCTTCTCGTAGACCTGGATTGCCCCATAGCATTATGTAGCTTTACGTTTAATAAGCCAATACTCTAAGAATATAACAACCTGTATTATGAAGAAAATATTATTTGCGTTAATTGTACTGTTTACGGTATCCGGTTGTGGTGTCAAAATGGGATTGGCTATGCCAATGGGTGACGGTGTTTACACATTGTCAGGTAATGGCAGAAGTGGCTACGTTCCTTTAGGTAACATAAGGCGAAAGGTCTTTAAGAGCGCTGATATCTATGCTAAAAACAGGAACAAAGAACTTGAAGTTATCTCTGTTAATGAAGTTAAACAAGGTTTTGGCATATGGCCACAAGTTGATTTAACATTTCGTCTAGTAAATGAAAGTGTTGAAATTGCAGAGCTTAATAACGTTAACTCTACAACAACAATAAAATCAGCTAGTGCAAATGGCTCAACAACATCAACGCAAATCATTGCTAAGAAAAACAATGCTACTAAAGTTGATGCGAAATATGACAGGCTATTAAAATTAGGCGAATTGAGAAAAGCAGGCATACTCTCTGAAGAGGAGTTTCAAAAGGAAAAAGAGAAAATACTTAATGAAAAGGGGAATTAATCCAGACTTTTCTAATCCCCTTAAATAGGTAAGTCAAGGAGACTATGTCCCATTACTTGCTGAAGTGTCGTTAGAGAGGCTGTTTTCTCGTAGAACTGGCATATCGCTACTCCAGCGACACTTGACCTCATAAAAAAGCCCCTTCCGAAGAAGAGGCTCTTTGTTTTATGCGTCAAGTAGTTTTAATCACTTAATCATATAGACGGTTCAATGTTAATTACAACCAGAAGATAATTTAACTAGACTATAATCAGGTGTTATAAAGATTGCTTTAGCACCATCACATTCAAATGTAATTGGAGTAACTAATTCGTTTCCAAAATTCAAATCAACGGTTAGTGTATCATTAACAAATGTGTAATTGTTAGTTCCTGGTAAGGCGTTTGTGTCACCCGCTTGAAAAGTATGATATAGAGAATCACAATTACCACTCGTACAATAATAAGTATAACGTATACCGTTTTCGTAGATATACATTGTGTTCAGGCTATTCCCTGGATATGTCCATTTACCTTCCATTGTGTAATTTGGAGTGATCTTCTTACAGCCCGTAAACATTGCTGCTAAGACTATTACTACAGCTAATAATTTTCTCATTTGATTTTTTTATTTTGCCAAAAGTAATATTTTTTAAAGCGATTAAACTAAAGACTAGGCATATCCTCTGCTTTCATATCACAAATTACCCAAGAAATCAATAATTCCATTGAAATAGCGATCAGCATCATCATACATCGTCATATGCCCTCCTTCTGAGCAATATAAAAATGTACCGTTTTGAACAGAATCGGCAATTCTTCTCATGCCTTCTGGGTCCATTGTGTCGTATTGAGCGCCTATGCTTAGTGTTGGAACTGATATCAGGTGTAAATCTCCCGTTCTATCCCAATCCTTTAGTGTTGCGTCTCCTACTACACCAAACTCACTAGGCCCCTGCATTTTCAAGTACAGAGGATAATTCATTTTAGCGAAACTGCGATTCACGGGTTCTGGCCATTCGTTTAGAGGACGACGCAGTACGTGTTCTGGGTAGTAATGCTGTTCTATCAAAGAGAGGTAGCGGTCTGAAGTGTATTCGCCGGCCATTTCTAACGTTTTAATCTCTGCAAGGACTTCTGCTGGCATTTGTGGGCCTAATACCTCCTCTGCATATTTCATGTACTCTGGTATAGAAGCCACCATATTAGAAATAATCAATCCTTTCAGATTTTCTTGGTACTTAAGTGCATATTCTGTAGCTAGAATACCTCCCCAAGAATGACCCAACAAAATGAAATTGCTTGAGTCTAAGCCCAGCGCTATTCGTACCTGTTCAACTTCTTCAACAAATCGTTCCGTTTCCCATAGAGATGGGTCGTCTGGGTTGTCGCTATTTCCAGAACCCAGTTGATCGTAGTAGTAGTATTCCACCTCAGCATTTGGGAAATAAGAATCTGCCGCTTCAAAGTATTCGTGGGTAGCGCCAGGGCCTCCGTGCAGCAGTAAGACTTTAGTTGTAGGATTGTTCCCCACTCGTTTTGTCCAAACATTAAAGATGCCTATAGGTGTCTTCACGGGGATAAGCTGAGAGCCCCCTGACCATTTATCCGCCTTATCTGTATAGTCTAAATAAGTAGAAGGCTTTTCTGTGTTTTGTTTATTAGGGCCGTCGCATGCTACAATAAGAAGCGCTAAAAAAGTAATCGTAACTATTTTCATTTTAAAATATTTTTATATTCATAAATGTAATAAACGAGGATTCAACTGCTAAACCTCTAAACCCCTTCTTTAGCTCAACGATACTTTTCGTTATCAATAGATCGATATGCTATACTCTTTAACCTCTCGGTCTAGCTTCTTAGCATCTCCAGAAACCATGTCCAAGAGCTGCCAGAAATCGCTGCTGTGGTTTTTAATCTTTGTGTGAACCAATTCGTGAAGAATGACATAGTCCACAAGGTGGTCGGGCAATCGCATGAGGTGGAGACTTAGATTGATGTTGTTGTTAAACGAACAACTGCCCCATCGTGTTTTTGCATTCTTAATGGCTACATTTTTATAAGTAAAATTGTGTTTTGCTGCCAAGGCTTCCACCCTAAAAGGAAGATGATCTTTAGCTTCTTTACGCCAGGCATGTTCAATAGCTTTTCGAATGGTATTTTGAACCGTTGCATCCGCTATTTGATTAGCGTGAGGTATGGTGATGGCTATTTTGTTATCTCTAACAACACTCCTCAGGTTATCTGTGCTTGAAACCTTAATCTCTAAGTGATGTGCCCGGGTTTGGAACTCCGTGTCAAGATTGAAAACGGTAAATAAGCCTTCCGCTTTTTGCATCTTAGATAGATGAGACTTGATCCAACTGATGCGTTGTTCCGTTGCTTTTTTTGCTTTTTTAAAGCTCACTGAATGGGGGACAGATACACGAACACCCGTAAAAGGTTTAATCGTAATGTTTAAACGCTTTGCACGCTGGCTGCGAAATAGGGTCACATCAACGCCTTGTATATTTATAACCTGTTCCTCTATTTCCATCTCTAACTGCTTAGCTGGTTGACCAAATATAATACAGGCATACCCTCATCCTTAGATTGGATGCTATGAGAGATCTATCATCGAATAGCAATGATGTTGCCAGTCAGAAAATCCATAGAATTTTTGAAGTGAACGCAACACCTATTTCTAGGTTGAGCTAAGCTGTATCTTCGTCGCATGCGTCGATGGAGTCTTTGTTTCACCTTATGCCTGCTTGGATCAATGGTGCAGGGTCAAGACTTCAGCAACAAGCCTTTAGCCGTCGCCTACATGCAGGATGTGAGAGGCATTGACAGTGCTCAATCATGGAGCCTGTCAGTCTTGCCATTCTTGCGCAATACAGAATTTTTTCACTACCAGCAGCCGGGCCGAACTACCATGGGAGCCATGAGTCGTTTGCTGTGGCAACAGGGGGATGCTCTGCGCATGGAAGTTGGCCTTTTGGTGCATCATGTGTTTGGTGGAGACAGTCATGTCCTTCCTCACCTAGCTGCAGTACAGCAGATTGGCGAAAAAGGCGATTGGTCATGGCGATTTGGGACATTGAACAACCCGGGTCATGGGCTGGTTGAGCCCTTGTACAACCCGGATTTGTGGTTGAGGCGACCCGCAGAATACGGACTGCAACTGCAAGGAAACAATATGGACCTGTGGTGGTCATGGGATAGGGCCATCGAAAAAGAGAGCCCATTCAAGGAGGCTTTCACGATGGGAATGGTGACTAACCCTAGCTTTGAGGTGATTCCAAATGTGGCTGTTGGCCCTAGCGTGCAAATTCAGTTTCATCATGTGGGTGGCCAAATTGACAATGCGCCTCCCCAGCCCACAGGCAATCGATTCGATGGTGCCATCGGTTTGCATCTCATGCATGAAGGCAGCGTGCAAAGTCGGATTGAATGGCTTCAACTCTTCTATGCTGACCCAGATCAGCGATTCTCCCAAGTGGCTCAAGGCAAAGGTCAGTGGCTCTCGCTCTCGCAAAAGAAACACCTGAATGCAGGGAGTCATCTGCGTTGGGGGTTGGCCCACTGGCAGGGGCAACAATTCTTGTCAGTTAATGGACAAGGTATCTACCAATACATGGACCTCATTTCACTTCCTGTGATGCCTGAAAACCAATGGCTCAAATGCAGTTTCCGCTGGGAGAAAGCCATGGCCGATGATGCCATGCATGGTCAGTTATCCTTTGGTTGGGATCAATACCTGGACCTCTACAACAAGCAATGGTCCCCCGTGATGAGCCTGGCCTATGGGCTGAGCTTGTGAACGGGTGGTTGCTTAAGCCCCAGGCAATGTGATTTGATAATGCAGACCAAGCCCTATGAGGGCATGGTTCAAATACAGGCGTGTGCGCCAGTGATCACCCAAGGTATAGGTGAGGGTGTAGTTGGGGCCAAAAATCACATCACCTCCCATGATGGGCTTAATCGAAGCACCTTCAAGCTCATTGAGCATGCCATAGCCAGTGAGGAATCCAAGTTGTATGGCAGATTCAAGTCGGTCATTGTGCTTGTAGGACCACTCACCACCGAACATGAATGAGAGCTCTCCCCATGAATTGATCATCATGGCTTCATGCAATACCCATTTTGCCTTATCTCCTTGCCAAAGGGGCACCTGCACGTTGATAAGGGGGTGACTTGAATTGAAATGGTAAAGCCAGGTGGTGTCTCTGAATCTGTGCGAATGTTCGGAATCACCAGGGAACTGTGTGCCGGATTGCCAGCTGCTGGGAACCTCAATCCAATCATGCAACTCAGCAGGTGGTTGCAAGTGAAAGGTGTGGAAATAGCCGAATTCCATGGTGACTTGCGCGTGAAGGGCAGGTAGTGAGATGGATGCTAGAATGATAGCAAGGAGGGTAGGTTTCATGCTGCGAAGATAAACCGATGTAAATTTGGCATAAGGCTATGAAACTGTATATCGTACACTAAGTATATTTAAGCCATGTTAAAACACCTTTTATTATCTGCTGTCTTGTTTGGAAGCGTCGTGCTTCAAGGCCAAATTCTGACGATTGATCCGGCATTCCCTACACAGAACGATACGGTCACCATTGTCTACAATGCCAACGAAGGCAATGGCGCCTTGCAATCAGTCAGTCCGGTCTATGCGCATGCAGGACTCATCACCACCAACAGTTCAAGCCCGACAGATTGGAAATTTGTGCAAGGCAATTGGGGAACTGCAGACCCCAATGTTTTGATGACATCGATGGGCAATGACTTGCACGCCATCAGCTACCATTTGCCCTCCTTTCACAGCTTCAATACCAGTGTTCAGACGGTGTTAAACTTGGCCTTTGTCTTTCGCGATGCAGCAGGGAACACTGTCGGTCGAAGCGCAGACGGTTCAGACATCTATTACCCGATTTATCCGGTGAATGCAGGCTTGTTGACGGCTTTTTTCAAGCCCTATGACTTTCAGATTGTCGCATTGAATGACACGCTCTCTGTTCGGGTGGCTTCGAATGCATCATCCATCCTTTCAGTCTATGACAATGGCGTATTGGTTGCCAGTGACAGCGCCACCAAGTTGATGCAGTTTGACTTGCCTGTGAGTTCAGTGGGACAGCACATGCTCGTGCTGGAGGCTGAAGATGGGTCATCCGTTGCGCGTGACACAGCTTACTATTTGACCAATGCACCGGTTTCGGTACAAAATCCGCCTGCTGGACTGAAGGATGGGGCCAATGAAATCAACGATAGCACGGTGATTCTGCAGCTGCATGCCCCGGGCAAGCAATTTATTTACGTTCTAGGCGACTTCAACAACTTCATGCCTGATAGCAATTATTACATGAAGCGATCAGTCAATGGTGACAAGTTCTGGCTAAGCCTTGATTTGCAAGCTGACACCCGCTATGCGTACCAGTATTGGATTGATGGGGCATTGAAATTGGCCGACCCGTATTCAGAGCTGATACAAGACCCCAACAATGACGGTGGCATCTCAGCAGCCAGCTACCCTAATCCGCATCCCTACCACAGCAATGCAGCGGGATTCACCTCATTGATCCACCCAGGCAAATCCGATTATGTGTGGAAAAACACCAGCTTTCAGGCCCCATTGAAAAAGGATTTGGTCATTTATGAAATGCTGATTCGAGACTTTGTTCATGCCCGCAACTACGCCACGGTGATGGACACCTTGGACTACTTGCAGCGGTTGGGGATTAACGCTATTGAGTTGATGCCAAACAGTGAATTTGAAAACAATGAGTCATGGGGTTACAACCCGTCCTTTCACATGGCATTGGATAAATACTACGGAACGCCTGACATGTACAGGGAGTTCATCGATTCATGCCACAGCAGAGGCATCGCGGTCATCATGGATTTTGTGTTCAATCATGCCTTTGGCCAAAGCCCGTTGGTTCAGATGTATTGGGATGCGGCACAAAACCAACCTGCAGCTGACAACCCTTGGTTCAATGCTACCTGTCCCCATCCGCCTTATTGCTGGGGCAGTGACTTTGACCACCTGTCTCAGGCCACCAAGGATTTTGTTGACCGGGTCAACCTTCATTGGTTTGATGCCTTCAAAATTGATGGCGTTCGCTATGATTTCACCAAGGGATTTGGCAATGCTTCAGGGGGATGGGATGTCACAAGGCAAAACTTGATTAAGCGCATGGCAGATACCGTGTGGGCGAGTCACCCCAATGCCTACATCATTCTGGAACACTGGGCTGACAATGCAGAGGAGAAGTTGCTGTCCAACTACGGTTTCATGCTCTGGGGCAATGCCACCTACAACTACCGAGATGCAGCCATGGGCTGGGTGAATGGATCCAATTTCAGCTTTGGGGTTTACAAAAACCGCGGCTGGACACAGCCCCATTTGATCACCTACATGGAGTCCCATGATGAGGAACGATTGATGTACGATGTGCTCACCTATGGCAACAATGGAAGCAGCAGCCACAATGTCCGAAACCTCAATGTAGGACTTCGCCGGGCAGAGCTCACATCAGCCTTCACCTATTTGGTTCCTGGACCAAAAATGCTGTACATGTTTAGCGAGCTAGGCTACGATAAGTCTATCAATGACCCTTGCCGGGTGTGTAACAAGACCATTTTGTGGGGCTACCAAAACGTTTTGGAGCGCAAGCGACTCTACGACGTGACTGCAGCCTTGATCAACCTCAGACGAAGCCATCCGGTTTTCACCACCACTGACTTCACCTACAGTTTTGGTGGCTCAACCAAGCGCATCAATCTGTTGCACCCCAACATGAAGGCAATCGTGATTGGCAACTTTGACAACAGCATCAAAAGCATGGTTCCAAATTTTGCTCACACGGGGGATTGGTACGATTACTTCAGTGGTGACACCCTGAGCGTGAGTGACCCTTACATGACATTATCTCTAGCGCCAGGTGAATACAGGGTGTACACTGACAACAAATTGCAGCAGCCCACCATCACTTTAGGCAACCAGGAGTGGAGCCTTCCATCGATTGCGGTCCAGCTGCAACCTGTGCCTAGCGAACGTTTTGTGGATGTCTCATGGGCCATGCCAAGCCCTGTGACAGTTTACTTGCAAGTCAGGGACCTGCAAGGCCGCTTGTTGCTGGACAAAGCCTGGGATGCTGCACAGAGTCCGAATGCTTACCAGGTTGACATGCAGGCATTGCCGTCAGGCATGCATGTACTGACCTTGGATGTAGGAGGTCAACGCTCTCAGCATAAGCTTATCAAGCAATAAACCATCTGGCTTAACTTGCTGAGATGTCTCAATCACGTATTTCCTGGAAATCTTTAGCCCTTGCTGCGACATTGGTGACGGGATCGTTGCATGCACAAGCCACTTACCATTTGTCCCGATCCATTGATGGACCTATCATCGCTGGCTCAATGATTGGCTTGAGTCTGGACTGGCAATGGCGATCACAGATGCAAGGCTTCAGCGCATCCGATTTACAAGCTTTGGACCCCAGCCAGGTTCCTGTCTTTGATCGCTACGCCCTGGGTCGTTGGAGCCCATCAGCTGCTGAGGCTTCAGATATTGCTTTGCTCGGCGCTTTAGGTCTGGGGGCCAGTTCAAGCCTTCATGCAGACAACCTTCACCAGTTTCTTGTCATTGGCGTGATGTGGGCAGAGGCCAATATGGTCACAGGCACCTTGACCGACATGACCAAGCACTTGGTTCATCGCGCCAGGCCATACGCCTACGGGGCCCTTGTGCCATCGGAAATCCGCATGGATGAAGATGCCAGGCGTTCCTTTTTTTCGGGGCATACCAGTGTCAGCGCATGCAACCTGTTTTTCACGGCAAAAATCCTTGCAGATCAGTATCCGGACCACCCGCTCAAGCCATGGGTGTGGGCAACGGCTGCTATAATACCTGCCTACACTGGCTACCAGCGCATCAGGGCGGGTGAGCATTTCCCGAGTGATGTCATCGTTGGTTATGCCGTGGGTGCATTGATTGGCTACATGATGCCTGTCATTCATTTGGACTGACCCACCGAATATCTGGTAATTCAGACTTCACGTCTAGCAACAGATGGCTGCTTTTTCCACCGACGAGTTCGATGCTTGTTTGGGTGCATAGGTAAGTCCACCCGGAAGGCATCAGATGAGGCACTTTCACTTGGTATCTGCCTGGTGGCAGGTGCGTTTTAAGCTGCTTGCTTTGTGCCACTACATGCACGCGGTGAGTGCGCCCTTGTTGATCAATCAACAGCAGAGGAAGCATGGGGTGTTTGACAGGGCCTGAACAAAGCAACCAGAGGTTGGCAGCGGATTTAACGTTGGCAAGGGGAGTGTGTGCTTGCGATTGCGCCATCCGATGGTTCCAGGTCATCTGTGCTAGGTTTTTCCCACCTATTTGTTGCCACATCAAGGACAGGTTATTCTGCTGAACCCTTACAGAAAACCCCATGGGCTGCCAGTTGATGCTGGCCTGATGCTTGCCAATAAACTGCAAGCCAATGGCCTGTTTCCATGGGTCGGTTGACCAATGCATGTGCCAATTCACGGCCTTGCTTCTGTGTTGCCATTGGATGCTGTGGCTTGCTCCAGCCGAGCTGTTAATCCAGTGATGCGATACCTGATCATTGCCCCACTTAACTCGACCATGGGTTGACCAGGTCATACCTTGTGGGTTGTGGCTTTCATTGAACTGCCACATGACAGGACCTTTATTGAAACTGAGCATGCTGCCTTCCCATTGCTGACGCCCATGAAAAGCAGCAGAAAGCACCGCATTGCTGGCCTTCAACTGAAATCGCCCTTGCTGAGAAAATTGGGCTTGAATGAGACCGTGGTCATTGCTTGCCTGCATGTTCCATCCACCTTGTCGCATGTACCCAAGACCCCATGATTCCTCACGCCATTGGATGGATTGCGGCAGCACATCCCCCAATCGCCAATCCACAAAGGTGAGGCCTTGGCTTGTGTGACCTAGCCATCGAAGGGCGGGCTTGTTGACTGTTTTGCCATCTTGGATTGGCAGGCCCACTTGCAAGGCACCATCCTGGCTAAGAACTTGACCATACAATCCTTGCCCCATGTAACCGCGCTTCCAGCTCAGGCGATGCTGCCCAGCAGACCATGAAACATGGCTGCGTTGACCATGACGCTGTGCGATGTTGGGTTGCAACGCCCATTGAACCTCATGCCCATTGGCATGGAGTCGCCCACCTTGTGAAGGTTGCCCACCTTGTTCATTCAGCCACAACGCTGCCCATAAGAAAAGGGACCAAGTCTGCATTACTTGAGTTCCATGGCAAGGGAACGCCCCTTGCTGTCAATGAGCCATGCACTGTGAGCCTCAGGGTTATTGAGCGGCCAAGACCGTTGAGCGCCGGGCAAGGTCAATGATGCCTTGTGCCGACTGATCACTCGACCAGCCTGGTTTTTCAATGTCAGGTTGGCAACCAAGAAGCCGTTACTCTCATTGCGCAATTGAACCTGTTGACTGTCCAGAGACAGTGACAAATTCCTGTCGGTGGCTGGGATCACAGGGCCGCGGTAGATGCTTACGGCAAAGCGCAAGCTGTGATGAATGGTTAAGCCGTCCTTGTGCAGGATGCTGAGGGGTTCGTGACCTTCAGCATAGACCAAGGTTCCCATCGCGGCGCTGTCACCACCGGCCCAATGGTAGGGCAAGCTGATGCGTTCTCCTGGCCCTAGGTGCCATTCAGATGGAATGATTAATCGACGCCATTGCCCCAGCAATGAGTCCATGGTCAAGGAAACCCAGGCGCTGTCAGTTGAGTGATTGATCAGGACCAATTCACCTTGGTTTACCTGTTTAACAGGGTGCACATGAATCAATCCATTGACCACAGCAATTTGACCCATGAGATCGGGCTGGTTGCCTAGAATTAGCAAGGCCCCACCTAGAAGGCGGGGCCAAGAGGTGCGTGCCATCAAAGGTTGCTCAAAGTGTAGCGCAAGGTGATGTCACCGGATGTTGATGCATCGAGGTTGGCCGTGGCATAAGCCAAGCTGTAATCGATGACTGAGCCATCGCCAGATGCAGTCCCTGTGTAACCACTTTCAATGTCTGTGATGATGTCACCGCTGCTGTTGCTTGAGGACAAAATAACGGGCACACCATTGCCACAACTGCCAATACCATTGACTGTAGGGTCCAAGGTCAGGCTTACCCCATTAGGCAAAAGGCCACTGACCAAGTCAACAGTGATTTTTCTGATGTTGTCAGGTGCTGTTCCGCGAACAGAGGTGTATTGCAAATAGAGACTTTGGGTTGCGACGATATCAATGGCTGCACCCGGCGTGTTGGGGGCAGTTAGGTTGAATGTGAGTCCATTGGATGGGCTGGCATTGGCGTCGACCACGCGAAGCGAGGCCACTTCGTCAATTGTCACTGTCACATCGTGTTGGTCCACATTTTGTGCGTTGGATTGGAAGGATAGGCAGAGAACTGACGTTGCAGCTAAGGCCAATTTGGAATAGGTATTCATGGTTGAAGATTGAAGGTTGAATGCGATGCATTTCATCGCACAACAAACATCTTCAAGTCCCAAAAAAGGGAGTCGTCTTCAACCCATTACACCTGTTTAATCCGTTGCAGGCGGGTGAGTAATTCCCCAATGCTGCGATCGTTGGCTATGCCGTGGATACATTGATTGGCTAAATGCCACCTCTCATTTACTTTAGACTGACCCACTGACCATCTGGCAACTCATGTCTTCCCCACAACATAAAGGGGATTTTATTTTGCCTTCACAACTAGGGCATTTTGAAACTTGAACTTGAGTTCCGTCCCCTAGACTGATATGGCTGTTTTCTAAAGGAATTCCACATTTTCCGCAAGAAGCGTTAAC
>TARA_B110000091_G_scaffold61614_1_pt1 | contig 12041 bp, 11 predicted proteins | sample TARA_B110000091 | Tara Oceans TARA_B110000091 (sample SAMEA4397278) | marine metagenome | biome: Polar Biome; feature: [DCM] deep chlorophyll maximum layer (ENVO:01000326); material: water (ENVO:00002006), including particulate matter (ENVO:01000060) such as... | depth 35 m
AGCAAAACGGGTCATAGACAACAGAACTAAGTAATTACAATGCCCCACAACAGTATCAACACTCTGTTAAAAATAGGCTAGTTAGATCGACAATACATTAGATAGCTGTTCTTGCGTTACTTCTTCTGCTTTACTTTGAAGTACCACACAGCCAGCATCTAACCCTAAGTACTGATCAGCAACTTGAGTTAGCATATTAATGTTTTGCTCAATAAGAATCACACTCCGTGCGTATGACAGCTTATATTTTATGAACGTAACCATATGCTGGATGTTTTCTGGTTGTACACCCTCAGAAGGTTCGTCAAGAATAATACAGTTGCTGTCTTCCATCATAGTTCGCACGAAGGCAAGAATCTTCCTCTCGCCCCCCGACATAGTTCCCGCTTGCTGATCTAGCCGAGTAGATAGTATTGGAAACAGGGCAAAATAGTCTTCTTGGGTACCCCAATTATGACTCAAGAGCAGGTTTTCACGCACTGTTAAATCATCAAATACCATGTCTGTTTGTGGCATATAACTGATACCTAAGTGTCTTCTTTGATAGGGTAATAAGTCGTGGATTTTAAGTTCATCAAGACTGATGGCTCCTGTAGTTGGTTTCAAGCTGCCCTGCAACAAACGCCCTAGAGTGCTCTTACCGACACCATTTCTGCCGATAATACCAAGACACGTGCCAGACTGGACCGAAAGGCTTAGATTTTTTATGACGTGGGCGTGATTGTAGCCACCACTTAAATTACTAGCTGTCAGCATACTTTAGTGCCTCCGGCATAAACTGCTTGAACCTTGACGTCCAATTTTACGCTGTTATAACTGCCACTCGCTAGCAGACTTCCCTGATGAAGCACCAATACCTCTTCGGCTAGCGCTTCAACAATGCTCATATCATGTTCAATAATAATGATTAGGCCTTGCTTGTGCTCTTGATAATGCTTAACTAGGTCAATCATCAACTGAGTTTCGTTCTGTGATAGGCCAGCGCACGGTTCGTCGAGTAATAAAAGAGCTGGCTCGGCACATATCGTCATTATAAACTCCAATAACTGTTTATGGCCTTGAGGGAGTTCTCCAGCTTTGTTTACGCCTTGAGTGGGTAAAAGCGTTTGGTACTGTTCCTGCAGTTGCACCAGGTAAGGGGTTCGCCATGTGCACGTTTTTGGTTGAAAAAAGTGCAAACCCTTTGCTCTTTGTGCCAATGTCGCGACAGTCATGTTTTCATCAATACTCAGAGAAGGAAATATTGACGGCACCTGCATCTTGCGCCCAATACCAGCATTTAGCGCAAGATACGTTGGCCTGGAATGTATATTGTTTTTGGCAAAAGAAATACTGCCCGAGGTGGTTGGTAATTGGCCCGTAATTAAATTAAAAGCACTGGTTTTTCCTGCACCGTTAGGTCCAATTAGGCATAAAACACCAGCCTCTGGAGTAGTAAAGTTCACCTCATTTAGAATGTTAACCACCCCTAACGTTAATCCAACCTTTTGGAATTTTAAAGCACCACCGGCACGTTTTATTGCCAAAGGTGGATTGATAGTCAAGTGATTTTTAGTAGGATGTTTATTGGATTTTACTCGCCAGTTTAGTCTGTTGGGTATTATAGACAATAAAGAAATGAGTCCACCAGGAGAGCGTAAGACAATCACAATAAAAACAATAGCGATTAATAGTTCCCAATACGCAAAGCTGTCACGTAGCTCCAGAGTTAACCAACCAACCCCAACGGCCCCAATTAGAGGGCCTAAGGGGTGAATGCGGCCCCCTACAGCTGCGAAGATTACCAGTTCTGCAGACAATGTGAAACTAGTTGAGCTAGGGGTGACAATACCTTGATGGAAAGCAAATAATACCCCTGCAACAGCTGCAATAATGGCAGAAGTAGCAAACGCTATAGCCTTAATGGTATAAGTGGCAAATCCAAATAATTGCATTCGTGGTTCGTTATCAGCCAGTGCTCTTAGCACTAGGTCAGCTGGCAACGTGTTAAGGTAAAGCAACAACCCAGTTATTAAAGTAGTTGCAATAACAATGATGTAATAGAGATTGCCAAATGGGTCCAGCATATCTGGAACAGGGTAGCCACTAAATCCATTAAAACCGCCAGTAAACTCTGTTGAGGCAGAGACGACCTGCTCCATAATCATCACTAAAGCTAGGGTTATAAGGGAGAAATAGGCCCCGCTGTCGCTACTGCCCTGAAACACAAGGCTGGCTAATAAAAAAGCGAGCAAAGCAATGATAACGATTGCCATAATAATAAATAGGCCTTGTAACGACGGATCCGAAGCATAGCGCATGATCATAGCAGCACTATAAGCTGCGCCACCAAAAAACAAAGCCTGACCCAAGGAAAGAATGTTGGTTTTACCCCACAGCCACCCCACACTTTGGGCAGCGAGGCCATAGATGAGAAATAAGCCAAGCTGATAAGATGCAAACTCACTGAAATAGACAGGGACTAAGCACAGAGCAAGTATGAGCAGGCTAGTTTGAACGAGTGAAGAGACCATGAGGTTTGAGCCATAAAAAGAAGACGGATATAACCAGTATTAATATGTAGCCAGTGGTTTGGTTAAACATTGCGCTAGTTAAGGACTGCATACCACCAATTAAGCTAGAGCCTATCAGTAAACCTTCAAAACTTCCTAAACCACCTGTCACTAATGCAAAAAATGAGCGCACAAGGTAATCTAGCCCCATGTTAGGGTCAATTCGAGTTGTGGGTGCAATCAACAAACCAGCCAGCCCACTGCTAGTGCAGCCAAATATAAAGAGGCGTTGACGGAGCCTGCCGGTGTTAATGCCAACAACTTGTGCAAGTTCTGGATTATGAGCCATAGCTTTTATTTTGGTGCCAATCATTGATTGGTTGTACCAATAAAATAGCCCTAAGAAGGTTGTGAAAGTGAAAATCATGACAACTAAACGGTAAGTTGGGTAACTTGTTGTGAGCAACTCTGTAGCGCCTTCGATAGGTAGGGGAACGAACTGATAACCTCGACCAAACACCAAAATTACCAATTCTCGTAGGCAAATAGCTATACCCCATGTAGCAAGCAAACTATCAAACAGCCGACCATAGAGATAACGCACAATAAATCGTTCAATAATCCAAGCAGTTATTGCGACTACCGCAACGCAAATGGGAATTTGTAGCCAGCTAGGAAAACCTGATGACTGAACAATGATGGGCGCATAAGCACCCATCATAACAAACTCACCATGAGCCATATTCATAATTTTCAATTGCCCAAAAACAATTGCTAACCCCAAAGTCACTAAACCTAATACACAGATTTGCCAAGCAATATTAAGTAGTGTTATGGAAATCATGGACTTTACTCAGAGCATGCTTCAGTCGAAGTCACGTTGGCAAATGACGTAATGACCTTGAACTGCCCACTACTACCATCAGCTAAATAGATTGACTGATTTACATGGCGACCCATCACAGTTCCTTGACCTCGTGGTGATGCAAACTCAGTACCTTCGGCAATTCTATCTATATCAGGAACAGATAGGCTACCAGCTTTATTGGCTAGCGTCGCTAGTAATTTAAGCCCTTGATAAGCAGACTGTCCGAGTGTATTGAGTGTCGCAGAATCAGTTCCAAAAGCCTGCTCATAGTTCTGTTTAAATGCGGTTGCTAAAGGCGTAGTTAGGTCTTTAAAGTAACCCGCTGTTGCATACAATCCGCTGGCGTTAGCTGCACCAATACCTGCTAAGGTATTTTCTTCAATAAGAGTGCCTATACGTATCGCCTGTTCATCAAGCCCAAAGCTTGCATAGGCAATATTGAAACTAACAGAGCCACCGCCCACAAGCGTAATCAATACACCGTCAGCACCGCTAGCTTTGATTCGTTGTAATGATGAATCAAAATCAGCGGCAGACATTGGCACATATTCTTCACCCACTAATTCGCCACCTGCTGACTTAATATATTCTTTGGCAAGAGCATTGGTCTCACGTGGCCAATTATAGTCATGTCCAATAAGGTACCATTTAGAGACGTTGTGCTGTTTTTGTAAATACGGGATGACTGGAGCGAGCTGCTGGCTTGGAGTTTCTCCTGTTGAGTAAAGGCCTGGTGCACATGCATTACCTTCATATACTGGTGTATATATATAAGGTATGTCGCCTTTAATACGGCCCAAAATGGCTTCACGTACCGCCGAATCATGCATGCCAACTAAAGCCTGCACACCGTCACCTTTCCATAACTGCATGGTGGACTGAACAGCTGCAGCAGGAGGAACACCAACATCAGCAAAGATAAGCTCAATAGGCTCACCGTTGATGCCGCCAGAAGCATTAATTTCGTTTGCAGCAAGTTGTGCAGAGTTACGTGTAGATGGACCAAACAGGCCAGCTGGGCCAGAATCTGGCACCAGAACGCCAATTTTAATATCAGCTATTGCTGGTAACGACCCTAAGCTACTACATATAGCTATTACTAATAGTTTGTGTTTAATTGAAAACATGGTATTACCTCTAAGTTATTATTATCGTTGGATTAATGCATTAGTCGCTGAATAGTCAACGCCGTGCTTAGTAATAATTCATCTTGGCCACGTAAGCCATCCAGTGCCAATCCTACTGGCAAGCCAGAGGCCCTTGTACAAGGCAAACTGATACCTGGCACTCCTAAATTTGAGCCTAGGTCAGTATTGCGAATATAGGTAGTGAATGTTGGCTGTTGTGAACCATTGAACAGCACTGTCTCATCATTCCCAATGGCACACGCAGTCAGTGGTGTAGTCGGAAAAGCTATGGCAGTTAGCCCATACTGCTGGAACAGCTTTTGGTAAGCCTTTTGCATTGCTGGGCGGTGCAAGTTTATTGCTTCTAGGTATACGGATTCAGGCATCGCACCATCACCAAGCTGGCTTTCTACAATGGCAGCAACATCAGGTGAGGCGATGGCTTTAACTAACTCTGGGAAGCTTACACTGGGTGCATGCTGGGCTAAATAAGCTGGCAAATCACGCATACATTCATACAAGACAACAGGGAAACCAACGGCCTCGTTATGTGGCCAAATATTATCCATTTGAACGGGTACGATACTTACGCCAGCTTTCTTTAGGCTAGAAAGCTGCTCATCTATAACTTTTTTAACATATGGTTCTAAGTTGTCAAACAAGATGTGCTCAGGCACCCCAAGTACAATGTCTCGGGGGGCCACGGCTATTATTTTATATTGACTACCGCTTAGCAATTGGTCACACAGTACGACATCTTCCACACACCTCGCAAGACAGCCCACTGTGTCACGGGTATGAGAAATAGGCACTACTCCAGACATAGGATATCGGCTAGTTGATGGCCGAAAACCAACGATGCCACACAGGGACGCAGGAATGCGGCAAGAACCGCCAGTATCTGTACCGAGGGCAAATGGAAATAAGCCGGCAGCGACTGCAGCAGCAGAACCTCCAGATGAACCACCTGCAATGAGTGCCGTATCATGTGGATTGTGCACCGCACCAGTAGCGGTGTTATTGCTGGTGATACCGAATGCTAATTCATGCATACCTGCTTTAGCACCCACTATAGCCCCTGCCTGAGTGAGTAAGTTTATAACATCAGCATTGGAATTTGGCACGTGACCAAGCAAAGCAGGGGTGCACGCAGATGTTGGGTACATAATGGTATTAATGTTATCTTTGGCAACATAGGGAACGCCAGTTAGTAAGCCGTGTTGACCTGTTTCAATGGCTTGAGTTGCTGTGTGAGCTTCCCGTAGGCAGTATTCTGGGTCAAAGTACTGCAATGCATTTAAATGCTCATATTGTTGAACGCGCTCGATCAGTGCCTGGGTGTAGATTGTTGGTGTGAGACTTTTGTTTTGGAAACGCTTAATTATGTCAACTGTGCGTAACGTGTGTAGTTCCTCAACCATAGCTCCCTCCATATACTACTATTCTTATTTTTAACACGGCTTTTTGAGACTGCTAAATCACAGTTAAAGCTGTATTAACATAATAGTACTGGGAAAGAGGTCTAAGGAATCATCATAAATGATGATATTTGTCGATAAGAAACTGACTCAATTGTGAGCGACGTTGAATGTTAGTTTTTCTGAATATAGCTGCAATATGGGAGCGTAGTGTAGGTTTCGATATACATAATTGGATGCATAACTCTTCATCTGTCCGACCCAACGTAAGCAAGTCAGCCACTTCGGCTTCACGCATAGTTAGTGGAATGGTATCTTTGATTTGTGTAAAACGTAATACGTTTGATTGACAAGGCTTGGCTTGAGATCGCACTAGCGTATTTATCAAACTAGGACCTATAGAATCTACGATTGCTGCGTCTCTGTTACTAAAGTCTTCCTTGCCTGCACTGCGCCATATCCGCAGGTCGCCAATGGTCTCAGCGCGGTCATGGGCAAAATAATTAAGGCCATAGCAGAGCCCATCCTGTTTCAAAAAATCATTGTAAAACTCAGTGCGACACAGTCGTCTGTGATCCATAATTACACTGACAGGTGTGGCTTTTTTACGTTTCTTAAGTGTTGGTGTTATGGGGTCATGGAATTGATAATAGGTTTCATAACTTTTCAGATTGTCATCATTCATGTTAATACTGACGCCTGAAACGAACTGATTACTATTTTTGTCCCATACATAAGATGCAAAAAAATCTGCATCAAGCAATGTCAGTAACCTTTGGCCCACACGTTTTCGGACTTCAGCATGATCAAACTCTCCAGTTAAATCCTGCATGATAGAAAATATTAATTTAGCTTCTTTGTTGGTTAAATTCATAATAACCAGAGTGTAATAGTTAACCACTAGACCTATAGAGTACCTGCTTATGGAGTCATTCGTATATAAAAAGTCTATAAGTTAGTGCAGTTACTGTTTTAGTTAAGATGTTGTGAAGTATTACTTGGCGAACAACTGATCCAAGTCAGCGAAGGCTTTAAACTCCAACGCATTGCCACTAGGGTCGCTAAAAAATAAGGTGGATTGCTCCCCCGGTTCGCCTTTAAAACGAGTGTGGGGCTCAATAATGAACGCCACTTTGCCCGTTAGCCTTTGCGCCAATTGCTGCCAGTCTTTAAGTGTAAGCACTACCCCAAAATGCGGTACTGGAACACCTTTGCCATCAACCCCATTAACATGAACAGAGACTTTACCTTCTGGGCCTAAGTTTGGATTAAGGTGGGTGACTAACTGGTGGCCGTAGAGATTCCAATCAATCCATTCTTCGCTAGAACGACCCTCGCTCAAACCAAGTAATTGACCATAAAAAACCCTCGATTCGGCAATATCCCTGATGGGGACCGCGAGGTGGAAAGGACGTATTGGGGAATCAACCATAATGTTTTCCAAGTAATGTTAAGGGGCTCTAATTATTAACCAATCACGGCCAACAAACGAGTCTTAGTGTCCGCATCTGCAAAGGACGCTTCCATGGCCATACGAGAAATGCTGCGCAGCTGCTCCAGGTCTAAACCAAAATCCTTGGCACCAGAGTGATATTCAGTGCCTACAGTAGTGTCGAAGAACGGTGGATCATCAGAGTTAAGGCTGATACTAATTCCCGCTTGTAAGATTTTATTGAGCGGATGGCTGGCAAGATCTGGGTACACAGACAAGGCTATATTGCTGCCAGGGCAAACTTCTAAGGCGATGCCCCGTTTTGCTAATTCTGCCATAAGTGCTGGATCTTCAGCACTCCGTACACCATGGCCAATACGGGTCACTGGTAGGTTATCAATAGCGTCCCATACACTTTCTGGGCCTAATATTTCACCAGCGTGGGTGGTGCAGGCAAAACCAGCTGCCGCAGCAATATTAAACGCAGGCGCAAAGTCGGCTTGAGTATACGTAGATTCATTACCACCCATGCCAAAACCCACAATGTAAGGATGTGGGTTGTCGGCTAGTTGCTGAGCTATCACAAGGGCTTGGTCTGGGCCTAGATGGCGTATGCAAGAGATAATTAAACGACCAACAATACCAAAGTCACGCTCAGCATCGTTAATGCCTTCAATACAGCCAGATAACATATCCTCGTAGCTCATTCCCACAGCTGCAGCGTGATCTGGAGAAATAAAAGTTTCGGCGTAAATTGTACCTTCTGCAGCACACTGCTCCATGTAGGTGTACATAATGTCGCGATAGTCTTGCGCCTTACGGAGACAAAAACTAGCTTCGTCATAGGCTTGCAAGAACTCAACAAAATCACCCCATGCAAACGTGTCATCGGTGGTAAACAAACCATGTTTAAGGCTAATGCCATTACGTTCTGCAATGGTGCGCACTAGGTGCGGTTGTATGCAACCCTCTAGGTGACTATGAAGCTCTACCTTAGGTAGTTTTTGAATTTTATTGGCTAATAATGCAGACATCAAATACTCGTTTTACTCTAACAAAAAAATTAATTTAACTCACAGGCAGTGCCGTAGCCTAAGGGCACAAGGCCTAAATGCTGTGCCACAGTTTGTCCCATATCGGCAAAACTTGCTCTCTCACCTAGGTCACCAGCTTGCACGGGAGCGCCACAGTAGTTGCCGTAGAACACCACTGGCACGTGCTCACGGGTATGGTGGGAACCAGGCCAAGTAGGATCGCAACCGTGGTCTGCACTCAGTAACACTAAATCTTGCTGTTCCATCCTAGCTTCGATTTCTGGCAATCTAGCATCGAACTCTTCTAGTGCATTAGCGTAACCGGCTACGTTACGACGATGACCATACTTACTGTCAAAATCGACAAGATTGACAAATAATAAGCCTTCTTTCACCTTGTCCATTTGGTCTAACAATTGGTCTACTAATCCTGTGTTATCAGCCGCTTTCACCGTATAGCTAACACCCTTATGGGCAAATATGTCACCCACTTTGCCTACAGATACCACTGTGCCCTGCTTATCTTGAATGTGATCCAATAGCGTTGGGCCTATCGGTGGTGTGGTTAAATCTCTGCGGTTAGCAGTGCGCTCAAAATCAGCACCACACGTACCTTTAAAAGGCCGTGCAATAACACGGGTTACGTTGAGTGGGTCGACTAGCTTTTTGGCAACTTCACACAAAGCGTATAGCCTTTCTAGGCCAAAGGAGTCTTCGTGGGCTGCAATTTGAAATACAGAATCGGCAGAGGTATAACAAATAGGGTAGCCAGTGCGGAGATGTTCTTCACCATACGCAACCAACACATCTGTGCCAGAACCGTGCTTATTTGCCAAGGTGCCTTCAATGTTACCTTGGGCCAACAAATCTTTCATCAGTTGAGCAGGAAAACAATTGTCTTGTTCAGGAAAGGTGCCCCAGTCAAAGGGCACTGGTAGGCCACAAATTTCCCAATGACCACTGGGTGTGTCTTTACCACTACTCACTTCTACGGCGTGGCCATAGGCACCTTGCACATCAACATGGGTCTCAAGAGGCAAGCTACGTTTACGGCTACCTACAGATGCTGCACCTAACCCCCAACGCAAGAGATTTGGAATTTTTAGAGGGCCCTGACGTTGATCATTATTGGCTAATCCAGCCTCACACGCCTCTACGATATGACCAAAGGTATCAGAGTTTTGGTCACCATATTTGGCAGCATCAGCACTAGCACCGAGGCCCAGTGAATCTAAAATTAAAATAATGGCTCTGTTCATGGTTTTATCTTTATCGTTTAGTACCCTACAGTTGGGTACAAATTTGTAATACCTAAGCCTGATAGAACTCTTTAACTAACGCTTGAGCAGCAGGTGCCTCGGGTGCCAATTGAATTAAGCTAGGGAGCTGTTGGTTGACAAGGTCTAACTGTTCATCGGTACGAACATGAGCCACAGCCAACGCTTGGCCCTGCTCAATATAGTCACCCATTTGAACCATATCACTTAGGCCTACAGCGTAATCAATTGCATCGTCAGCTTTGCTCCGCCCTGCTTTGAGGCTAACCAGTGACAAACCAATGCCACGCACATCCATAGCTGAAACATAGCCTGCTTGGGTCGCCACAATAGGCTTAACCATAGGTGCTTGGGGTAAATAATGTGCTGGCTTTTCAAGCAAATCTGCAGGCCCTCCAAGGCCTACTACCATGTCTGCAAATACCTGTGCTGCATGGCCTTTATTGAGTGCTGCGGAGGCTTTATCTCTGGCAACATCTAAGCTGCCTGCTACACCACTAATGTCTAACATGTGAGCTGCCAACTCAATAGTAATGTCGAGTAAACGCGGGTCTGCTTGGGTAGGATTAAGTAAAAAGTCGATACATTCAGCCATCTCCACCGCATTACCCACATTGCGGCCTAATACTTGATCCATGTCAGTAATTAGGCAGCGTGTCGGCACACCTGCACCGGTGGCCACTTGCGAAATACTCTGGCTTAATTCTTGCGCCATGCTCATTTCTGCTGCAAAAGCACCATTACCAGTTTTAACGTCCATAACTAAAGCGTCTAAGCCCGCAGCAAGCTTTTTAGATAAAATAGACGCAGTAATTAAATCAATAGATTCCACAGTCGCGGTAACGTCACGGGTAGCATAAAGACGCTGGTCAGCGGGCGCTAGCTCAGCCGTTTGGCCAATAATGGCACAGCCTACTCGCTTTACTAGAGACTTAAACAAGTCTTCATCGGGGTAAGCGTTGTAACCTGGAATACTGTCAAATTTATCTAGAGTGCCACCTGTGTGACCTAAGCCACGGCCAGAAATCATCGGTACGTAGGCACCACATGCAGCAACGATAGGCCCAAGCATCAAACTTACCTTATCCCCTACGCCACCAGTGGAGTGTTTATCAACAACAGGGCCATCTAGATCCAGCTTTTGCCAGCTCAATACTTTACCAGAGTGCATCATTTGTTTCGTCAAGGTGATGCGTTCTGCCATAGTCATTCCCCGCTGGAACACAACCATAGCAAATGCACCTAACTGAGCATCACTCAACTGCCCACTGGTTATACCCTGCACCATAAAGGTAATTTCAGCATCTGTAAGAACTAGTCCATCACGCTTTTTGCGGATCAGTTCTTGTGGTAAATAAGTTAATGTCACACTGGTACCTCATAGCCCTGCAAGAAGGCATTCAACAACCGTTCAACATCATCAATGGCCATCTTGGCATATTCCATTGTTTGCTCATGACTTAACGGTGTCGGACTCATGCCTGCGGCGTAATTGGTGACAATGGATAAAGCACATAAAGGTAAACCCTGGTGTCTGGCTAAAATCACTTCTGGCACTGTAGACATGCCTACTGCTTGAGCACCCAGCACCTTAAGGGCACGGATTTCTGCAGGAGTTTCAAAATTAGGTCCACACATCCAAGCGTAAACGCCTTCGTGTAAAATTACATCATTGGCCTTAGCAGCCTTACGCATGGCATCGTTCATGCCGTGGTGGTATGCCTGTGTCATGTCTACAAAACGTTGGTTACCTTGGGCGCCAAACAATGGCGATACACCAGTCATGTTAATGTGATCTGTTAGCAACATTACACTGCCTGGCCCCGCGTCAGTCACCATGCTACCTGCAGCGTTAGTAAGAATAAGTGCCTCACAGCCCATGGCTTTAAAGGTTTCAATAGCAACGGCCATGACATTGGCTTGACCATGTTCATAATAATGGGCTCGGCCCTGCAATACAGCTACGCGGGTGCCACCAACATGGCCCAGCACTAAACGTCCTGCATGACCGCCCACACCAGCTTGAGGAAAACCGGGTAACTCATCAAAGCTAATGCTAACTAGGGCATTTACTTGGTCTGCAAAAGAGCCCAAACCCGAGCCCAGCACCATACCTACTTGTGGCACAAAACCTCTAGCAACGCGGTTAATAGCTGCTAAACAGGCACCTATCTGACTCATAATAAAAACTCCGGGCCAAATGCGTGGGGCAGTAATTCTGCTAGGGGTAAGCGTCGTTTTACCCCTGTTGTAGAACACAAAATGACAGGGGTATTGTTGTCAGAAAATTCGCGAATACGCTGACGGCAGCCACCGCAAGGCGTAGCACCTTGATCATCTTGGCTCATAATGTATATTTTTTGAATGCGTTGATGGCCTGCCATTACCATGGC
>TARA_B110000091_G_scaffold103493_1_pt1 | contig 12021 bp, 7 predicted proteins | sample TARA_B110000091 | Tara Oceans TARA_B110000091 (sample SAMEA4397278) | marine metagenome | biome: Polar Biome; feature: [DCM] deep chlorophyll maximum layer (ENVO:01000326); material: water (ENVO:00002006), including particulate matter (ENVO:01000060) such as... | depth 35 m
TATTATGATGATAAAGAAGTGTTAGGTTTTGAAATAGACTATACAGGTGGATTTGATTTATCGGACTCTTTTTTCTTAGGAATCAATGCTGCATATGCAGATAATGATGGTGAAGGTTTTATGGGAGCTGCTTTATATCCACAATATGCTACTTCTGATAGTTTTTCAATTGGCTTGAGAGGTGAGTATTTTGATTTGATGAGTGATGCTGATACTTCTACTGATGCCTTAGATGTGTTTGCTGTTACGCTAACAGGAAGTTATACTATTGATAATTTAACAATTAAACCTGAATTACGTTTAGATAGTAACTCTGAAGAAGTATATATAGACAACGATTCAATGGCTACAAAGAGTTTAAGTACTTTTTTAGTGGCAGCGATTTATAAATTTTAATAATAACAATTAATAACAATTATTATGTATAATTTTTTAACAATTTTACCAAATATAATTGCGCTACAAGATGTTGCAGCAACTACTAAAGATGTTGCAGAAGCAGTGAGTGCGATAAACGGTGACATGGGAATGTTATGGATGCTAATAGCAGGTATTTTAGTATTCTTTATGCAGGCAGGTTTTACACTTGTTGAAACGGGTATGACACGTTCGAAAAACGCAGCAAATATAGCAATGAAAAACTTGCTTGATATTTGTGTTGGATCATTGACTTATTGGTTAGTTGGTTATTCATTAATGTATGGAGACACTTCTAATGGATGGTTTTTCTGGAGTGGATTGATGCAAGGAGAAGGCGCAGATTTATTCTTCCAAACGATGTTTGCCGCGACTGCTGCAACGATTGTTTCTGGTGCTATTGCTGGACGAACAAAATACTCGACATATGCTATCTTTTCTATAGTAATGACAGCATTGATTTACCCAATTGCTGGTGGTTGGCAATGGCAAGGTTCTGGTTGGTTAACAGAATTAGGATTTATTGATTTTGCTGGATCTTCTATCGTTCATTCTGTAGGTGGATGGGCTGCTCTTGTGGCTGCATTTATGGTAGGCCCTAGAATTGGTAAATACATTGACGGTAAAGTGTTTTCAATTCCTGGCCACAATCAAGTTCTTGCAACTTTAGGTGTTTTTATCCTTTGGTTAGGATGGTTTGGATTTAACGGTGGCTCTCAACTTGCTTGGGGAGGTGCTGATGCTATTGAAGCGTCTAATGTTATTTTAATAACAAATTTAGCTGCTGCTGCTGGTGGACTAGGAGCATTAATTACAACCTGGATTTGGTATGGAAAACCGAATTTACCACAAACATTAAATGGTGCTTTGGCTGGTCTAGTAAGTATTACTGCAGGTTGTGGTAATATGTCTGCAATAGGTGCTGTTTTTGCTGGACTAATTGGAGGTATTATCGTTGTATTCTCAATAGAATTTATCGAGAAAAAACTTAAAATTGATGACGCAATTGGTGCTGCTTCCGTACATGGAGTTGCTGGTGCTTGGGGAACCCTAGTAATTGGCCTTTGGGGAATTGACGGAGAAACAGGAATTGGCTTATTCAATGGTGGAGGATTTTCTCAATTAGGAACTCAAGCAATTGGTGTACTTGCATATGCAATATGGGCTATTGGATTGTCATTTATAGTTTTTAAAATCTTAAAATCAACTATTGGTCTTCGTGTTACTGAAGAAGAAGAAATAGTAGGTCTTGATCTTTCTGAACATGGTGAAATTGCTTTCCCTGGAAAAAGAGATAGAGGATAAAATAATATTTAAAATCATTCATAATTGATTTTAATTTTAGTTAGTTAGACGGAAAAACCTCAAAACATAAGTTTTGAGGTTTTTTATTTTATATTAAAAAAAATTCTACGCTGAATTTCGACTCGCATTTATATTCCCAAACAAAGATCTTGTCACAATTTTTTCAAAAATTTTAATTTGTTCATCATCCCTAACATCTTCTTTTTCTAGTTCTTGAATCTTTTTTAAAGCATACTGCTGAATAGTTAAAAGAGGTAATACAATAGATTCTCTAACCTCTATTGATGCCTTACCCACTTGCTCTTCTTGCATTAATACTTTATAACCTGTCAACTTTAATATAAGACGTTTAGAAGTTTCATATTCATTATAAATAATAGTCCAAAATTCACCATACTCAGGGTCTTCAGACATATACTTGGTTAAATCAAAAAATGATTTAGATAAGGACATCATGCTATTTTCAATCAAAGTTTTAAAGAAATCAGAGGTTTTAAATAAATATTGAACTTTATCAAACTCGTTATTATCTTCAAAATATTTTAAAGCGGTTCCAACTCCAAAGAATCCCGGAACATTTTGCTTCAATTGACTCCAAGACCCAACAAATGGTATAGCTCTTAAATCTTCAAAAACTAAACCTTCGGCCTTTCCTCTTTTAGAAGGTCTACTTCCAATATTTGTTTTTGCATAATACTTGAGCGTACTCATATGCTCTAAATACGATATAAACTTAGGATGTGCTTTAAAATTTGAATAAGCTTTATAACTCAATTTTGATAAGTGATCCATAACAATTCTATTTTCTGGATGCATTCTTAAGTCTGAATCGCTTAAACTATTGTAAATTCCAGAACTAATTAATTGCTCAAGATTGTATTGAGAAGAATCTAATGTTCCAAAATTAGAACTAATTGTTTGCCCTTGAATTGTTAATTGAACTTCCTTATCCTCTATAGTAGGTCCTAAAGAAGCATAAAAATTATGGGTTTTACCACCTCCACGAGCTGGAGGACCACCACGACCATCAAAGAAAATAACTGTAATATCATGTTTTCTTGAAATTTCGGTTAAGCTTTCTTTCGCCTTATATATTGCCCAATTTGCCATTAAATAACCGCCATCTTTTGTACCATCACTAAAGCCTAGCATAATTGTTTGCCTATTACCTCGTGATTTTAAATGAGCAGCATACTCAGAATTTGTATATAATTCTTCCATCACAGATGGTGCATTTTCTAAATCAGTAATAGTTTCAAAAAGGGGCCCAATATCAACCGTTAATTCCTCTTGAAAAGCTACTAATTTTAACATTGCAAACAACTGCATTACATTTAAAGTAGTTTGATTATTACTAATTATATATCTATTAGCAGCCTTTTCACCATTTGTTTCTTGAATTGTTTTAATTGCCTTTATGGTATTTAACGCCTCTAAAGTATCATTATCTTTTATTAGAGATAAATCCACAGTTCCTTTTATTTTCGACAGCACTTTAACTTGCTGACTTTCTGACAAATCATGATAGTTTTTCGGAAAAATATCACTTCCGCTTTCAATCATTACATTTACCATATCATTAAAAAACTGGGCGTGCTTTCTACTATCTTGTCTGATATCTAAATTCGCAAAATGGAAACCAAAGAGGTGAATTTTATTAAGAAGGCTATTAACTTCAAAAACGTAAAGTGACTGATGTTTATCAATAATTAGTTCTTTTATTTCTTTTACTTTGGATGTAAAAGATTCTAAAGTTAAACTAGACTTTTTATTAGTGATAATTTTATAAAGTTCCGTTTCTAAAAGCACTATTTTATCTTCAACACCTTGAAACGTTAATTTCCTTCTTAAACTTCGGGTATCACGATAATAATTTTTTATAACTGTATCTCGTAATCTTTTTGCAACTTTTAATGTTATTTCTGGAGTTACAAAAGGATTACCATCTCTGTCTCCTCCTGGCCAGAACCCAACATCAATAATTTTATTATCTATATGATTACCATCAAAAATATTCTCCTGGATATAATTATACACATTACCAAATGACTCATAAAAAACATTTTCTAAATACCAAATTAAACTTACAGCTTCATCATAAGGTGTAGGTTTTTTATGTTTAAAAAAAGGTGTTTTTCCTAATTGCGCTAATAAATCATTAATTTTTAATAAGTCATTGTTTCTAACCGCAGCTGTCAGATCTGTTATAATACCTAAAACTGAACCTGGATAAAATTGAGTTGGATGAGCAGTTAATACAATTCGAACTTTAAATTCCTCAAGGTATTTTTGAAGTGTTTCTAATTTATTCTCAGCAGTAACGGATTCTTTTAAACTACGTAAAGTTCCTATTCCATCCATATTGTTTATAACAGGAAAAGCCGCATCTTCTATAGCATCAAACAAAACTACTTGCCGTTCAATGTATTGAATAAACCTAAATAATAAATTAATTTGACTTTCTGGTGAGCGTCTTGCTTGGTATTTTTTAAAAAAAGTATCAACTATTACTGCTGGGTTGTCATTATTTTTAAACCCTTTTTTACAAGTTTCATGAAAAAGAGGTAAAAGTGCTCCCGTTTTAGTAATTGTATCAAAAGGTAATGTCATAAATATACTATTGTATATTCTATATTTTGAAAGTACCTGCTGACTAAATCTCTTGAGTTTTGGTTGTGTGCTCATTAAATTAATTTAAATAAAATGTCTGATTAAATTTATAACAAAATTCCTAAATTATATTTTTATGAAGGTTAATTTCAATACCAACTCTACGATGTCCAAAATTAAAAATAATATTTAATAATTTAAAAACCAGTAAGATACGAGCCTATATTAAGTGTTAATAAGGGTTTTACAGATTACACCGTTTTATGTATTTAATAAAAAAAAGTGGTGTGCTTTAATAAAAAAACAATAAATACCTCTATAAATTCAACTATTATTAATTTAGAAAATAAATTGCAAAAATATTTGGTTATTAACTTTTTCTAACGCAATATTTGCATTCAGAAAGTTCAAAACTTTATTGAAATGTTATCAAGAAAGGTGGAGGGATTAGACCCTTTGAAACCTTAGCAACCCTTTGCATTTAGCAAAGAAGGTGCTAAATTCTACTTAATTTCAGATTCATTTATCAGAAATTGGATAGATAACCAAACGTAATTACTCATCTGTAATCACGTATATTCTTATAACATTTTTCTATTAAGTACGCTTTTAAAAGCGCATTTGGCTTTTGGTTTAATTTATTTATTAATTCAAAAAAAATTAGAAAAATGAGTACACAAAAATTAGCAACCAACGCATTACATGCAGGACATGATTTTGCAGCAAATGGAGGAACAAGAGCTGTTCCTATTTATCAAACAACATCTTATGTTTTCAATGATTCGGATCATGCGGCAAACCTATTTTCTTTAAAAGAATTAGGATTTATTTACACGCGCTTAAACAATCCAACGAATCAAATTTTACAAGAACGGTTAGCAGCATTGGAGGGTGGAATTGGCGCAGTCGTTTTTGCATCAGGAACAGCGGCTATCTCTACAGGATTACTAACACTTTTAAAATCAGGAGATCATATTGTTGCCTCAAGTAGCTTATATGGTGGAACGTATAATTTATTAAGTGTTACCCTTCCTAGATTAGGGATTACAACAACATTTGTAGACGCATCTAATCCTGATAATTTCGCTACTGCAGTTCAAGAAAATACGAGAGCCTTTTTTGTAGAATCTTTAGGAAACCCAAAATTGGATGTTCTAGATATCGAAGCGATTTCAGTGCATTCTAAAGCTGCAGGAGTACCTTTTATTGTTGACAATACTGTAGCAACTCCAGCCTTATTGAACCCGATTAAACATGGTGCAAATATTGTTATTCACTCGTTGACAAAATATATTGGAGGTCAAGGAACATCATTAGGCGGAGCCATAATAGATGGTGGAAATTTTGATTGGACAAATGGAAAATTTCCTGAATTTACAGAACCTTCTGCAGGATATCATGGTCTGAAATACTACGAAACTTTAGGAGCAGTATCCTATACTTTCAAATTAATTCTAGAAGGATTGAGAGATTTTGGAGGTGCTTTGAGTCCGTTTAATGCATTTCAAATTATTCAAGGATTAGAAACTTTACCTCTAAGAATAAAGCAGCATAGTGAAAATGCTTTAGAAATTGCAAAATGGCTTGAAGGACAAGATGAAATTGCTTGGGTAAATTATCCAGGATTAGAAGGTAATAAATACAAAAAATTAGCTGATAAATACTTATCAAAAGGACAAAGTGGAATTGTAACCTTTGGACATAAAGGTGGTTTTGAAGCGGCTAAAAAAATAGCAGATAACACAAAGTTATTTTCACTACTTGCTAATATTGGAGACACAAAATCATTGATTATTCATCCAGGAAGCACAACGCATCAACAACTTGATGAAGCAGCACAAGAAGCAGCAGGAGTTTCTGGAGATTTAATCCGTTTATCTGTTGGTATTGAAGATGTGGAAGACTTAAAAACAGATTTAAAAGCAGCTTTTGAAACTCTAAATTAAACTATTCTCATGATTAACTAGTTACTATATGATTCAATTAAATTATATTAAAATTCTCAATTACATTACAGAATCTGGTAAGACAACTACTATTCAGTTGTCTTACCAGACTTTTGGTAAACCATTAAATGAAGCGCCGATTGTTTTAGTGAATCATGCTCTTACAGGGAATTCTGAAGTTATTGGGAAAAATGGTTGGTGGAACGATTTAATAGGTGGTGATAAATGTATTGATACAAATGATTATTGCATATTAGCATTTAATATACCAGGAAATGGACATGACAATACAATTGAAAATTTAATTAAAAACTACAAAGACTTTACTGCAAGAGATATTGCTAAAATATTTACACTTGCACTTGCACAATTAAATATTGAGCGATTATTTGCTGTTATTGGCGGTTCAGTTGGAGGAGGGATTGCTTGGGAATTAGCAGCACTTAATCCAAATTTAATAGAACATTTAATACCTGTTTCTACTGATTGGAAATCAACTGATTGGTTAATTGCAAACTGTCATATTCAAGACGCTATTTTAAACAATTCAAGTCAACCATTAAAGGATGCAAGAATGCATGCAATGACTTTATACCGAACTCCAGAATCATTTACATCTAAGTTCAAGAGAAGTAAAAAAAACAGCCACTTATTTAATACAGAAAGTTGGCTTAATCACCATGGAGAAAAATTGAGTAAACGATTTAATCTAAGTGCGTATAAGATGATGAATCAAATATTGAAGACAATTGATATTACTGATAACCGTGGATCATTTATTGAAGTTGTATCAAAGATTACATCTCATATCCATATGATAACAATCAATTCCGACCTGTTCTTTAAGCCCGAAGAAAACCAGAAAACACTTGAAGAATTAAAAGGGATCAAAGAAAATGTGAGTATTTATAAAATTGATTCTATTCATGGACATGATGGTTTTTTAATCGAATTTGATCAATTGTCAAATTTCTTAAACCCAATTTTTAAAACAAATGAGATTAAAAGTTTAGGTTAGCTATGGAAAATAAATTCGAAACAGCAGCCATAAGAATCCAATCAGAAAGAACACAGTTTTCTGAGCACTCTACACCATTGTATTTAACTTCAAGTTTTGTATTTGAAGATTCTGAAGAAATGCGCGCGTCATTTGCAGAAGAAAAAGATAGAAATTTATACAGTAGATTTTCTAATCCTAATACCAGTGAGTTCGTCAACAAAATTGTGGTAATGGAAGGTGCGGAATCAGGTTATGCTTTTGCGACAGGAATGTCGGCAGTATTTTCAACTTTTGCTGCTTTATTAAATGCTGGTGATCATATTGTTTCCTGTAAATCAGTATTTGGCTCTACATATTCCTTATTTACTAAGTTTTTACCAAAATGGAATATACATACTAGTTATTTTAAGATCAATGAAGTTGATCAAATTGAAAGTTTAATTCAACCAAATACTAAGATTTTATATGCTGAATCTCCAACCAATCCTGCAGTAGATATTTTGGATTTGGAATTGCTAAATAGCATTGCGAAAAAACATGGTTTGTTATTAGTAATTGATAACTGTTTCGCTACTCCTTATTTGCAAAACCCAATAAAATTTGGAGCAGATATTGTAATTCATTCTGCAACAAAATTAATTGATGGCCAAGGACGAGTTTTAGGTGGAGTTGCTGTTGGAAAAGCAGCATTAATCAGAGAAGTCTATTTGTTTTCAAGAAATACTGGACCTGCAATGTCACCATTTAATGCTTGGGTTTTGTCTAAAAGTTTAGAAACACTTGCTGTAAGAGTTGAGAAACATTGTGAAAATGCATTAAAAGTTGCATATTTTTTAGAGAAACACTCCGCTATAAATCAAGTTAAATACCCTTTTTTGAAATCTCATCCACAATATGAAATTGCAAAAAAGCAAATGAAATTAGGAGGAAATGTAGTTGCATTTGAAATAAAAGGAGGTTTGGAAGTTGGAAGAAAATTTTTAGATAACATTAAAATGTGCTCGCTTTCTGCAAATCTTGGTGACACAAGAACAATCATAACACATCCAGCATCAACAACTCATAGTAAGTTATCTGTTGAAGATAGAATTGAAACAGGATTAACAGATGGATTGGTGAGGATTTCAGTTGGATTGGAACACATCGATGATATTATAAATGACATAAAAAAAGCAATAAATTAATATGCAAAATATTAACATCGAAAAATTAAATTTAGAGTTACAAAATAAAACTCCTGAAGAAATTATTTCTTGTGTTTTACAATTGAGTGATGAAAGAATAGTAACCACTAGTTTTGGAATTTATTCAGCAGTACTTTTAAATACATTTAACAAAATGGATTCAAACATTAAAGTTATTTGGTGTGATACTGGCTTAAATGCAAATAGAACTTATGAGCATGCAAGATTTCTAATTAGAAAATTCGATTTGAATATTAAAATATACTCGCATAATTCTACAAAAACAGAAATACAAAAACTTCATAGAGAATCGATTATTAATGAAGAAAACCATCAAAAATTTTCAGAAATTGTTAAGTTAGAACCTTTTAGAAGAGCATTAAAAATTCATCAACCAAAATTATGGTTTACAAACATTAGAGTTAGACAGAATGAATACAGAAACTCTAAAAATATACTGAGTTACAGTAAAGATGGAATATTGAAAGTAAGCCCATTTTATTATTGGTCTGATAATGAATTAGACGCGTATTTAAGTAATCATAATCTGCCTAAAAACGAAACTTATTTCGATCCTGTTAAGTCTCTTAAAAACAGAGAATGCGGTATACACTTGCAATAACAAACAATAAATAAATATTTTTTGAAGATGAATTCTATATCAAATGAAATACAAAAACGAATTCTAGTACTCGATGGTGCTATGGGAACTATGCTTCAGCAATATGATTTTTCTGAAGAAGATTTTCGAGGAGAGCGTTTTAAAGAGTACCCATCATCTTTAAAAGGAAATAACGATTTGTTATCTCTTACCCAGCCTGAAGCGATTGCAGAAATACATCGAAAATATTTTGAAGCTGGAGCAGACATCGTTGAAACAAATACCTTTTCTGGAACTACTATCGCTATGGCAGATTATCAAATGGAGGATTTAGTTTATGAACTAAATTATGAATCAGCTAAAATAGCAAAACAAGTTGCTGATAAATTCACCGAAAAAGAACCTCACAAGCCTCGATTTGTAGCTGGATCAATCGGTCCAACAAACAAAACTGCAAGTTTATCTCCTGATGTAAATAGACCAGAATATCGTGCGATTACATTTAACGAATTGCGAATTGCTTATAAACTACAGGTTGAAGCTTTGTTGGATGGAGGAGTTGATCTTTTATTAGTTGAAACTATATTTGACACATTGAATGCGAAAGCCGCATTGTTTGCAATTGATGAGGTAAAAGTTGAGCGAAATATTGATATTCCAATTATGGTTTCAGGAACCATTACAGATGCTTCAGGAAGAACTTTATCAGGACAAACTGTCGAAGCATTCTTAGCATCAGTTTCACACATTCCACTTCTGAGTGTGGGTTTTAATTGTGCGCTTGGAGCACAACAATTACAGCCATATTTAAAACGATTGTCAGATAAAACTGAATTTTACACCTCTGCACATCCTAATGCTGGACTTCCAAATGCTTTTGGTGAGTATGATGAAACTCCACAACAGATGCAAGCGTTTATTGAAAGTTATTTAAAAGAAGATTTGATAAATATTATAGGAGGTTGTTGCGGTACAAGTCCTGCACATATAAAAGCGATTGCAGAAGTTGCTCAAAAATATGAACCAAGAAAAATTGTAGTAGAAATAGATGAATAAATATCTAACATTATCAGGTTTAGAACCATTGATTGTAACCCCTGAAAGTAATTTTGTGAATGTTGGAGAACGAACCAATGTAACTGGTTCACGAAAATTTCTTCGCTTGATAAAAGAAGAAAGATACGAAGAGGCCTTAAGTGTTGCGAGAGATCAGGTTGAAGGAGGAGCTCAAATCCTTGATGTCAACATGGATGAAGGAATGCTCGATGGTGTTTTTGCTATGACCAAATTTTTAAATTTGATTGCTTCAGAACCTGACATTTCTAGAATTCCTATCATGATTGATAGTTCTAAATGGGAAATAATTGAAGCAGGTCTGCAAGTAGCCCAAGGAAAATGTGTTGTGAATTCAATCAGTTTAAAAGAAGGTGAAGAAGAATTTATCAGACAAGCAACGTTAGTAAAAAGATATGGAGCCGCAGTTATTATAATGGCTTTTGATGAAAATGGTCAGGCTGATAACTATGAGCGACGAATTGAAATCTGCCAACGTTCGTATAAAATATTAGTGGACATAGTCCACTTTGCACCTCAAGATATTATTTTCGATCCTAATATTTTTCCAGTAGCAACTGGAATGGATGAGCACAGAAAAAATGCATTGGATTTCTTCAAGGCAACTAAATGGATTCGAGAAAATTTACCGTATGCCAATGTTTCAGGCGGTGTGAGTAATGTGTCTTTTTCTTTTAGAGGGAACAATACTGTGAGAGAGGCAATGCACTCTGCATTTTTATACCATGCTATCCAAAATGGGATGAATATGGGAATTGTGAACCCTACAATGCTAGAGATTTATGATACTATTCCTAAGGAATTATTAGACTGTGTTGAAGATGTTCTTTTTGACAAAAGAGAAGATGCAACCGAGCGATTATTAGAGTATGCAGAAACAGTAAAAGGAAATAAAAAAGAAACAGAAGAAAAGGTTTTAGAGTGGAGAAATACGTCACTTCAAGAAAGGATTACGCATGGATTGGTGAAAGGAATTGATGCTTTTATTGTTGAAGACGTTGAACAAGCAAGATTACAATCAAAAAAGCCTATTGAGGTGATTGAAGTCAATCTAATGATTGGGATGAATGTTGTTGGTGATTTATTCGGGAGTGGAAAAATGTTCTTGCCTCAAGTAGTAAAGTCTGCAAGGGTAATGAAAAAGGCAGTTGCTCACTTACAACCTTTTATTGAAGCTGAAAAAGATGGCAAACAAGCATTTGCAGGTAAGATTTTAATGGCAACCGTAAAAGGTGATGTACACGATATTGGTAAAAATATTGTGAGCGTTGTATTAGGTTGTAACAACTATGAGATTATTGATTTAGGTGTGATGGTTCCGCCAGAAAAAATTATTGAAGCGGCAAAAAAAGAGAATGTAGATATTATCGGGTTAAGTGGATTAATTACTCCTTCATTAGACGAAATGGTTTATTTGTCTAAAGAAATGGAGAAGAAAGATTTTTCTGTTCCATTATTAATTGGTGGCGCAACGACTTCCAAAGCCCACACTTCTGTAAAAATTGCACCGAATTATTCTAGTACTGTTGTTCATGTAAATGATGCTTCTAGAGCTGTTACTGTTGTTGGTAATTTATTAAAAAAAGACAATGTAGTTTACAAAAACCAGATAAGAGATGAGTATGATTTATTCAGAGAGAAGTTTTTAAATCGTTCTAAAACAAAAGAATATCTATCTATAGATGAAGCACGAAATCGTAAGTTTAAAATTGATTGGAATACTTCAGTCATTGTAAAACCAAATCAACTTGGAATTCAAGAAATTCAGGATTTTGATATTACTAAATTAGAATCATTTATTGATTGGTCTCCATTTTTCAGAAGTTGGGATTTACATGGAAAATATCCTCAGATTTTAAAGGATAAAATTGTCGGAGAACAAGC
>TARA_B110000091_G_scaffold177115_1_pt1 | contig 11951 bp, 11 predicted proteins | sample TARA_B110000091 | Tara Oceans TARA_B110000091 (sample SAMEA4397278) | marine metagenome | biome: Polar Biome; feature: [DCM] deep chlorophyll maximum layer (ENVO:01000326); material: water (ENVO:00002006), including particulate matter (ENVO:01000060) such as... | depth 35 m
GCTTCTTGTGCATTTTTGAGCAACAGTTCAAAGTCTTCCATGTCAAAAGAGTGTGCTATTTCTCGAACGGTGGGTTTGGTCTCCATTGCCCGGATAAAGTCCGCGTAGACCCGCTTGGCCATTTTGATGTCCTGGTCCAAATAGGTTCCCGATGTCTCTGTCAAAGGTTCGCGGGTAAAGGGGTCTTTGGGTGGACATCGACCAAACTCCCCCAGATGCAGCCCAGCCAAGAGTTTTTTCTTGGTCTGTTCCGAATACCCCTGGTTTCGCCTCAGCCAAGGATTGGCCACAAACGTTTGGAGAATACTGTCGAACAGAACCGAATCAAAGGCCTCCAACTTCAACTCTTCGACCATGGTTTCCAAAAAAACGTACCGATTGTCGAGAAAGAGTTTCCAGGCGTACTTGGCAAACTGTGTTTCCAAAGTTTCTTGATCCAAGAAGCGCAAGAGGCATCCCTCCGTGTCGTGTTTGTACACCAACCGCCAAGTGACGACATTCGTGTGTTCCGCCACCGCAATGGCACCCAACAGGTCTTTGGCCACCACTAAATTCCGCAATGTTTTTCTGGCCTGTGTTGGACTTTGGAACTCAACGTGTTCGCCCCATAACCAAAAAGTGTTGGGCTGGAGGTCCGATGTAAAAGTACCATGCCGCACATCGTTGCAGTAGGGGCCCTGCAGATGTTCGTCTTTCGGTGCCCCACGAATCAACAACTCAAACAACCCTTGGCGCTGTCCATGCTCCCAATGACCATTGTACAGTGTGTCACCCAACTTCAATTCGCCCTTGCCATGATATCCGTTCTCATCCCAACAGCCTTTGTAGTAACCGTCGGCATGGGTGAACACACCAAACCCATGCCGCTGACCTCGTTTCCAATCTCCCGTGTAGGAACTGTCATCTTTGTATCGATTCGTGCCTCGACCATGTCGTTGATCACGGTACCACTTCCCCTCGTAATCCCCAGTCTGAGTCGAAATGCAATGGCCATGGCCCGACCGCCGTCCGCGCACCCAGTTTCCGTTATAGATTTCGTCGTCAGTGGTCGCCACACCTTGACCGTGTCGCACATTGTGCCTCCAAACGCCCGAGTACATCTCCCCGTCTTTTCTGGTCAGTGTCCCTCCCCCGTGGCGCACATTGTACTCGAATTGTCCGACGTATGACTCCAACTCCGACGTCGATTCCCCTAGTCCGTGTCTCCTGCCGTGTTGCCACTGGCCCTTGTACGTGGAACCATCCGAGTTGACCAAAAAACCAGTGCCGTGATAGACACCCAGTTTAAAAGCACCGTGGTAAGTAGTTCCAGAACCCAGAACCAATTTACCACTGCCTTGGTACAGTCCAGAGTGCCAATAACCGTCGTAACTACGGCCGTCGTCGCGCCGTTCCACCCCGTAGCCCTGCCGTCGACCATCGACAAAGTACCCCATGTAAGTGGTGCCGGTGGGACTGGCCCAGGTCCCATAGCCCGACGGTTGGTCGTTGTAGGTGGAACCGGAGTAGTGGCTGCCGTCACTCAACCCCAGCTCGGCCTCTTTGGAACAGTGCTGTTTTTTATGGCCCTTCATTCGATGGTTACAATTTCTACAGCGAGGACGCTTCATTTTATATCATAAAAAAACTGTTATTATATACTTGTTATTGTTGGGTGCATACAGTTACAAAGCTTCGCGATGAACCTACTCTGCACGACGTCTCTTGGGTTTGCGCACCTTTAATGCCTCTTTGGTAGTCGTGTGGTCACGCTTGTACTGTTCCAAGTCGGCGGGGTTTTCAATAATCTCCTCCAAGTTTTTCAACGACACCGACACCGTGGTCTTTTCTTCCCTCTCAAAGGTGACGCCACCGATATCGGCCGACATTAAATTGTTCTCTCTCATGTAGGAGTGGATTTGACCCAACCGTTCCTTTTGAGCCTTGTTGCACACCTTCAATTGCTGTTTGAGAGCATCGATCTCTGGAAGTGCATCGATGAAATCCTTTTTTAAAATAGCAAAGTCAGCTGACATGGTTCTTTCTTGATTGTTCGATTGTTCACATCGACAGTATTTTTGCTCATATTCTTAAACTTTTTGGTTTTTTTTTGGAGGCGATGGTTTCTCATTTTTCGACGTTCAAAGATACAGGGTTTCAAACCGATGGTTCAGGGGTTTGTGCCACAGGGTCGCCACGGTTTCGTTATGGTGGATGTATTGAATGCCCATGGCCGTGTCATAAAACAGAGGGACCGTGGGTTGCAGGAGGTGGATCAGTAGCAGGTGTTGATAAGTCGATCGCAGAAAATACTCAAGGGGGGTGCTGTGTACAACAAATTGGACTCGATGCGATCGAAAACGCCGGTGTTTAAAGACAAACAAGTCGACGTTCCGATGGGCAAACTCTAGTTCAAACAGTCGCGGGTGTTCAGGGCCGGTGTACACCACCATTATTGTGGACTTTTTGTGTTTAAAAAAATGCAACCAATAACTGGATCCAAAGACAAAGACAATACACAGGAATAATAAATACTTGATGTACATTGCTTATTGTTCAGTGTCTAAATACTCCATTCTTAGAAACGAATTCCAGACATTTTGCACTGGGTGGTACCCAAGTCACCGTTGAATTGTATTCGAGTGTCGCTGCCATTGCGCTCCATGCAGACACCCGGCATGTGGCGGTGAGAACCGATGCGATAGGCCATGACGACGTCACCCACCTCAATGTCGGTCGCTTCCAGTGAGTCGGAAGCTGGAATTCGAAACTTTTTGCCCCCTCGGGTCACCAAATACCCGGTGTCTTCCACGCCAAGAATGGTGAATTTGGTGTCTCTGACCCGCACCTGGTCGTCCTTGGCAAAGGAGGGACAGAGCAGATGGCGGATGTGTTGGACAAGGCCGTCGACCGCAAAATATTGGGCCTCTTCTTGGAGCAGTGCCAGTTCGGTCGAGTGTTTCGGGGGCAAGACCGACGACCCCCGTAGATAATTCAAGATCCATCGAAATGCCTGGGGGTCTCTGTCAATGAAAAAGGCACCGTCGACTAACTGGGCCGGGTTGTCGTGGCGCACAAGGACGTCCAACATGGAGGGGCGATTTTGAATGGTCTCCTCCGTAGTAATGAACAGTTGGCCACCCACGTTTAATTTAATCAACATTGATAGGGTAAAAAAGAGATTCTTTTATAGTACAACACAAAATCATTGTGGTGTGCTAAAACTCGACTTTGACAAATTGACGACATCGATTCTTGAACGCGTTCGGATTTAATCTGCCCAAGCCTCCTTCAAATGAATGTATTTAACACCACGTGTTTTTAGCAATGGCAGGACTGACCAGTGGAATCGAGAACCTGTTGGTGTTAACATACATCGAAGACAACGAATGTCCAATTTGTTTAAACCCTCTTAATGATTATGTTGTCCTGGATTGTCGCCACCAATTCCATTTTACATGCATCCACGAATGGAGTCGGCTTCAAAACACAGCCGAAACTACCTGTCCCTGCTGCCGCCATCCATTACCCACGCCATTGCAGCAGAACCTGACGTCACCACCCACCCAGACAGCGGCACCGACGTCGCCCCAGTCTCAACCACCCAGTCAGGGAAACTGGTGGTGTTGTTTTTCTTGATTATTCCAAAAATGGATTTGAAATAATATGTTCAACATAGTTTGATAATTATATATAAAACCCACTACACCTCCATTGTCCCCTCCCCCATGGACCCCGTCGCCAATCAAATGGCTGAACAATGGCGCCAACAAAATCCCCACACACCGGCCGGTCCCAACCACAAATGTTCGATGGAGGTGTGCAATCTCCAACACATAATTGGCGGTGTTTGGCAACGGGGTGACACCGAACACGTGTGTGTGCGGGTCCTGTGTAAAAACCACCCGACCTGGGCCAATCGGGGCACGTTGAAACGCCAGGTACGTCATGTGTACATGTGTCTCTCAACGGGGCGTGCACATTTTTGCAACGAGCAATGTTCTTGCACGGATGTTGATCATTCGGACGGTGGCCATGTGTGTCGAATATCGGGAATTCGATACGATTCCATCAAATCCGACACCTGGTTTGCCAACCACCGTGTCACGGCTACCCACCAAGAAAACAAAGATCCTCTCAAGTTGGTTCGCAACACCAAATTCGAAATAAATCAGCTGTCAATGGATACAATTCGTCAGCAACAGCACCAATTCATCAGTAAGCAACAGGTCTCAACAATATTGTTTTCCAACGAGCGTTTGTTTATGGAGCAACGCAAGTATGTCGAGATGAAGACCGAAGCAGAAAAGGTGGTGCAAAAATACATCAAGAGTTGCGAAAAGACTGACCAGTCGGTTCATTTCACCCACCTTGTGCAGTTGTACATCAATCAGATGAACCGGCGCCACATCTTCCGAAATTTGTTGCCTCAGAACGATTCGGTCGACAACATCATCGACAAGTACGCCCGTCTGACCTGCCGACTCTGGACGTTGATAGTGCAACGTTTCCCCCTGGGACAAACAACACCGGCGCTGTTTCCCATCAAAATGTTTGTGGTCAGCATCTTGTACATTATGAAAGCGGGACTCTGTGTGGGTGGAATGGTGGTTATCCCGGGAGACCCCTACTTGACCTCTGTCCTTCCCGAAGCCAATACGTTGGACGCCTACAACATCAATAAACCGGCCTTTACAGCCTGCAAGAACAACATACTCAAAGCGTACCGAGAAGCAGTAGAAGTCTACCACATCGCACCGTCGATGTTGTGTTTGTCATAAAACTTGAAATTTTTGTATTATACTCCCCAATGTATGTATGCTATCGTCGCACTTGTTCAGTTGCGACATCTCGATCACTTTGCACCGCACTAAAATGGTAAACCACTGCCGTGCAGCAGCGGTGGTTTGTAATGTTGTGCTCTGGTAGCGACTGTCTTGTTTAATTCTGTCCAGGACTGCATCCACACTGTTGAAGCATTTCGTTCTTTGTTTTTTATGTACCGACGCTGTGTTTGACTGCAACATGGGGGTGGTCGTGATGCCTTTCAACTGTCCTTCTGTCACTTCTTGTCGACAAAAAGGACATCCCATGTTGGTTCTGACCAGAGAGTCAACCCAGCACTTGAGACAGGCCTTTGCTGTCCCACAGTGATTCAGAGTGTGAGAGTCGTCGTCCAAACAAATGTCGCACGTGGTCCTTTGTCTGTCGTCGTCGTCGGACCAGACCCAGGACTGGTTTTTTTCAATGAACTGAATCAGTTCTTTAAAACTCGCGCAAAAACGTCGATGGACACTTGGAATGGTTAGGCCGGTGTCGATGGTGGAGGCGACTTTGACGCACAGTCTTTTGGGACACAGCTGCTCCTGGGTCGAGAGTCGAACCTCTCCTTCTTTGTATTTCTCGAGCAGGACTGGCATTAATTGTTGAATATGCGTCGTGATATAGTCCTCGGGGTGAGTGATTCGCCGCACAGCAGCGATGATCCGATCTCTTTCTTCTGGCGTAGCAACAGCAGCAATTTCCAAAGCCCCCGTTATGGTTATTTCAGACAAACCAGTACGAACAATGTCGTCGATGTCGAGTCCGTATACTTCGATCATGCCGACCAACTCCTTCACCGCCGATCTGTATACTTGTTCTTCGATACTGTTCAGAATACAACTGTATCTTTCGGGACGGATGAGGATGGGTGGCTGGCCGGACCCCCCGCCACCACTGTCAAAAAGTAACATGTATCGTCGCCCTCGAATGTCCACAATGCAATTGCTGTGGTTGTGATGTCGAAACCTTTCAATTTGACGATTCGTCGCCCGATCAAACGCTTGCCAACCGTTTAAAGGAATGCGGTGGTAGTTGTCCATCAACTGGCAGGCCATGTTGTCCAGACCGTGGGCACACAAAAAATCGTTAAATTGATAAGAACCGTGTTCCGTGACGTCCCGATCCGGGTCAAACCGCGCAAACATTCTCTGCAGAGTTCTCTGATCGATGGACTCCAACGCTGTGGCGGTCACCACAACGGCTTGCCGCATTCGCTCTTCTCGGAACGGTCCATTAAATTCCCAATGGTATCGGGATTGGGTCCTCGACTCAAACTGTTCCTTGGACACCATCGACTGTTTCCAAGTTAGCCGAACCATTTCGCCCTGCTGTTCAGTCCAGAGGTGGCCCCGCTCTGCCATGTATACTTCAGTTCCCACTGTTACTGAGGTTCGACTCCATTTCGGTCGGGGTTCCTCCGCACTTTCTTCAAACAACTTCCGACATGCATCGAAAGGCAACAAGACTGTATTTTCCAAGTTGAGCCCAGCCAAATACAACGTCTGTTCGTTGGACGGTGGAGTTGGACGCACAGGACTGTCCAATTCTGTGCTGTCGTGGTGAGCGCGAAATTTCATGGTCTTCTTTTCAGGACTTCCCCACAATTCACCGTCGCTGTTGATCAAGTACAGCGGTTCCATCGATGGTTCCGCCCGTCTTGCGGTCAAAATACGACTATTTGTGTTGGAACAAGAGACCCAAGTTGTGCCACGCAAATATTGCCAGTGAATCATGGCCACACAAATCTCTGTCCTTGTTTATAGTTGATTTATATTAAAATATAGTTTATCTTATTCGGAATAAATATGGAATGTATTATTTTAGAGCAACTGCATTTAAAGCTCTTCGTTTGTAGTGGAATCCTCCGCGACTTGTTCTTGATTGGAGAGGAGGGACTTTACAATGCCAATGTTTGAGGACCCAACCAGGTCTGCGACCGCTGTATCCTTGGCACTGGTCAGTTCTTTGTAGCTGGCCTGTAACTGTTCGACGTCCCCTTTATATTTGGTTTCAATGTCCGACATACTCTGTTCGTATTCAGCCACTCGGCCTTTGAGTTCAAATTTAGACACGTCTTTCAACTCCTTGATGGTAGTGACCTGCTCTTCGCTGCAGTGTTCCAAACTCGCCACATCGCAAGGAGGGGTCAGTGTAGAGGCAAATGTTGTCAAATCGTCCTTCGAACGTCCACCCTTGTAGTCCTGCAAATCAGAAGGGTCGCCCCACTTGATGGTCGGAAATCCTGTGACGCCAGATTGATCACATAAGGGCTTACCATCTCCAATGCAATCCACGTCAGCAATGAGGACGTCCTCGGAAGACTCGTACTCCAACATCAGTTCGTCCCAGACTGGTTTCATGGCTTTGCAATGGCCGCACCAAGGAGCAAAAAACTTGACAAAGACAGACTTGCCAGAAGTTTCCGCATCCCAATTGTCCGGAGTTAATTCAATCGCAGTCGAGACAGAGGCCAAAGTGAACAGTAACATTTTAGGAATCATATTGTTTATTTGGAATTCAGAAGATGACCTTAAGTACTAATCTTTTTAGAAACGTCGGATTTGGATATTCCAAAATGTTGGATTCATACTCAACAAAGAGCATATATATGTCAACGATGTCCCTGGCAACTGTGTCTCAATGACTGATTCAACGGCTTCTCAGCAACGGTGCCAAGTATGGCGGACTGCATTAATGGGTAGACCTACAGACATTCGACACAAACGTGCTGTGTACAAAGAGTTTGTGGAGGGGCGCAGAAACGTTTCCAGCCACACTCTAGACGACATAGCAGCCGACGTGCCACGAACTTGGGCCCAGCAGCCCTGGACTGGCCGCGAAACGGTGAGACAGTTGCTGGTCGAATATGCTGCAGTTCAGCTGGGCGATTCTTATTTGCAAGGGTTTAGTTACCTCATGACTGTTTTTTGGGTGGTCTTCCACACCACTCCTGATGCTCGAGCCGATACTTGGTGGTGCTTTTCTCGAATAGTCGGACTTGTTCGCCCGTTAATGCCAGACTTTAATGCCAAATGGTTTCACTGGTATCGTCTCCATTGGCTTGAAGAGTTTGGCGCTCGTTTGCGCCGCAAGTGCCCAGTCCTGTCGAATATAATTTCCAACGAAATGGAAACATTTTCTGCTCTGATTACGGTCAAGTGGTTTATGTTGTGGTTTGCTCAGACGGTCGCGTTTGAGGACATTTTCAAACTGTGGGACTTTTTGATTTCTGTGCCGCCACACCGTTTGATGCAAGCCTATGTCCGAATCACATTTGAAATCATTTGTGAAGCCGCTCCTCAACTGACCTACACCTGCATTGGAAATGCCACCAACACAGTGCATCAAATCTTGGAAATGCGAGTCCGCTGTATCGACAACGTGATTGAACGAGTAGCTCGAAAATAACGGAACGAATCCAACCCAAACATTGCCAACGCGATAGCCGTAGAAGAATACTGTATGATTTTAGTTCCGTTGTTTTTTGGTTGTAGGATTAGTCACCTATAAATAGGGCTTGGTGTCGTGTTTGAATGAACGATTGTTGGACAGTTGTCGCCAAATTTCTCGATATACGAGAGAGGGGACGGTTATACACAGTCATTTCAATCCACAATTCCTGGGAAAATTTAGTCCTGTACTATTTGCACACCATTGGTTCCCAGGAACTTATCCAGAAAATGATACAACAAAATTGGTCCTTCCTCAAAAATTATTGCTTCCTTGGTAATCAATTGTGTTTGCCGTGTGGTGCGCAAACGTTGTGTTGGTCACCATGGTGTTGTCCTCAGCAGCTGAAATGCACGTCGAAGGGTGTTACAGTTCTGTTTGATACGCAGTACAACGAACATCATTGTCGGTTTGTATTGTGGGTTCGATCAATGGCACAGCGAAAAGATTCTTTGAAATTGGTCACTAATATGAGGGCCCGTACTCGGTGGCAACCCGAATATACCCTTCCCGCTGGCAGTGGTAATTCGATACCGGTCATGCGTGTACTCGACAAGCCGTTCCGAGTGAAACTTCAAATTCGTCGTGTGTACTACAAAATAATAAACAATGGTTACCCAAAGTTAGTCATACAGCATTTTGAATTTAAGTAATGATTAGAAATATAATTTTTTGCCCACTGTGAGGTCGGTGCTGTGCTGCTGTGTGGGTATTTGTTTTTGTACAGTATATACGTACAGGTGTCAGAAAGAAATGTCGATCGAAGCTACACCTCACATCAGCTCTCACCCCAACCATACATTGCAGCCTTTTTTTGGCCCAGTTGACCCCACTTTCAATTTGCAACCACAAACGTTTAATGAACTCCGAACATGGATTCGGGAGTACTGCCGTGGCGAAAAGAACCACGGCGAACCCAACACGTGGGACGTCACGCTTGTGACGGACATGTCGGAACTGTTCAAGGGGTTGGAGACTTTTAACGCGCCGATTGACCGGTGGGACACCTCAAACGTGACGGACATGAGGAACATGTTTGAGGACGCAATATCGTTCAATCAACCGCTCGATTGGGACACCTCAAACGTGACGAGTATGAACAACATGTTTTGGAATGCCGGGAATTTCAATCAGCCGCTGGCGTTCAACACATCCCGAGTGACAGATATGGTGGGTATGTTTCAGGAAGCCTATTCGTTCAACCAACCGCTGGCGTTCGACACGTCAAACGTAACGGACATGACTGGCATGTTTTGTACCGCCACCTCATTCAATCAACCGCTGTCGTTCGACACGTCCCAGGTGACGTCGATGCGCATGATGTTCGAGGACGCCACCTCGTTCAATCAACCACTGATGAACCATGCGCCGTTCGACACGTCCCAAGTGTGGACTATGGAGCGCATGTTTCGTGACGCCCATTCGTTCAACCAGCCGCTGGCTTTCGACACGTCCCAGGTGAGGGATATGAGTATGATGTTTAGATCTGCCACATCGTTCAACCAACCGATCGATTGGAACACCTCACAGGTGAAGTATATGGGTAGCATGTTCGAGGACGCCACCTCGTTCAACAAACTGCTTATTGATTGGGACACCTCCGAGGTGATAATAATGGAGCGGATGTTTAAGGGTGCAGTTTCGTTCAATCAGCCGCTGTCGTTCGACACGTCCCATGTGACGGATATGGGTGACATGTTTCAAGGTGCCACATCGTTCAACCAACCGCTCAATGATTGGGACACCTCAGAGGAGGAGGAGTCCTTGGATGATGATGAAGAAATGAAGGTAATGGAGGAGGAAGCGGATCCATGCGAGGACACATCGCGACAGTTGTGTGTCGTATGCATGACTAGCTGCGTCGATACTGTATTGGTACCGTGTGGCCATGCTTGCATGTGTCATGGATGTGCCAAAAGAGTAAAGGAGACGTCTGGAAACTGTCCAATATGCAGAAGAAGGATTGAGAATATAAACACGATTATCCCAAACATTTACTACGCTGGTATTGCTAGAGAGAACGATGAAAATTAAAACAATACATTTTGGAGTGTGTTTCGGTACGACTCGTCTAATTCGGCTCGGTTCAACAACTGAACCACATTTTTCAAACTCTGTTCGATGTGTGTCCACTCAACTCCCCTGATCCATTGTTCCGAGGTACCAGTGGGGTCATAGTACAAGACACTGTCCCGCAACTGCATGTTGTAGTACATTTGTTCGCCCTGGTAAGTTTCCACCAACGTCAACCGCGATGCGCGAAACATTTTCAGGTACAACAAGCACTGGACTTGTTCGTATCGACGGACGGAATGAAACAGACGGGACTGGCGGTGTTTCAACTCGTAAATTTTGCCGGTCGCCAAATCTACCCCGTCAATTTTGCCAATGACAAAGGCCCCGTAGAGTCCACCACCTTTGGGAACGTGCCAAAATTTGGCATGGACGTTGCCAGCAACCACATTCGGACAGCGCTTCTGCACCATTTCAAGATCGGTCAATTCTTGCACAATTCCCCGTGTCGTGTTAATCTTCTTTTGTGAAGTGCGTTCAATGTGTTTCGACACCAACACCGCCTTTTTCACGGTCGCCGCCGCCACCACGACCGCCTTCTCGGCCTTGACGATCGACTTCTGGGCCATTTTTACCGATTTCCACCCGTCGTTCTCGGCAGCGGTGGCACTCGTCAGCACTGCCCGACACCGAGACATTTTCTGGTAGATTTTGGTGCCCTGTTCAGTACGGAAATACCCACCAAGCCGAGTCGCGTTGATGCCCGATTTTTTTTTGACGTAGTTGCGCATCACGTGCACGGATTTGGCCTTTTTGACCACTTGCACCGCCTCCGAGACCGATTTTTGGGCCTCCACCACCGACGTCGAGGCGGCGCGTTTCAATTGACCCACCGCTTGTCGCTGATCCACTTTCCGTGCCACCGCTGCTTGGACCATCTTTTTGTAGACGGGCTTGGCTTCCAGTTCCCGTTCGACGACCTGCTCGACCGTGGGGGCACTGGGCGACATCGAAGGTCGCACACCAAAACGAGGCATTCGTTTCAAATTCATGTACCAGGTCTCCGCAATCGCCTTCAATTGCTGCTCCTTGCCAAAAGACCCCATCAATTTACTCACTGCAGAGGCATTGATCTGCCATTTGAAAGGCATAGAGGGTTGTTGTTTTTTCAAGCATACATGCCTTCATTTTCACATATTCGTAACATAAGAATACATTTAGGAATACATTTTTTGTTTATTACAATTTATCTCGAACTGTTTTGAAAGCATCGTTACGAAACCACTCGTGAAACCAAAATTTGGCTTCTGCACCCCTTTCCTTAATCACGCGTTTAATAAAATCGATATCACAAGCTAAAAACGGACAGTTTCTGGCAAGCATCTCGCGCACTTTGTCTGGGTCCACATCATCATCTAAATCTTCCAAAATACCAATGACAAAATCGGGACTCTCACAAAGACGTTTGGAAGCGTAGTCAAGAGTATTTCCCCAGTAATTGTCCTCCTGGACCGCCCAGTTCTCAAATACCTTTTTGAGCACAGCTGGGTCGTCACATAATCTTCCCGACACGTATGCCAGAGGATTAGTGTCTTCGTCTTGGAGGCATTGTCTTGTATATACATCAATAAACAGCATGACAAACGGTTTGTTGTCTTGTAACCTTTCATAAATTTCAGTATGAT
>TARA_B110000091_G_scaffold86694_1_pt1 | contig 11897 bp, 10 predicted proteins | sample TARA_B110000091 | Tara Oceans TARA_B110000091 (sample SAMEA4397278) | marine metagenome | biome: Polar Biome; feature: [DCM] deep chlorophyll maximum layer (ENVO:01000326); material: water (ENVO:00002006), including particulate matter (ENVO:01000060) such as... | depth 35 m
TTGTTGTTGGATAGCGGCCCACCAATTTCAACACGGGTTTGAACTCTTCCTTCGCTAACGCTTACCACCTTAAGCACAATGCGACCGTCATCTAGTAATAGAATGTCATCTTTATTGAGGTCTTTGCCTAGTTCAGGAAAATCCAACCCTACGGCTTGTTCAGTGCCAGATTCCAAGTCCATAGAAGGGTCTAGTATGAATGTCTGGCCTTCATGTAGTTGCACTTTGTTATTGGCAAATCGAGCCACTCTAACTTTAGGGCCTTGCAAGTCTGCCAGCAAAGCAACGTGGCGACCTACTTCCTTGGCGGCTTGAAGTACGGTTTCTGCGCGTTGTTTATGATCGGCAGGGCTACTGTGGGAAAAGTTGAGCCTTACTACGTCGATACCGGCTGCAATAATACTTTTGAGAACTTCTAGGCTGCTTGTGGCGGGGCCTAATGTAGCAACAATTTTAGTGCGTCGTAATCGCATGATATTAAGATATTGTCCTTGATGATGAGGTACTACGCCAGTATCGCGGGGGCGCACCCAAGGGTTAATGATGCATTAGCGCTGAAATGTTGCTCAGCACTCGATTGCTATAACTATCGACCGATCAGGTTGATAATTTTATAAGCTGTTTTGGGAAGTTACGTGGAATACCCAAAATGCAGAAAAACTACAAAGATTTGGGTAACAACTAATACAGTAACAAAAGCTGTAGATCAGCAACGTTTGTCCCTGTACCTCCTGTAATTAATAAATCATTTGAAGATTTGAGTGCATGATAAGCGTCGTTGTTGTCTAAGGCGTGAATAGGGTTTGTGCCATTTTCACGCATACGAATTAACGACTCTGGATCTACAAATCCGCCGGCTGCGTCAGTTGGTCCATCTCGGCCATCGGTGCCGGCGCTTAAGAATAACCAGCGAGGAGGAAGGTTATTGTGCTCGGCAGCCAATGCAAATGCCAACGCAAATTCCTGATTGCGACCACCTTTGCCGTCACCTTTTATCGTCACTGTTGTTTCACCACCAGCTACAATCAAAAGAGGAGTATCCGTTGAATTTTTGCCTAACAACCCTCCTGCTATTATTACCAAACTCTCAGCTGCAACTTTCGCTTCACCACAAACTGGCTCTTTTAAAATCTTGACGTTTAAACCAGTTTTCTTTGCCGCACTTTCCACTGCAGACACGCTGACGTTGTTTGAACCAATCAAATAGTTTTTGACGTCCTTTTTGAAAAAGTCATTTGGCAGACTTCGTACTGGGGTTACAGGTTTCTCCAAATGCTGGATCACAGATTTCGACAAGTTATACCAGACGTCTGCTTTTTTTAGTATATTTATTGCATCGGTTCTATTTTCATTAGAATGTACAGTAGGTCCACTTGCGATAGCGCCGAGATCATCACCAATAACATCTGACAAAATCAGACCGATGACACGCGCCGGCGAGGCTAACTCTGCTAACTTACCGCCTTTTACCGCCGACAGCTGCTTCCGAACTACATTCATTTGGTTGATGTCAATACCACTGGCCAACATCGCTTGTGTGGTATTTATCTTGTCCGTAAGACTTATGCCTTCAACCGGTTGTGAAACCATTGCAGATGCACCGCCACTGACGAGCACTAATAATGTGTCATCGACTGTTAGACTAGTCGCTGTTTTTAGCGCCTTTTGTGTTGCGATCAGACTTTCTTGGTTCGGAAAAGGGTGTCCAGCGACCATAATTGTAACGCCGTTTATGTCAACTAGGTTTTCTTGGTTAGTAATGACAATTGGCCGATTAATGAAATTATTCTTGGGTAGCACTGAAAGAGCGCCCAGCATCATATTACAGGCAGCCTTGCCTACGCCAATCACCATAGTTTTATGAAAATGAGATGGGTCGTCTGCAATTAATTTGGATAAACAATTAGCCACACAAAGCTTTGGATCAGCAGCCCTTACCCCATCCTTAAACAGATTTAAAATGTCTCGGCGAGCTAGGTTTTTCTCAAATTCATTCAAAAAATTTCTCTTCTTTAATCCTAGTTACTTATTTTCAATTGATATCAACAAGCTATTTAATTATCGTTAAAACTTAGGCCACACATTCGTGCGATATTAAACGACTGTTTGGTGGCGCTCGATACAAGTTCTTAAAACATCGTCTGGGTCCCTTTTCCACCAGTTGTCACTGGAGAAGATTTCTACTTCACAACATCCTTTGTAGCCGGCAGCTTCAATCCAACCGCGTATCTTCTTAAGGTCGATGATTCCATCCCCCATCATTCCCCGATCGGTGAGCATATCGTTGGTAGGAACCATCCAATCGCAGACATGGTACCCAAGTAATTGATTGTTCTTTCCTGCTCGCATAGTCTGCTCTTGTAAGTCAGGATCCCACCATACGTGGTAGACATCCAAAGCAACACCAATACCTGTCCCCAAAAGATCACAAATATCTAGGGCTTGCTTCATCGTATTCACACAAGCACGATCTGCGGCGTACATGGGATGTAAGGGTTCAATTGCCAATGGAATATTATTACTGCGGGCATGATCAAGAACCGCGGAAATGCCATCAAATACTTGGTCACGAGTCTCGTCGATATTTTTTGAGCCTACTGGCAGGCCCCCTACAACCAAAACTAAACAGTCCGCGCCCAAAGTGGCCGCTTCATCGATCGCCCGGCGGTTATCGTCGATATTTGCTTGGCGACCCGCTGCAGTTGAGGCTGGGAACATACCTCCACGACAGAGTCCAGTCACTTGCAATCCAGCGTCTTTTATCAGCTTTGCTGCATAGTCAATTCCACATTGTTCAACTTGGTCGCGCCACGGTGAAATTCCACCAATGCCGTGTCGTGCACAGCCATCAATTATTTCTTCCAGATTCCATTTCGTTTTTACCGTAGCGGTATTTAATGAAATAAATCGAGTATCATTTGCTAAGTCCCTCATTTTATTAACCCTCTAAACCGTGAACTTTAAGAACAGACTTCATCCGCTCTACCGCCTGCTCTTGATTCGGAAATAAACCAGCGAGATCAGCCAATTTAAAAAGCTGCGCTAAATGCGTAATAGAACGCGTGCTCTGTTGACCACCTATCATAGTGAAGTGGTTTTGATGCCCATTTAAGTAGGCCATAAAAACCACACCTGTTTTATAAAAACGCGTAGGGGCTCTAAATATATGTCGCGATAATGGAACTGTCGGCGCCAAAATTTCATTAAAAGTAGCAATGTCGTTTTTACCCAAGGCTTGAAGTGCAGCGCAAGCTGCAGGTGCAATGGCGTCGAAAATACCTAGCAACGCGTGAGAGTAACCATGACTGTCACCCTGTATTAATTCTGCATAGTTAAAATCGTCTCCCGTATACATTTTTACAGATTCGGGAAGGCGTCTGCGCATGTTAATTTCTTTATCTTTATCGAGTAAAGATACTTTAATACCCTCAACTTTAGCCGCGTTTTGTTTGATAATTCCAAGGCAACAGTCCATTGCATCATCGAGATTAGAATGGCCCCAATAGCCTGACAATGCAGGATCAAACATGTCACCCAACCAGTGCATAACGACCGGTTCTTTAACCTGAGACAAAATTCGATCATATACTTTTGCATAATCGTCTGGTGATTTGGCGCAGGTAACTAACGCTCGGCTAGCCATCAAAATAATTTTGCCACCTTCTCCCTCGATAAATTCAATTTGCTCTTCGTAAGCCCTAATAACGTCGTCTAACGTTAGATTGTCATTTAGATCTAAATGATCTGTTCCACAACCAGAAGCAACAATTGCATTAGGAAATTCTTTGGCAGCATTTAGTGAACGACGTATCAATTCCTGTGCACCTTTCCAATCTAACCCCATACCTCGTTGTGCAGTATCCATTGCTTCTGCAACACCTAAGCCCATACTCCACAAATATCGACGGTAATTTAGTGTGGCATCCCAATCCACCATAGAATCGAGCCAAGGGTCTACAGTAGCTAATGGTTTTGCTACAACATGAACTGCTGAATAGGCAATACGCGGAAGCGCAATCCCTTTTTCAATAAGAAAATCTTTCGGTTTCTGAAGGTTATATTTTTCCAGTATCCCGCTTTCTGAAGGAAGAATAATGACGGACATGGTCTAAACCTCCAGCTCGGGCACATCGTACCATTTACGTTCTTTCGAACTTTTCAGAGCAAGGTCAACCAGCTGAAGACCTTTAGCCCCTGATTTTAGATCGTATTCCCATGGACCATCTTCAACGATGTACCGAATAAATTCTTCCCACTGAGTTTTGAAGCCATTGTCATAAGTTTGATTGTTTGGTACTTCAACCCAGTCTTCCAAAAAATTCATTTTTTGCGGTTCATCGGGGTTCCAGACTGGCTTCGGAGTATTCACTCTGGATTGGGTTTTGCAACTGTGTAAGCCGGCGACAGCTGAACCGTGAGTACCATCAATGTGGAAAGTAACTAAGTCATCCCTGTGAACTCGGGTACACCACGAACTATTAAACTGCGCGATAATGCCACCTTCTAATTCAAACGTTGCGTAAGCGGCGTCATCGGCTGTGGCTTTGTATTTTTTACCGCTCTCGTCATAACGAGTCGGTATATGTGTGACGCCTGTGCAACTAACTGCTTTTATAGGTGCCACAGTAAAGTCCAATACATAACGCCAGTGGCACAGCATGTCCAGTATCATTCCACCACCATCTTCTTTCCTGTAGTTCCAAGAAGGGCGTTGTGCTGCCTGCCAATCTCCTTCAAATACCCAGTAACCAAATTCACCACGCACCGAAAGGATTTCGCCAAAAAAGCCATTGTCTCTAAGCGCTTTTAATTTCATCAAACCGGGTAACGATAATTTGTCGTGTACCACTCCGTTCTTGACACCTTTTTCTTTGGCATATCTTGCCAAATCGAGTGCGACTTCTAATGTTTCAGAAACAGGCTTCTCTGAATAAATATGCTTACCTGCATCCATTGCTTTTTTGAGCAGATCAGCTCGCATTTGCGTCGAACCGGCGTCGAAAAATATTGTGTCCTGAGGATTTTTAAGCGCCGCGTCAACATCTGTCGACCAGCGGGTAATGTTGTGCTTTATTGCCAGTGCTTCCATTTTCTCGGCGTTGCGGCCAACAATAATTGGATCGACTACAATACGATCTCCATTGGACAACGTAACCCCACCTTGCTCGCGTATTGCTAAAATTGAACGGATCAGATGTTGATTCATTCCCATTCTTCCAGTTACACCATGCATTATGATGCCAAGTTTTTGTTCAGCCATCTTATTATCCTTAGTTCGAATTTTAATTATAATTTGTTGAAGTTTTAAGCTCATTTAGAACTTCCCAATTAGGGTGAGTCGACGTACCGAACCCCACACATTGAAGTGAAGCGGTTGAAAGCTGTCCGTCTTTAATATTTGTGCAGGTTCGACCTTGAACCAGTGTATATAGGTCATCATGTTCCTTAAGAAATTCACTCTGTTCTTTCTCACTGGCTCCTGCCATACCATTAACATAGTGGTGCCCATTTCGTTCGACATGACTAATGCCCAACAGGGAAATTAATGCGAGGTCTTGTTGAACCGCCAACCCGGCTTGACAGGTAAGATCTTCTGCAGACATAAAAAATTTATCTGCTCCCAATTCTTTATTCCACATTGCACAGCGCGCTGCATTTATTATCGATTTGTACAATCCTTTACATGCTTTACTAGACACACCTGTATATCCAAGTATTTTTGCCTGCAAAAAAGCATCGATGGTGCCATCAGACTCATCAATAATCACAGGAACATGTACAGCCAATTCTGATACAGACATCGACAGTGCTTTTGATCTATGTATGGGCTGTTCGATTAGAATTATTTTTTTGGAGAAAATTTGAAGTTTTTTGTGTTTCGAAATCGCGTGCCATAATTCTAATAATGCTTTTACATCCTTGTATTGTTCATTGCCATCGAGTGTTACTACGTAGTTTATGCCCGATTTGTCAAGTACAGATGAAATTTCCAGTAGTCTTGCAATATCTTCTTTAAGAATCCCACCAACTTTAATCTTAAAATATCGTTGTCCGTATACTTTGATAACTTGCTCTAAAGTTTCGGGCAGACCATCGTTTACATGTGAACCCTCTTTCTGATCAGACAAAATTAGTGGATCAAGCAAACCGACTGTATGTCTCGCATAGACGTTAGAATTCTGAATTAATCTGGAAAGGAAGCCAAGAAAATCGAATCCTTTCAGATCTGGTGCTAACACTTCAAAATTAATTCCTGGTATGTTTTTTTGAATCGCTTGTTCAAATGAAACGTCGTTGACACGACATAAAGCATCCAGAATTGCTTTATCGATAACCGAAGGTCCAAAAGATGCAGCTAGTGGATTTAAAGCCTCAGTTATAACGAGTTTGTGATAGTTGATCGCACAAATATTAAACGCTGTTTCGGCTTTTTTACCTGTTTCAAGGTATGCCGCCTTTGCTCTCTTTAGAGAGAGTCTGAGTTGGTTGATATTATCTTCGTTTGATAGGCTAGGTGTTTTATCAAACCATTTCGGCACCATTAATTCTGCGCTACCTCCAATTGCCACACGACCGACTTCGTCTTCAACCGTTACTTTTACGAAAGCTTGGGGTGCTTCTGTCAATGTGATAATACCAAACCGGAATGGCATGCGAAGCTTTACCATGCGTTCGAATAATTCAATTTTGCTGATTTTAATATTTATTGAGTTCAAAATCTCTTCGCCTTAAATATATAACTAGTTAGTTACTTGCATATCAGAAACACTCTCGCTAAATTAGTTAAAAAAATTACCCTAAGTTAATTTCTGAAAATACGTTTATTGATGGAGGGGACTTTTATGATAATCATCGCGAAAATTATCGCTGCAAATGCTGCTGAAATGGGCCTGGTAAACAATACACTCAGGTCACCATCACTTATGGTAAGGCTTCGGCGCAGACTTTTATCGACTAAGTCACCAAGAATAATACCTAAGACCAGTGGTGCCATAGGGTATTTTAATTGCCGTAGAACAAAACCGAAAAGTCCAAAAGCAAGCATGACCAATATGTCAAAAGGACGTTGCGTGAGCGCAAATGGACCTATCACGCAAAGAGTAAAAACAATTGGCATTAATATATTTCGATCAATTCGTAGTACCGACACAAATAATTTGGTTAAAGAAAGGCCAAAAATAGTTATTGCTACAGTCGCAAAAAATAACATCACGGAAATGGAGTATATTATTTCAGGTTGCTCAAACATGATCATCGGACCAGGACGGACCCCATGGATAAAAAGAGCTGCTATGAGAACTGCAGAGGCAGCTGAACCAGGAATGGCTAATGTGATCGAAGGGATTAGTGAGCCTGGAACAACTGCACTATTCCCAGTTTCCGCGGCGATTAAACCTTCTATGGATCCCTTACCAAACATCTCTTTCTCTTTGCTTTTACGTTTCGCTGCAGCATAGGATGCCCATGCACCGATGTCTTCGCCTACACCCGGAATGATTCCGGTAAAGGTGCCAATGACACCAGATCGTAATATAGTTCTTTTATATTTCCAAACATCTGCAAATTTGGGTAGACGTCTTGATTCTGTTTTGACTGATGAAACCATTTCAGTTTTTTTGTTCCACATCGTCGTTAATACTTCAGCAAAACCAAAAGCGCCAACCATTGCCGGTATTAGCCCAATTCCGCCGTTTAGTTCCGACCAACCCATATTAAATCGTACATGGGCATGAATACCCTCACTTCCAATCATGGCGATCATAAGCCCCAGGATACCGGCGATGTAGCCTTTTAGTGGGCTGACGCCACCAGCGAGTTGGCCAGAAATAACAATACCGAAAATGGCCAACCAAAAGAATTCGTACGAACCAAATTTCAAAGCCGCTTCGGCCAGTGGTGGCGCCAAAAGTACCAAGCATATAATGCCAACTAATGTGCCGAGTGAGCTCCCTAATGTTGCCAAGCCCATGGCATATTCTGCCTTGCCTGCTTTTGCCAATGGGTAACCATCGAGGGAAGTCGCTGCGCTTGCAGGTGTGCCAGGAATGTTCAATAAAATGGCGCTTCGAGATCCACCATATATTGCACCTACGTACATGCAAATCAGAACTAATATCGCCGCATCTCGGTCAAAGGAATAAGTTAATGTAGTCATTAACGCAACTCCCATAGTTGCAGTTAGCCCAGGTAAACTTCCAACGAAAATCCCTAGTAGGGTCGCCCACATTACATGAAAAAACATGATAGGCGTTGCTAAAGTAGAAAATGCTATTCCAAACTGATGTAGACTTTCCATTAGGGTAACCGCACTAAAAAGCCATAACGAAATAATGCTGAAATTGATATCGCGGCCAATGGACCAACTGTAAACGCAATAATTATCGTTTTCTTACGTAAATTAGCTGTTAATAACTCCTCACGACTAAAATAAAGGATAAAGAAGGTAATGTAGATGGCGGTTGCTAAGTAAAATGACAACCATCCAACTAATATCAGCGCATAGATACAACTTATTAGAGCGCACACAAATAAATTCTTCCAAGATACGAATTCAGTTTCGATTTTGGATTCGGACGACTTATTTTTATAAGCTTCTAGATAGAGAAGAGTCGAACATATTGTCAAGGCTGCCCCCAAAATCATAGGAACCAATCCAGGAATGCTTGCTGGGTGGATTTGTCGAATTTCAAGTCGATCCATTTGATAACCTCCTACCAACATTGTGATGCCGAGTACGCAGAAAACAACAGATGATATTTTGTCGGCTTGGGTTATGTTAAATTGCACTGGGGCCTCTCTATTTCAGTCAATAACGATGAATAACGTTTTTACAAACTAATCATAGTTGAAAAAAAAGGAAGGAAGACCTAGTGTCTCCTTCCCTATAAATACTCCAGCAGGTTATTGGACAGGGCACGTTATACCGATTTCAGAGGGGTCTAAAACAGCTTCGCCTCGTGTTACACGTGCACAGGCTTCAGAAATAACAACTGGCATTGCTCGATCCATAGCGTCCTGTCCATAACTTGGAGCAAAAACTGCACCGCGTTCGGACGCGTAGTCTTGCAACGCCTGAGAAGTCATTACTTTTTCTTTCCAGATTTTAGTAACAGTTTCATAAACTTCAGCTGGTGCACCAACTGGAATAAATACGCCAAAATAATCCGCAGAAATTTTCATGTTAGGCAAGAAGTCTGTGATTGGCGGAACAGGATCGATACCAGCTACCAATAACGGTGCATCAGATAACACTGCAAGTGCTCGTAAACGACCTGCTTTTATCATCTCTGTTTGTTCTACAGCCAACTGGGTTGTTGCTTCAACTTCGCCGGTTGAGGCGGCGACCACAGCAGGGTTGCCACCATCATAAGCAATCATTCGTGCCATTAGCTCACCACCACTAGCTTCTTTAATCGCGGCCAATGCCATACCACCAGAGGAATTCACACCAGCTGTACCAACAGTAACTTTTGATGTTTTCATCGCCGTCAATAACTGGTCAAAAGTTTGGTATTTAGAGTCCGCGTTAACACTAACGACGGGAACGTTAGCAACATGTAAGAAAATTTCATAATCTTCTATCGACGTGTCGTCAATCAATCCGGTGATTGAATAGGTCGCATTGTTCGCAATTGCATTTGCTGTCCAAGTATACCCATCTCGAGGTGCATCCAGCGCCGCTTTTGTGCCTATTGAACCCGATGCGCCAGGTTGGTTAACAATTACGATGGCCGTTCCTAATGCTTTTGCAAGAATTGGTGCGACTACACGTGTCACTTGATCTGTAGAGCCACCGGCAGACCAGGGGACGATAATATTAATTGGGCGATCTGGCTGCCACTCGGCACTAGCAACGCTTGCAATGGACAAGGCGAGTAGGGTCGCTCCAGTTGTAATCCATTTATTAACCATTTTTAAATCCTCATAGTTTATTTTTTTTCTAGCCCGACTTAACACTATTTATTATTAAACAGGCCAAGTGAGTGAAGAACCAGTCAGTAGATAACTGGATGGTTACAAGTTAATAGAATTCCAACTGGAAAGCAACCTTTTGTAACTAAATAGTTATTAACTGGTTGATATATTAGTCCAAATATATTTTTTATATTTGCCTAAGGACGTAAGTAGCCCAAAACAACGTCTTCAATATGGCGTCCCCTAGCGTTTATTGCTTTTTTTGATTTTAGGTCTTTGTTGAAGATAGCGCCCAGAGTGCTGGAATTAGACAGGTAAAAATAACCCAACGCCGCAATGCTAATGTAGAGATCTACTGCCGTCACCTCATCTCTAAATACACCCGCTTTGACGCCAATTGTCAAAACAGCATCTAGTTTCGATATAAGAGGGCTGTGCATTTCTAGAATTTTCTTTGATTTTTTAAGGTGCACAGCATCAAAAAGATTCTCACTATGGAGCAAACTAATGAAATCGGGATTCTCCGTAAAATAATTATATGTAAATTGAATCAATTTTCTAATTGCATCAACCGGCGGAAGGTTTTCCAAGTTAAGTTCTGACTCACTTCGTCTAATTTTGGCGTAACTATTTTCCAGAACTGCTAAAAATAGATCATCCTTTCCACCGTAATAATGATAAATCATACGCTTATTAGATGTGGCTCGTTCTGCAATGACATCAATTCGTGCACCGCCAAATCCATTTTCGGCAAATTCACTGGTTGCTGCGTCTAATATATCTCTTGCGGTCTTTTTAGGGTTTCTTTTTTTTGGGGCTTGCATGTGTGTATTACCAATATAAATATTTAGTTACTTATCTAAAAGTGCAAGAATGAAAGTATTTACTCGCCATGTCAATTAATGATGCATATTCTCTTTATTTGTAAATGAGATTACTTCTAACTCTGGGCAATATTGTCCGATATATGAATCTGATACACTTAGTATTGGCGAAGGTTATAGAGGCACAAAATGAACAAAATTTCTTTATGTAATGAAGTTATCTCTGGAAGAGGACGAGAAACTATTTCATTCGCAGTTCAATGCCAAATGGCAGCAGAAATGGGATATGGTGGGCTAGAAGTCGCTCCTTTCACACTGTGTAACCATCCAAGCGAGTTAAGTTCTGCTAAAAGAACTGACCTGCTTCGTACTGCAAAATCCTTTGGTTTAGAAATAACAGGTCTTCATTGGTTGCTTGTAAGCCCAGATGGATTATCTATCACAAGCACTGACCCTAATATTTGGAATAAAACACTTGATGTTATCAAAGCCACCATTGACCTATGTAGTGACTTAGAGGCAAATGTTTTGGTTCATGGCTCTCCTGCGCAAAGACAACTGCCGCTAGTAGGAGAAGTATTTGAAGCTCAGAAGAGGGCTCTTGATTTATGGGCTGCTGCTGGGGAATTTTCTGAAAGGAAAGGAGTAACCTACTGTATTGAGCCACTTTCTCGCGGTGAAACCTCTTTCGTAAATACCGTTGAAGATGCAGTTGAAATTGTTCAAAAAATTAATCTGCCTGCGCTGCAAACCATGATCGACACAAGTGCCGCGGGACTCACAGAGACCACCGAAGTAGCCGACTTAATTAACTATTGGGTACCGAAAGGAAATATCGCACATGTCCAATTGAATAGCACAAATAGAGGAGCACCAGGAGACGGGGATGATCCGTTTTACGATATATTAAAGGCCCTTAAAGACACCAAATATCAGGGAGTGATTGCTGTGGAGCCGTTTATCTATAAAGGAGGCGGTCAAGCAACAGCGAAGCGTGCCATTGATTATTTAAAGGGTGTCCTAAAGGATATTAATGCTAACCTAACGTCTTAACTAATTATTTTCATTGGGTTCAGGTTTTGTAAAATCATGGGGGTTAATTAACCCCACAATAGTTAACGCAGGCAAACCACCACTTAAATGTGTTTCAACCCTCAC
>TARA_B110000091_G_scaffold98268_1_pt1 | contig 11891 bp, 10 predicted proteins | sample TARA_B110000091 | Tara Oceans TARA_B110000091 (sample SAMEA4397278) | marine metagenome | biome: Polar Biome; feature: [DCM] deep chlorophyll maximum layer (ENVO:01000326); material: water (ENVO:00002006), including particulate matter (ENVO:01000060) such as... | depth 35 m
TGGCTAGCGGGTAAATATAAATAAACGCTAAATATTAGAAGTAACGTAATAATAAATGGAAAAAGTGCTTTACCTGATTGTCTTGAGTACATTGATTTCATACCTGAAAATGAATTGTAAGTATTGTACGAAATAAGACCGTGAAAAGACGGTTATGTATCTCATAAATTTGTGCGTTAAGCGTAAAAGTAAATAAGATTTATTCATTGTTCCTATTTTGTTGAGGAAAAAGCGGTAATGTATGAAATTTGAAACTAGCTGTAACTTATGTATAACAACAAGAAAGGTCATAATTTGGGGCATTATTATGTTTGTTTTTTATATGGTGTTTTACCAATATGGATAAATCTGACAATGTCATTAAGTTTCGGGCACAGGGCGCGCGAAACGCAATTGAGGCGATTGTTGTAGGTGCTATAGGCTTAGTCTTTATTATGTTATTTAATTTACTGAGGCCGGGTGAGATTAGCATACTTGAAATATTTTTAGTGAGCTTGTGCCTTGTGGCTATTTTTATTGGATTTTTAAAATCTCAAGAACCATACCATAGCCTTATATTAAGCGAATCTGAGCTCGTTTATTGCCACAAGTACGGAGCTTGGTGTATGCCTCATAGTAACTTTCATCACAGTGGAATACCCAAAGTAGAAGATGGCTTTGACTATTTAGAATTAAATGCGGTTGGCGTTAAGGTAAATGATATAGACGACTTTTTATCAAGCATAGCGCCTAGAATTGCAGGGAAATTATTAATAGAGCAGCGTAATTTATTTATGCAAGTTGTTCAAAAAAATTGCAAAAATGGCAATTGCCCATCAGAATGGTTAATAGAAGATACACATTACACATCCCATAAAGGGATAAGCTATACTGGGCTTATAGCCATGTTTGCTAATAGAACTAAGCACCTTCAGCAGCTAACAGGTTACGATTTATTATTGCCTGCCAGCGTGTTAGATAGAGATATTTGGGCATTTAGTGCTAACTTAAATAAGTGGAAGCGCGAGCCTAGTCAGTTTATAGCGTCGCAGCTTAGTAATTAAGCTACGACTGTAGGAAAGAAAAATGAGTCAAGAGAGAGCCTTTTTAAAAAGTGGTCGAAACACCATAATACATAAAGATAAAAAGCATGATTTAGTGATTGTAAACTCTGAAATTCATCCTCGAATTAAAGTAACGCAACATGGTCTGGAGCCATTTAAAGAAGAATTACCTAAAAACCGCCGTGATGCAAAAGAGCGTTATTTAGAAATGGTTTATGTAAGTAGCGCTGATGTATTTGGCGAAGAAAAGCAGTTGCTGTTTATTCAAGCTCTAGACGGGCGTGAATACAAAATAGATTACAGTAAAATCGGTACGAAGTTGTTTGTACGCATTCATCAAGATACATATATGTAGTACTTTAATGGCATCTTTATTGCTAGTGATTACACTATAGTAATTATTTGACATAATAAGGTGCTGCGTATGAAAGCGTTTGCTTTAATCCCCCTCATTTCGTGTGGTTTACTGAGTGCGTGTGGAGGCGGTGGCGGTGATAGCGATAATACAGTTGTTGAAACGTCTGTTAATGCTGGAGCCGATTTACAAATTATCGAAAAATCTGAATTTACCATCACAGCACAAGGTTCCCCCGCTGATGGTACGTTTTCATGGCAACAAGTTAGTGGCCCAAGCATAGAAGGTTTCCCCCTTGAAGGCGCTGAGCAAACACTTACTGCACCTGACGTAAAAACTGATAGTGAAATAATATTAAGAGTGAGCTATCAAAGTACAGGTAGTAGCGCTGTTAGTGACGACATTTCTATTTCAGTGAGCTCTAATAACCAACTACCTCTTGCTGTTGTTACACAAACATCTCCTGAAACACTTCCCTCTGTATACAAAGATACAGTGACTTTGAGTGCCCTAGAGTCGAGCGATCCTGATGATAATGGTCAAATTGATAGTTATTTGTGGCAATTGCTATCGGGTCCTGATTTAGATATTGAGAGTTTTAATGAATCAACTCTTAGCTTTTCTCATCCATTACTTGAAAGCAACGTGAATTTATCTTGGCAGCTAACTGTCACTGATGATGAGGGTGGCGAGGCGAGTACTCAATATTCAATGACACTCAACAAAACAAATGAGTTAGTAGATGCAAATGCAGGCGCAGATCAAAATGTTGAAGAGTTTGAACAAGTAACGCTTGATGCTACAAATAGCGAAACCGTTACCGATACCTATAAGTGTAAATGGCAACAACTTACCGGTAATAGCGAAACATTAAGCAATAGCGACCAATGTACAACGACATTTTTTGCCTCAGATGTTGATACTGAGTCTACATTGAGCTTTGAAGTCACGGTAACCGACTCAAAAGGACGCACCGATACAGACTCTTTATTTGTTGATGTATCACCCAAAGCACTTGGACTCATCAACGATAGTGGTGTTGGTGAGTGTTATAACAATACTCAACGTATTAATTGTGAGAGTGATGACTTTCCAGCGCAAGATGCAGAGCTTGGACGCGATAGCTATGCAAACCGCTTAGATAAAGTTGGCAAAGGTAATTTAGCGTTTGATTACACTAAACTTAATGAGTTTGCTGATGAAGTTGGTGATGATAGTAGTGACTTTACCTGTATACGCGATAATGTTACTGGGCTTGTATGGGAGGTGAAAAGTGTGGCATCTGGCACGGTACCAAATACTTCGTTACGTGATGGTCAAAATCATTACTTTTGGGATGTAGGGAATACGACTTTTACCGATACCAGTACAGCCAATTCAACGTGTCCGGACAATACAAGTTGTGGAGTACAAAGTTATATAAACGAAGTTAATGATTTAGATTTTTGTGGTGGTACAAACTGGCGATTACCTACTTATACAGAGCTTTTGGGCTTAATTGATTACGGTAAACAAGGGCAAAGTATATTAATTGATGAGGCATTTTTTCCTAATATGCCAAGTGAAAGTGCATTAAGCCATTTACGTTACTGGACCTCACAAACAGCAGCTGATGGTACCAGTTTATCTCAAGCGTATATCATTGATATGAGTGATGGTAACGACCTTGCTTATCCAAAAGAAAATACTGCTTATGTACGTTTAGTTAGAAGTCGTTAGGAGAAAATAATGAAATTTAAATTACTCTATGCACTAGCAACTATAAGTTTGAGCTTTAATATTGCAGCGGCGCAAACGTGCTACGACGGTGCGGATACCACAACACCGACAGATAGATTTACTATAAATACAGATGGCACAGTGTCTGATAGCGAAACAGGCCTTATGTGGCAACGCTGTAGTTATGGGCAAACTTACAATACAGAGACACAACTTTGTGAGGGCTCAACACCTTCTCTTACTTGGCAAGAAGCACTTCGTGGTGCTAAAAATGATACAACCGCAGATTACGATGATTGGCAAATGCCTAACATTAAAGAATTGGCGAGTATTTTAGAGCACAGTTGCACAGAGCCGAGTATTAATGAAGACGTATTTTTGGGCACTAAGCTTCAAAACTATTGGTCAAATACATCGGGTGTAAGCACAATGAGCTCAGCGTGGGTTTATCAATTTGATAGTGGGTTGAATAGCTTACATGCTAAAACCAGTAATGTGTATTTACGGTTAGTGCGCTACGAAGAGTAAAATGCATACTAAGATTAGACAGACAAAAGTGCAGCCTTAAAACAGCTGCACTTTTTTTGTTTTACATAAATTTACGTTATTTCAATAATAAAGCGCTTACAACGTTGTCACTCAGCGCATTTTTTTGCCATTATAGGCCGTGATTTAATTACGAAGGAACATCACGGTGTATTTAAGCTATTTTGGCCTGAACGAAAAACCTTTTTCGATTTCGCCCAACCCTCATTACTTATTTTTAAGTGAACGACATAAAGAAGCCTTAGCACACCTTACCTATGGATTAGGTGAAGACGGTGGTTTTGTATTATTAACAGGTGAAGTAGGTACAGGTAAAACTACAATTACCCGCAGTATGTTAGAGCAGCTTCCTGAAAACACTCAAGTAGCGATGATCCATAATCCAGCGCTTTCAGAGCTGGAGTTATTAGCCAGTATTTGTGATGAGCTCAACATTAGTTACGATGTTCATAATGCGACGCTTAAAAGTCTTACCGATATTATAAAAAAGCATTTAGAGACTAATAATAAATCGGGCGGGCACACTATACTTATTATTGACGAAGCACAATTACTTGCCCCTAACGTGCTTGAGCAATTACGTTTGCTGACAAATATAGAAACCGATCATAAAAAATTATTACAAATAGTATTGGTTGGTCAACCTGAGCTGCAAGACCTTTTGAAGCGCAATGAATTAAGGCAACTTGCCCAGAGGATAACGGCTCGTTACCATTTATTACCACTTACGCAAGGCCAAACAGTCGCTTACATAAAGCATCGGTTACATATTGCAGGGTGTGATAAAGGAATCTTTTCGATGGATGCCATGCAAGCTGTTCATCAATTAACTGGCGGTGTGCCACGATTAATGAACTTGGTATGTGAGCGTGCTTTAGTTGGGACTTTTGCAAAGCAGCAGTTGATAGTTGATAGCGATATAATAAAAAAATCAGCCCATGAGTCATTACCCATGGATTTTGTAGCACCGGTTAACGAAGCTAACAAAGCAACGTCATTTGTACCCTATAGCCTTGCATTCGCTGCTTTATTTGCCGTAGGCATTGGGCTTTCATTTATTTTATAGTTAGGTAAGTTATGTCTTATTTATTAGATGCGCTAAAGCAGTCGCAGCAATCAGATATGAGTGCTGAACAGTACGACTTACAATCTGAGCAGTTAAAGCAACAGCAAGCACTTAAGCGTTATAGACGATTAGCATTAGTATTTGGTACAAGCTTAGCTGCTTTTATTGCGGTAGCGGGTGGCTTTACCGCCGGAAAGTGGTTTCAAAGTACGACTTTATTAAACGCAGCGGAACCCGCTGTAATTAAGGTGGTGGAAAGCGAAAAATCATCGCCTAACAAAGACGTTAAAGAGGAAGATGCTGGAGATGAAAAACAGCAAGTAGCTAAGTTAGAGCCTGCAAAAGTAGCTCCAACAAATACTGCAACGATTGAAGGGCAACTTGTGCATGTGCAAACCCCCAATGGTGTACAGCAAATGTTATTAACCCCAAATGGTCAGTATATTCCTATGCCGTCGAGCCAGGTCACGAGCGCAGCAGGTTATAATCAGCAAAACATGCAACAAGTAATGCCTGTTCAAAATTATAATCAGCCAGCGGTTAACCCACAAAGTAATTACAATCCAAATAATGCACAAAACACTGCAGTATTTGGGCAAAATCAAAATACCGCATCGGCTCAACTTGATATGAGTAAATATAAAGTATTGGGTAAGCCAATTAATGGCAGCACCCAATCTCAACAGACGAGTGACCCTGAGCTTGATGCTGTGCCTACAACTCTTAAAAATGCATTTGCGCAAGCTATACAAGATGTCGAAAAAAACCAAGATTATGAAGTTACTCAAGCGTCAAAAACGTCATCACGTGTTGAGCCTGTTGAGTTATTACCTGATGGTTTGCAATCAATGTTACCTAGTATTAAATATCAAGCGCATATATATTCATCGAGTGCTGATAAACGTTGGATCAAGCTAAATGGCCGAGAATTACACGAAGGAGAAAGCATAGGAGCTCTAACAGTCACAGAAATTACACCTGAGCAAAGTGTGCTAGATTTTGATGGTTATGAGTTTAGCTTAAAAGCTTTGCAAGACTGGCCGCAGTAAGCGCTTAGTTATCATGTTGAGAGCTCGGTAGAATATTGAGCTCTCAATAGTGCTTAGGATAATATTGAATTTTTATAAAAGCGTTCTAAATCAATGTTATATTCTTTAGGTTTAATCGCTGACTCAAGAGTGTCTACAGTTTTTTTATTAGATAAATCAATATCTTTTACTTCGGTGTAGCGGCTATGCTTAGCGCTGTAAAATGTTTTAACGACAGGTTTTAGTGGTGCCCCCGGATTACTCTCGGTGACCAAACCCACTCTTTGACTCGATAACCTTACAAGCGTTCCTACCGGATGGATGCCAATACATTGAATAAATTTATTAAGCAGCACAGGATCAAAGCTATCAGGGCACCCGTCTTTTAATATTTTAAACGCCTTTATTGGCTCCATGCCTGCTTTATAAACACGTTCTGCGGTAAGTGCATCATAAACATCTACAATTGACGCCATACGCACATACTGACTTATCTCGTCACCTTTTTTACCAAACGGGTAGCCTTTACCATCGAGTCTTTCGTGGTGCATACCTGCAATATCTACCGCGATCCCTGTTAACCCAGAGTCTTCTAATATCTCTTTACTGAAAAGCGAATGCATTTTCATTATTTTAAATTCGTCGTCTGTAAAGCGCCCAGGTTTGTTTAGCACTTCATCAGGGATTTTTATTTTACCAATGTCGTGTAATAGTGCGCCGGTAGTCAGCTCAACAATAGTGTCTTTCTCTATATTTAAGTGTTTTGCAAAAATACCCATTAATATTGATACATTAATTGAGTGCTCAAGTAGGTAGGCATCTTTTTGGCGCATTTGGGTAAGGCAGGCTAGGGCATCTTGATTTCTAAAAACAGAATCCATAAAGCCACTTGCCAGTTCTCTAAACGGCCCTATATCTATATCACGGCCAGCTTTTATATCTTTAAATGCTTTTATTTGCAGTGTTTTTGCTTCGTCATAAAGCTTTTTTGCTTTTCCCATTTCTTGCTCAGCGCTGTTTATTTTTTGCCAAGGATCACGCTTTATTTTTGTTGTAGGTGTAGCGATAGGATCTTTTTCAGGGACTGAATCAATGAGGGTTTTATCTGGGTCAATTTCTACTTCTAAAATACCTGCTTTTATCAGGTTATTAATACCAGCTTGAGTTTTAACCCAGCCTTGGTTTTTAATTTTAATACTGCCAGTTTGTTTGGTAACGCTTTGCACAAACATACCTGGGACTAACTTAGTAATAGGAATGGTTTTCAATTTTACGGCTTCAGTTGTTAATCTACTTTTAAACTAACAAACTTATACGTAACGACCAAATAAAAAAGGCACTTTACAGTGCCTTATTTTATTTTTTAGTAAAAAAGCATTAGCTTAATTATTCATCATCTTCAACAAGCGTCATTAGCGAGGTATTACCGCCTGATGCTGTTGTATCAATACTAATTGTTTTTTCAGTAATTAAGCGCTTGATTAATGTATCGTAATACTCAGAGCTAATTACCGGTAAAATTGCGCCTTTACGCTGTGCAAGCTGTTGGCTAAAGTAGCCTAAACGAGACGAGCGAGCGGCAACTACCGCACCAGCTAAATGAGGGTGAGCCAAGATAGCTTGTAACTGATTAGGTTTAGCTACTTGGAAAACACCTTCAGCAACACCTGTAGAGATAAATTTATCTTTAAAGGCAACAGCTTCATCGTAAAACAGCTCAGACGCTACAGTAATTACCGTATTACCTGCGGCAATAGCGGTAATGATAGACAATGCCCAGAAGTTAAATGATGTGCTCTTATCTGCATAACACACTACACAACCACGCGCTTCTAGATGAAGTGTATTAGACTCACCCGTTGGCCCTGGCAGGGTAGTAAATTTACGCATGTGCTTTTCAAGGCGGTTAAGCTGTGCACGAGCTTCTGATAATGTTAACGCTAAATCGTCTGCTAAATCGTCGATAATTTCTACCGTCGCGATTTTAGCAAGCAACTGACGCACAGCTGAAACACGGTCGTTTAGTGGTGTTGCACGCCAGATTTTTTCATCGCGCATTGAGTTAGCCATTAGCTTTTTAACTTGCTCATTTGCACCGCTGTAGTGGTGTAAATCAAGCTCATCTGGCGTCAGGTTTGTCATTTGCACGTTATCTGGTGATGCTTTTTCTTTTACTAAACGTTGAAGGTAGTTAGGGCCACCGGCTTTAGGGCCAGTACCTGATAAACCACGGCCACCAAATGGTTGCACACCAACAATAGCACCAATCATGTTTCGGTTAATGTAAACATTACCCGCACGTGACATTTTAGCAAGGTACTCACAGCGCTCTTCAATACGTGAATGTACACCCATTGTTAAGCCATAACCTGTGTTGTTAATTTGATCCATCACATCATCAAGTTCGCTCGATTTAAAGCGAACAATATGAACACATGGGCCAAATACTTCACGCTTAAGTACTGATAAATCTTTGATTTCGTATAAACGAGGTGCAAAAAAGTATGCGCCATTTTGCGTGTTATCCGGAATTTTACACTCGTAATGAAGTATAGAATTACCTTTTAAGTACTCAACGTGCTCGTTTAAGTTTTTAAGTGCTTTTTCATCAATTACAGGACCAACATCAGTTGATAGTAACGATGGGTCGCCAATGTGTAACTCAGCTAGCGCACCTTTAAGCATTTCGATAATGCCATCTGCTACGTCATCTTGAATGAATAAAACACGAAGAGCAGAACAACGTTGCCCAGCACTTTGAAAACCAGAACTGATCACATCGTCAACTACTTGCTCAGGAAGCGCCGTTGAGTCAACAATCATACAGTTTTGGCCACCTGTTTCTGCAATTAACGGTACTTGAATATCGTTACGTGCAGCAAGTGTTTGAGAAATTAATGTGCCTGTTTCAGTAGAGCCTGTAAACATAACCGCTTGAATGCGTTCATCAGGAACAATTGTTTTGCCTACTTCAGAACCACGAGCAATAACCGGTTGAACAACATGCTCAGGTAAACCAACAGACAACATTAGTTCAATAGCACGAAGGGCGATTAAACTTGTTTGCTCAGCAGGCTTTGCAATTACAGTGTTACCTGTAACAATCGCAGCGGCAACTTGGCCTAAGAATATTGCAAGCGGGAAGTTCCACGGGCTAATACATAAAATAACGCCACGGGCTTCAAAACGCTCATCTTGCGATAGCTCCTCAGCGCGCGCCGCGTAGTAACGGCAAAAATCAACCGCTTCACGTACTTCATCAATACCATCTTGCGCTACTTTACCTGCTTCTTTAATACAGATAGCAACAAGTTCGTCGTGATGACGCTCTAAGATATCAGCAACTCGACGCAGTAAGTTAGCTCGCTCTCTTACTGGTGTTTGTGACCATGACTCAAGTGCAGCTTCAGCGTTAGCCAGTAATACTTTCATCTCTTCGCCAGTTTGCAATTTAACGTGGCCAATGATTTCTTTGTGATTTGCTGGGTTTTTAACAGCTAATGAGCCTTCAGGTACTTGGCTTTGCTCAATTAAGTGCTCGTTAAACCATGTTTCAAGATTCTCTTTGAAAGGGGTAATAACGTTAATGTCGGTTAAATCCATGCCTTTAGAGTTAGCACGTTCTTCACCGTATAAATCAATTGGCATTTTGATTTGCGTATTGTACTTGTTACGCAAGCCTTGCAATGTTTCTACAGGGTCTGGAAGTAATGATTCAACAGGTTTTGTTGTATCAACAATGGCGTTTACAAATGATGAGTTAGCACCATTTTCTAACAAACGACGAACGAGGTACGCAAGGAGGTCTTCGTGTTGACCAACTGGGGCATATACGCGGCATTGAATTTTTTCTTCGTTAACGATTTGGTCGAATAATGACTCACCCATACCGTGCAAACGTTGAAATTCAAAACCAGTGTTGTCGCCTTTGGCTACTTCTAAAATAGTCGCGGCAGTGTAAGCGTTATGTGTAGCAAATTGCGGATAAAGCACATCGCGCGCTTCAAGCATTTTAATAGCACACGCTTTGTAAGAAACGTCTGTTGTTGCTTTGCGGGTAAATACTGGGTAGTGATCTAAACCATCTTGCTGTGTGGTTTTGATTTCAGTATCCCAGTATGCGCCTTTAACTAGACGTACCATCATCTTGCGACCAACGCGGGTTGCAAGGTCAGTTAGCCATTCAATTACAAAAATAGCGCGTTTTTGATAGGCTTGAACCGCTAAGCCAAACCCTTGCCAATCACCAAGATCTTCATCACTGAATACCGCTTCAATTACATCTAATGAAATATCTAAACGGTCTGCTTCTTCTGCATCAACGGTAAAGCCGATATCGTATTTTTTAGCGGCAAGAGCAAGTTCTTTTAACTTAGGGACTATTTCTTCCATCACACGGTCTTTATGAGTGAACTCATAGCGCGGATGAATAGCAGAAAGCTTAACTGAAATGCCAGGGCTCTTAATTGGACCACGACCATTGGCCGCTTTACCAATTGAGTGTATAGCATTCATGTAGCTGTCAAAGTAACGCTTCGCATCTTTCATTGTGCGCGCGCCTTCGCCTAGCATATCGTAAGAATACACATAACCTTTTTGCTCTGTTTCGGCTGCACGTTCAATTGCTTCGTCAATGGTACGACCCATTACGAATTGCTTGCCCATAATTTTCATAGCAAAGTTTACAGACTTACGAATAACTGGCTCACCTAAACGACCAATGGTCTTTTTAAGCATGCCGAACTGTTGTTCTTTAGTTTTGTCTGTGTAGTTAACCATTTTACCGGTAACTAATAATCCCCAAGAAGATGCGTTTACAAATAAAGAATCGCTGCTTCCTAGATGAGAGCTCCAATCACCTTTGGCTAACTTGTCACGAATAAGTACATCTTGAGTTGCTTTATCTGGTACGCGAAGCAGTGCTTCGGCCAAACACATTAATACAACGCCCTCTTCACTAGAGAGTGAAAATTCATTTAAAAGCGCATCAACACCGCCTTGCCCATCTTGCTCTTTACGAATGTTCAAAACAATCTGGCGGGCTCTTTCCCAGGCACGACTTCGTGCTTTTACGCCTACTTCTGCAAGCGGTAAAATATGATCAATAACTGCATTTTCATCTATGCGGTAGAAGTCACGGATTCTTTGTCTGATAGGACAAGTAGTAGTTAAATCGCCGTTGAATAACATAAGCAACCCTCAGGATGTTAAGAATTAAAGTAAAATTAATTACCAATAAATTACCAGTGATATTGTGAGTGCATTCTAATTAAAATTCAGCAGAATATGCTGGTTAAATTTCGCGATTTACGATAATTTACAGGGTATAAATTTAACTTATCCGCATAAAATTCTGTTATGACAATTCCAAATAGATTACGCATGCTAGATCGCATTGATTTAGCCATACTAGACGTTCTTCAAAAGAACGGCAGAATTTCTAATGTTAACCTCGCAAAACAGGTTAATTTGAGTGCCAGCCCGTGCCTAGATCGGGTTAAACGATTAGAGCAAGAAGGGTATATTGAAGGCTATTATGCCAAGCTTAGCGAAGCTAAACTTAATCAGAGCTTAGTAGCGCATGTTCAAGTATCGCTTGTTGCTTCAAATACAGCTGTATTTAAAGTATTTAGAGAGCACATATTAAGGATAGAACAAGTAGTCGAATGTGACATGGTTGCTGGTGGTTATGATTACTTATTAAAAATTCGCGTTTCTAATATGGAAGAATATAGACAAGTTCTTGGCGACTTAGTAGATATTCCCGGCGTGGGTACTCATCATACTTATATGGTGATCGAAAAGATTAAAAAGGATGAAGGATTGTTAATCGATATTTAAGCTTTTCTCAAGTCATAAAAAAACCGCAATTGCGGTTTTTTTATTTTAGTAGATAAATGCTATACCAAATAGTTAGTACATCACCTTATACATAATTTATTACGACCTTCCGACTTCGCTCTGTATAAGGCAGTATCCGCCGCGCATATTAATGCCTCAGATGTTCTGTATTGATTATCGTATTCACACGCTAAACCCTGACTTACACTTATTTTTACATTCGCTGGTAAACCGAGATCTCTAAAATTAATGTTGAGTATTTTTTCTTGAATACGCTTAGCAATCATTTGTGC
>TARA_B110000091_G_scaffold214584_1_pt1 | contig 11836 bp, 6 predicted proteins | sample TARA_B110000091 | Tara Oceans TARA_B110000091 (sample SAMEA4397278) | marine metagenome | biome: Polar Biome; feature: [DCM] deep chlorophyll maximum layer (ENVO:01000326); material: water (ENVO:00002006), including particulate matter (ENVO:01000060) such as... | depth 35 m
GCAATCTTAATAATTGCTCCAGCATTTTTCTCTTGTAATCCGCTTAAGAAAATGAATAAATTGGCGGATGGAATCAAATACAGTGCTACTCCAGATCCTTTGGAAATGCACGGCGACAGTGTGACAATTGCTGTGAGTGGCAAGTTTCCTCCAAAGTATTTTCATAAGTTAGCTACGGTCACATCTAAGGCAGTTCTAAAAAATACAGAAGGCGAAATCGTAAAAGAATTTAAAGATATTGTATTACAGGGTGTAGAAGCTGACGGCGATGGTCAAAAAATTGACTTCGAAAAAGGAGGCTCATTTACCTATAATGATAAAATAGCTTATGACCCTTCTATGGAAAATATAACTCTTTTTGTTACTGCAAAGGCTGGTTTTAAGAAAAAAACACAAGATTTTGAGTCAAGACAAGTAGGAGATGGCACAATAACTACTCCATATTTGGTACAAGCCGATGCGCGCCCTATCTTGGCTAAAGATAACTTCAAAAAGATTATACCTCAATCCATAAGGGCAGAGATTCACTATTTAGTTCAAAATTCTCAAGTTAGAAATACTGAACTTAAGGATGAAGACATGAAAGCATTAAGTGCGTGGCTTAGCGAAGGAAAAAATAAGGTATGGGTTTTTAAAAGTGCTACTTTTTCTGGATATGCTTCACCAGATGGTGAAATGGCTTTAAATGATAATTTAGCTGCTAATAGAGCTAAATCATCTAAAAAAGCTGTAGAAAAAATAATGAAAAATAATAAAATTGATGCAGTTAAAAATGATGGATTCTTTACTGAAATAGGTAAAGGAGAAGATTGGGAAGGATTTAAAACTTCGACTCAAAATTCTTCTATAGAAGACAAAGATCTTATTCTACGAGTATTGAGTATGTATTCTGACAACACAAAAAGAGAGCAAGAAATAAAAAACATGTCAGCGACTTACGTAGAATTAGCTGATGTAATTCTTCCTCAATTGCGTAGAACACAAATTACTTTGAATGCAGATGAATTGGCTCGTACCGATGAGCAAATAACTGCTCTTACAAAATCCAATCCGGATACCCTTTCAGTTGAAGAATTACTTTATGCTGCGACTCTTTCAAATGATTTAGATGAGAAAATGAGAATTTATAAATTGGCTAAAAAACAATATGCTAATGATTGGAGAACTCACAACAACGTTGGTTATATCTATGTTCTTAAAAATGACATGGATGCTGCAAAAGCAGAATTTGATGCTGCGGCAAATGCTTCTGGAACTGCAATTGTAAATAACAACCAAGGTGTGGTTGCTCTATTTAATGGAGAAACTCAAGCTGCTTCAGATAAATTTGGCGCTGCTTCTGGCGCTGGAAATGAAGTAAATTACAACATTGGAATTGTTTCTATTAAAACAGGCAACTATTCTGATGCAGTTTCAAAAATGGGTGGTGAAAATACTTTGAATGCTGGTTTAGCGAAAATGCTAAATGGCGACAACGAAGGCGCTCTTAAAGCTATAGAGGCTTCTGAAGATAAAGATTCTGATGCTGGTTACTATTTAAAAGCTGTTATTGGAGCTCGTACTGGAAACAAAGAGCTTATGTCTAACAATTTAAAATCTGCAATTGGTAAAAATGCTGATTTGAAGAAAAAGGCTGCTAATGATGCTGAATTTCTATCTTTCAGAGAAGATAATGCTTTTAAAGCCATGGTTCAATAAGACCTAAATAATATTTATTTAAAGGGGGAAATCATTTTTGGTTTTCCCCTTTTTTTTTGAACAAACATGAAGAAACCTGAGTTATTTAGTGGATTAACTGGCATTGCTTGTATTGGTTATTCAAATTCACAATTGGACTGAGAAGAATATACTTTTAGAATTCATAACATGAAACATCAGCAAGCTTTAAGTTGCATTAAAAAATACTTGCTTATATCAGTTTCAGGTTTTTATATTTGTTAGTAATAAAAATTATATTTTCAACATTTGTACTGATTTGCTTGTTCAGTTTAAATTCTTGTAAAAAATGCTCTATTTGCACATTTGAAGACCCACAAAAAGGAACGATTACAAGTGATGATGTTTGTCAGAAGGGAAATGCTTATGATCAAACAATGAAGCAATAAAAAGAAAGAGGTTGGAGTTGCCGAGAAAAAACTTTAATTTAATCCTATTTAAAAGCCCAGAAAATCTATTGTTGGGCTTTTTGTTTTTTAGACCATAATTCCCAAATAGCTATAGAAGCACTTGCAGAAACATTTAAAGAATGTTTAGTCCCAAATTGTGGTATTTCTACACAACCATCACATGCATTTATTACTTCTTGATCAACACCTTTAACTTCATGGCCTAATACAAGAGCAACATTCTCTGTCTTACCTACAATTACATCTTGTAACTGGATACTATTTTCAGCTTGTTCTAAGGCATAACAAGTGCATGATTTGTTTTTTAAATAAACAATTGCGTCCATGGTGTTTTCAAAATATTTCCATTCCACAGAATCCGTAGAACCAAGAGCTGTTTTTGTGATTTCACGGTTTGGAGGCGTGGCGCTTATGCCACAAAGCAAAATTTCCTCAACTAAAAAAGCATCTGAAGTTCTGAAAATGGATCCTATATTGCTCAAACTTCTGACATTATCCAAAACAACAAATATTTTATTTTTTTTCTTTTTTTTAAAAGCTTCTATAGAATCTCTTTGAAGTTCTTCTAACTTTAATTTTCTGTTCATAACCTATGATAAGATGTGCATATATCCGATAACTTAAGTACAACTACCGAATTAATTTTAACGGTTAATTTTGCAAAGAAAATAAATACAATTGACTATTAAGAAAAAAGTTGCGGAAACACCGTTAATGAAACAATATAATCAGATTAAAGCTAAATATCCAGATGCTTTACTGTTGTTTCGAGTAGGTGATTTTTATGAAACCTTTGGTGAAGATGCCATAAAGGCATCAAAAATACTTGGAATAATACTGACCAAAAGAAAAAATGGATCAGGAACCTTTATTGAATTGGCCGGGTTTCCGCATCATTCAATAGATACGTATTTACCAAAATTAGTAAGATTTGGGCTTCGAGTAGCAATTTGCGATCAACTAGAAGATCCAAAAAAAACTAAAACTATAGTAAAACGCGGTGTTACAGAATTGGTAACTCCAGGAGTATCCTATAGTGATAAAATACTAAATCAAAAAAACAATAATTTTCTTGCTTCCGTTTTTGTAGAAAGAAAAACAGCGGGAGTTTCTTTTTTGGATATTTCTACGGGTGAGTTTTACTTGGCAGAAGGAGGTATAGAATACATAGATAAATTATTACAAAGTTTCTCGCCAAGCGAAGTTTTATACTCAAGAAATAAAAAATCACAGTTTGAAGAGTTATTTGGTAAAAACTTGCACACTTATTTCTTAGAAGATTGGGCGTTTAAAACTGATTTTGCCACTGAAAAGCTACAGGAGCAATTCGGTACAAATTCATTGAAAGGGTTTGGGGTTAATGAACTTGAACTAGGAATTATTGCAGCAGGTGCAGCGCTTCACTACTTGTCAGATACGCAGCATAATAGAGTAAAACACATCATATCAATTTCTCGAATTGATGAGTCAAATCATGTTTGGCTAGATAGGTTTACCATAAGAAACTTGGAGCTATTTCATTCTAGTCAACCTGGTGGAAAGGCCTTGATTGATGTTATTGATAAAACTGTTTCCCCTATGGGTGGGCGTTTATTGAAAAGATGGTTGGCATTACCTCTCAAAGATATTCGAGCCATAGAAGCACGTCTTGAAATTGTTGATTGGATGCTATGTAATGAATCACAATCCGAAGAATTGGCCTCAAAAGTGAATTCTATCGGAGACATTGAAAGACTTATTTCAAAAGCTGCAATAGGCCGTATATCTCCCAGGGAAGTAAAACAATTATTTAAAGGGCTAAATGAAATTCCAGATATAAAATCGATATTTAATTCTTCGAAAGATGATTATCTCAAAATTCTTGCAGATAAATTAAACCCCTGTGAATTAATTCAAAATCGCATAAAAAAAGAATTAAGTACTGACCCACCAGTTTTGGTTTCCAAAGGAAATGTAATCTCTGATGGCGTTTCTGAAGAATTAGACGAATTGAGAAACCTCCAACGTTCTGGAAAAGAATATTTAGTTCAAATACAAGAAAGAGAAATTAAAAACACTGGTATATCAACTCTAAAAATAGGGTTTAATAATGTTTTTGGCTATTATTTAGAAGTAACGAACTTACATAAGAATAAAGTTCCAATAGAATGGTCAAGAAAACAAACGCTAACAGGTTCAGAGAGGTACATAACAGAAGAACTTAAAGAATATGAAACCAAAATACTTGGAGCTGGCGAAAAAATATTAGCTCTAGAATCAAGACTATTTGAAGACTTAGTATCTGCAGTAGCCGAGTATGTCAAACCCATTCAGTTGAACTCGGAAATTATTGCTCAAGCGGATTGCCTTCTAAGCTTTTCAATACTCGCTAAAGAGAACGATTATACTAAGCCAAAAATTAATGAAGGCTACTCTATTGAGATAGAAACGGGAAGACACCCTGTAATAGAAACTCAATTGGCTTCAGGAGATAAATACGTTTCAAACGACCTTCATGTTGATCATAACAAACAACAAGTCCTTATGATTACAGGGCCTAATATGGTTGGTAAATCAGCCTATTTACGTCAAAATGCACTAATTGTACTCCTAGCTCAAATGGGTTCATTTGTGCCTGCAAAAAACGCTGAAATAGGAGTTGTTGATCGTATATTCACAAGAGTTGGAGCAAGTGACAATATTTCTCAAGGTGAATCAACTTTTATGGTTGAAATGAATGAAACGGCAAGTATTCTAAATAATCTTTCTGATAGAAGTTTAGTCATTTTAGATGAAATCGGAAGGGGCACAAGTACTTATGACGGTATTTCAATAGCCTGGAGCATTACAGAATTTCTACATGACCATAACTTTAAACCAAGAACTTTATTTGCAACTCATTATCATGAGTTAAATGAAATGACGCACTCTTTTAAAAGAATTAAAAACTATAGCTTTTCTATTAAACAATTAGGTAAAAAAATTCTTTTCATTCGAAAACTAATAGCAGGCGGCAGTGAACACAGTTTTGGAATACACGTTGCAAGAATGGCTGGCATGCCATCCAAAGTGCTATTAAAAGCGAATAAAATACTTAAAGAGCTAGAAAAAACTAATAAAGATAAAAAGCAAAGCGTTGAAGTTTTGAAAAATCAAAAATCAGATTTACAATTAAGCTTTTTCCAACTGGACGATCCAACACTTTCTCAAATTAAAGATGAACTTATACATATAGATATCAACTCCTTAACTCCCATTGAAGCCTTAATGAAATTAAACGAAATAAAAAGCTTAATTGATGGTTGATTTTTCTTTGATAGGATTGAAAAAATGATACTTTTGTCCGCTGATAAGCGAGAGTAGCTCAGCTGGTAGAGCACGACCTTGCCAAGGTCGGGGTCGCGGGTTCGAATCCCGTCTCCCGCTCAAAAAATAAGGCTGCTTTGCATCCTTATTTTTTTGTTTAGATAATAATGCGTTCTAAACAACAAAGAAATCACCACGCCCGGGTGGTGGAATTGGTAGACACGCGGGACTTAAAATCCCGTGACCATTGCGGTCGTGCCGGTTCGATCCCGGCTCCGGGTACATAAAAGCCTCATTGATTATTCAATGAGGCTTTTTTAATTCTATAACCCCTTCCAAAACTACGTTTACAAAAACGCAACTTATAATCAGAAAGAAAAACAGCAAAGGAAACTTGGCGATCAACCCTGTTGTCCAATAAATTCATTGGGGTTGCAAGATGGATAGAAATAGTTTTAACGGTGGATAAACACCAAGAAAACTAAAGAAATAAAAATTCAAAATAAGTTTTGGATTCATTCAAAAAATCCGTTCAATCGACTGGGCTAATTCCGCTGTAAATAGAGGACCGAAACCTTAGAGAAGAAACAAGACCGTTTCAAAATCTCCTTTTTTATTAAATGAGGGATTTTGCAACAATCTTGATATACTTTGAGAAATGAACCAAGAAGTCATTTAAACAAAGACCTCTATTGAGATTAGATATAAAAACACATAAGCTATTTCAAAAATTATAAGCAAATAAATTTCGCCGCTACATTTTAATAATAATCCAAATTGTGGCGAGCAATAAACACCTGAATGTCAAAATTAAAAATATTATTTTCAAAATTTACGGCAAAAAAAAGGGAAACATAACTGTTTCCCCTTTTTATAATATATCTTATTTCTAGTAATGCCAAAAATCATGTTCAAAATTGAATATTTTTTCCTCAATTTTTTCTGCTTCTAACAAAGCATCTAATCCCGTTTTATACTCATTGATAGACCGGTCATAAACATTTGACTCCTTAATTACAGTTGACTCAAATTGTCTTTTCCAAAAAACATCTTCATAAGTTCTACGTTCCGCATCATTAATCCGATTAAATACTTCTGAATTTGCAAATACAAATCTCGCTTCTGGAAAATAAATCCAAAATAAATCCTCTAAAACAGGATCTCCTGAAGCGTTTATCTTCTCAACCATAGGCTTGATACCAATAACTCTCACTTCTAATTGAGATTTTTGTTTTTCAAAAAACCATTCTTCCTTAATTTCATAAAACTTTACAGAAGAAGCTCTCAGTGTGTCTCGAACCTTTTGCGTACCAACAACATCTCCATATTCATCAAATACATCAATTTCTGATTCACTAATCATTTTTGCTAGCACATCTTCAGTAGTTAACGCCCTTGTGAACTCATCATCAATATCAACAACAGTTCCTGGGTCATAAGGAGTTAAAGTACCATCATCTAATATTGCTTGACGTATGTAATCAAACAAATTTTTCCTTCCTTGAGCCGGCTCTTCAGGATAATAAAAAACTTGATTTTGTTTTTTTCTTAAGTCCATTCTTCTCCAGATTCTTTTGGACCACATAACATCAGCTTGTCTTAGGTTAGTGTAAGGAATAACCTTTCGTGACGGAGTGTTTTCGTTAACATATACTCCATCTAAAACCGTTTGCTGCGCATTTAAATTAGCACATCCTAATCCAGATATAACAATAATCCCAAGAATAAAATTTTTCATAATTCTTATTTTACACTAATAATAACACTACCATCTAGGCGAATTGGTTTAGACCCAGCTTTATCCATCTTTGCTTTTATTTTATGAAAAACAACCGATTGACCAGGTTTCATACCACCTAATATCTTCACCATATCTGGTGTAAGCTTAAATGAATTTGATTTTAAAGTCGATTGTTTGCCTTTTACAGTAACTATCATTTCAAAGCCAATTACCCTGTATTTTAAATCGAATAAAAAATCTTCAAGTTTGGCCGACATAACTCTCGCTGCTCTCAACTTACTTAATTTCATTTCAGCCGAACCTTTTACACCTTGAAAAAACGGTAAAGGCTTCGGAACTGGCTTAATTCTATATTCAATAGGTTTATAGCTCGTCCTTTTTCCATCAACCATAGCGGTAACACTTACGCTAACTGTCTTCCCCTTCATTTTCTCATTAGGCGTAACAATGTACTTTCCTTGAGACTTATTCTCTGGTCTTACACTACAACCAGAAACAGTCATAGACAAGTTTTCAGGACCGATTCCAGAAACAGATATGTCCACCGGATTTTCCAATCCCTTATAAAACACATTCATTTTTGTAGGTGAAACAACTAAACTTGGTTTTGCAACCATGTATTTATGCTCAAAAGCAAAGTTTCTTGTATCACCGTTTGGTTTCTTAATTTTTAAAACACCACCCCATTTTTGTTCGCCCAAAGCAGATGTTTTAACACCATAGGTCGGTATACCTTTTGTTTTGAAAAAAACCTTAGATGTATCACCATTAACAACATCGGGCTGATCTTTTGTTGTATCTACTGTTCCAATAAGTAATTGTGGGTTTTTAGTAGTACTCCATGCAGCTATTACAACATCTGCCATAAAAGAATCACCTTGAGTAATATAAGTACCATTATGAGGAATTACTCTTATACCAACTGCATCAAAAGAAAAATCATCTTCTCCTAACTCTGACATTAACCTTTTCAAGGCATCCGCTTCAGAATTTCTAATTGCCGCTTGAAAACGAGTAAGGTTAGTTACTGTAGCAGCTAAAGGTAAATGATCAAAATTACCAATTTCCCAATTCACCAAATGACCATGTTCTTTAACTTGGCTCAATGGAATTTGCATTTCTGCCACGGCCTCTTTATTATGAACAAAACTTTCTAAGTGCTCATTGAAAATTTCGATCTTAGACTTTAATTCTAAAGCACTAAATTCTTGAGTTGAAGGCCAAGGGTTAGCATGATCTGGACCTATCATTATTTGTGAACCTACATCCTGATTATCTTTACTATGACAGTGCTCTATAGAATACGCAGAATCATGTAAGCCTTCAGGAAGTGCATCTGCAGTTGCCACTAACTTCACTTTAAGACGTGCTATAGATTCAACAATATCATCCGCATTTTCCTTCAGCTCTTGTGCATGTTCATAATTAACCCTAACCTTCTCAGGGTCATCAGCCATTTTTCGACTAAATTCACTGTAAGTATGATCAATTTTACTTTCAAAATTTTCCGTTGTACGTTCCAAACCCTCATTAATAATGAGGAACGATTGAAGAATCTCTTTTGACACATTCATGGCAAGCATACAAAGCAATACCAGATACATCAAATTGATCATCTTCTGCCTGGGTTCCATATCACCTAATGACATATATTTTCTCCTATTTTAAGTTGTGTAATTGAATAATTATTTTTTTCTGTTATCCTAATTATTAGGATTCATTGCCGTTAGCATGTTGCCATAAATATTGTTCAAACTGCTAATATTTTTAGACAATTCGGAAATAGACTCCGCATAAACTTTTGCATCTCCCACAGAACTATTTAGGCTAGACATAACTTCGTCCATACCATTGAAATAATTTTTAGAATTTTCTAAAGTTTCCTGAGTAGTTTGCAGCTGTAATTCATAAGAAGCATTTAATTCAGTTAAGTTTTTAGACATTTGTCCTAATTGCTCACCAAATTCACTTCCAATTTCATTACCACCAGTAAGACCTGCTATCGAGTTAGCAGCATCCGTATAAGTATCACTTAAACTACTAACTTGAGCAGATGCATTTTTTACACTTGTAACATACTCTTCAGTAGCAACAGTTGCGTTAGAGATATCACTGATTTGTTCAGCGCTATTCTTCAATCCTTCTAGACCTCGGCCAAGACTATTTATTAAATCAGGTCCAATATTAGCCTCTCCCATCATCTTGTCCAATTTTTGACTGGCCGTAAGGCCATCATCAATTTCTCCTTCAATAAGAGAGCCATCTTCGTCAAATTCTTCATCTTCCTCAGGCTTATGAGCCAATTCAGGATAAACTCTTGACCAATCATCTTTTAAATGTTGAGGTTCGATAGCCCCTAACGCAAACAAAGCGGATTCAGTACATAATCCAATGATAAGCATAAGACTTGCGCCCGGGTAGTGCTGAATTTTAAATAAGGCACCTAGAATTACAATCGCGGCACCAAGACTCATTGCCATGTTTACAATTGTTTTCCCTTTTGCTGTTCCGTATAGAAACTGCGCTAATCCTCCTTTTTTTCCTGACATTTGTTTTTGTTTTTTAGTATAATGGGTTAAAATTAATAATTATTGTTTGAAAATTAAATCTGCGATTTGCCCATTCCTAAATAGCTCATCACATTTCTAAACCCTATATAAGATTTAGCAGTATCTTGATATTCGTATGTTCTAGTACTTGTTTGCATATAATAACCTACATCTTTCCATGAACCTCCACGAATAGTTTTCCTCTTCAATACGGGTGGATCATCGTCTTTTGCTTCATACACGTAATCCATATTTAAATCATGTGCAAAATCTAATGTAGATTCATCATATGCATTGCTAGTCCATTCCGCAACATTCCCGGCCATACAATACAACCCAAAATCATTTGGCTCATAAGAAACAGCAGGCACGGTGTGGATTCCACCATCATCGTAATAATTTCCACGAAGTGGTTTAAAGTTTGCCAAAAAGCAACCACGTGTATTTCTCGTATAAGGACCACCCCAAGGATAAGGAGAAAGATCTAGGCCACCTCGAGAAGCATACTCCCATTCAGACTCGTTAGGTAAACGATAATCCTGAACAAATGATTCACCTACAGTAGCAAGAAATTTGTTATGTAAAAAAGTTCTCCAAAGACTAAAAGCTCTAGCTTGTTTCCATGAAACACCAACTAGTGGGTATTCATCGTAAGCAGGGTGCCAGAAATACATATTTGTTAAAGGCTCATTAAACGAATAAGTAAAATCATGTATCCAACATAACGTATCTGGATAAATGTTTATTTGATCTCGTTTAATGAACACAGAGCGATCTGTTAATCCCCTTTCACGCATAGGATCACCATTGATAGTAGGATTCTTTTTCGCAGCGTCCTTATAATCTATCCAATAATAATCATATACTAATTTACGCGTGTCCAAATCTCTATGACCATAGAATCGCTCATACTCAGGCAAAAACATTACCGACAAAGCCTCTCTACTATCCGGATCATCATTCCAAATAATTTCAGCATCCCAATTAATGATAGGCGGATCAATATCCTCTTCGTACTGATTAATAGAGATTAAATACTCATCTTCATTAACCTCTTCGCCAAGAATCTTGTACGCCATTGAATCACGAACCCAAGCAACAAATTGCCTGTATTCATTATTCGTGATTTCCGTTTCATCCATATAAAATGGTGAAATAGAAACTGTTTTCGATCTTGATGTGTAGGAATACGGTGCATCTTGATCACTTGGCCCCATGTTATAACTTCCCGGAGGAATATATAACATACCATACGGATCTGGTTGATACCAGATTTGTCTATCTTGAACTCCTACCAATTGGCCGCCGTCATCTGTATAACAACCGACTAACGAAATAGATAGAGCCAAAGATAAGATTAGCAACTTTCTCATACTTCCTCCTATTTTAGATTTGCACCTTATGTTCAATACTTTATTCATTCAGCAAACGCCAAAAATAACGTAATTTTTTAAATTTATTGTGATTTTCTAGTACACCTAGAGCCAGATTGGATTTTTATGAATTGAAATCTTAGGTTTTGGTGTAATACCAAAACAATAATTAACGAAAAGCTCAAATGATCCTACATTTCCAACATTACTAAACTGACTAATTTTCATGGTGTTGATATCATAAGAGAAACCAACTTTAGCTGTCCCGTTTCCTGGGCCCAGATCAAGCCAATTATAACCACCCATAATTGCTACGGCATCTTGATACCTATAGGATACTCCAACCCAAATCTTATCATTTTTAATTGCTCTCGCGTTCAGATCAACCTGAGTTGTTTTTAATTCTGTTTTTATAAATACCGAAGGTTCTAAAGCCCAACTTGGATTCCCTAAAAAACCTGGAATCTTGTAACCACCCATTATATAAATTGTAGGATCTACTACATATTTTGTAATATCACCATTTTCCTTTGTCGACTCAAAAGTGTTTTTCGTCAAATTAGTATAACTCAAACCTGCAAATATTCTATCGTTATTGGATTTATAGTATAAGCCAAAATCCATATCAAATGCATATTTCCTGCTTGTCTCTGCTGCATTAAAAGTTGGGTCTTCTAGGGTTTCTGGAGGAACAAACCCAGAGCCATCTATAATCACTCCCATAGCACCCAAACCAAAACCAATGCTAATAGTACCAATGTT
>TARA_B110000091_G_scaffold58096_1_pt1 | contig 11815 bp, 6 predicted proteins | sample TARA_B110000091 | Tara Oceans TARA_B110000091 (sample SAMEA4397278) | marine metagenome | biome: Polar Biome; feature: [DCM] deep chlorophyll maximum layer (ENVO:01000326); material: water (ENVO:00002006), including particulate matter (ENVO:01000060) such as... | depth 35 m
CAAAGTATTTTTGTTAAAGATTACGTTATCCAAAATATAGAGTACCGATATCTCCTATCGAATGATGCTTTCATATACTCCATTACAGACCTTGCTTTAATAGCAACTCCTAACACTACTGAAAAATTAATGGGACTTGGCATTGGTTACTTATTTAATACAAATAACGCCCAAATTAATATCTCTACTACCCTTGGAACCGATAGTCGAAATCCAATAAATTTTAAAAATACGCAGCTCTTTATAAACTGGGTTAATTTTTTCTAGCGATAAATAGCCCATCCCGGTCTTATTTATCTCCAACCACAACCATTTAACATTACTTTGGAACAAAGACATCTAATTTAAGAGTGTTCATTTTAAGTAAAATATGGACTAAAGTGTTGGCTTTATTTTTGTTTCAAAAAAAAAATAAAAGATAAACATCTACATCATCTTTGAAAATAAAATAAATATTCAAAATACCCAACTCTCTGAAAACTAAATTAGTTATTTAAAACCAAAAATTGCCCAGCCTAAGAACCGCGATTATAATCAAATTTGCATAAAACAACTCGAATTCATCAAAAAGTATAAATTCACAATTAACCAATGTTAAACTGCTGTTAGTTTAACTATCAACTGTTTAACTAAATATCGAAAATAATTAACATTTATTTAAGTTTTCTTTATGTTAAAAAAATAGTTAAAACCTCTTTTATTTAAGATTTTTGGGAACAAATAATTTAAAAATATTCCCAATATGAAAACAAAATTCAATGGAATTTTAACGCTTTTCTTTGCGTTAATCGTGCATCTCTCGTTTGCACAAGAAAAAACGATTACTGGAACGGTATCTGATCAAACAGGACCCTTACCAGGAGTTAGTATTTTAATTAAAGGTACTTTACAGGGTATTGAAACAGATTTTAACGGAAAATACACTTTAAAAGCAGAAAAAGGTAATATTCTTATCTTTAGATATCTTGGTTACAAGACTGTTGAAAGATCAGTTGGAAATTCAAATATTATTAGAGTAACGCTGGAAGAAGGTGGTGAAGTTTTAGATGAAATTATAGTAACTGCCTTAGGTGTCAAAAGACAAGCAAAATCCTTAGGATATGGTGTTACTACATTAAAAGCTTCAGAAATAAATGAAGTGAGAGCAACAAGTACTCTTGGTGCTTTAGCAGGAAAGAGTTCAGGCGTTGTTATTCAAAATCAATCTGGTAACATTGGTGGATCTCAAAGAATCCTTATTAGAGGTATTTCTACATTAGGTGGTAATCAACAACCATTATTTGTTGTAGACGGAGTTCCAATTTCTAACTCACAGACAGCTACTGGAAGTAGAATCTCTGGAGGTTTTGATTTCGGAAATAGAGCACAAGATATCAATCCAGACGATATTGAAACAATTTCGATTTTAAAAGGAGCATCTGCTGCCGCTTTATACGGTTCTCGTGCTGCAAATGGTGTTGTTATTATTACAAGTAAAAAAGGAAAAAAAGGAAGTAAAACTTCTGTTGTTGTGAATTCAACATTACGTTTTGATACTCCTTTAGTATTGCCAAATTTCCAAAACGAATATGCCTTTGGAACTCAAGATGCTGATGGGAATCCTGTAACAAATGGAGACATTCAAATTAACGGAGATCCTATAACAGGTGATGGAAATCCTGGTGCTGCAGGTTGGGGAGAAAGAATTAGTGATTTAGTAAGTGCTGGTAGGACTTACATTAACTACGATGGAACCACTTCTAAGTTTAAAGCATTCGAAAATAATATTGCAGATTTTTACAATAGAGGTTCAACATCTGTGAATTCTGTTGCAGTATCTGGTGCTACTCAAGTTGCTGATTATAGACTAAGTTTATCTCACAATGATCAAAAAGGTATTATTCCTGGTTCTGGACTAAATAGAACAAATCTTGGTTTAAATTCTGGTTTTACAATTTCAGATAAATTAAAAGCAAGAACAAATTTTAACTATGTTAGAACAAATATTATAGGAACTGCAGCCGCTGGAGCGAATGATCCAAATGTTTTAACAAATATCATTAATGGTTTACCAAGAATAGCGGACATCAATATTTTCAGAGACTTTATTGACAACGCCGGAAATCAACTAAATAATGTAGGTCTACAAACAAATAATCCATTTTTTGTATCTATCCAAAATGCACCTAGAGTTACGGTGCAACGTTTTTACGGAAATTCTCAATTAGAATACGAGCCAATTGAAAACTTAAACTTTCTAGGTAGAGTAGGTTATGATACTTTCACCGATACAAGACTACTGGTTAACAGAATAGGAACTTTGGGTAGAGAAAAAGGTAGATATACAGATGACATTATAAATCAAAGAGAACTAACTTTAGATTTTATTGCTTCGTATCAATTTGACATCAATGAAGATTTTACGTTTTCTGCAAGAAGTGGTGTTCAATGGAATGAGAGAGTTTTTGAAAGATTTGGTAATACTGGAACTAATTTAACTGTTCCTGGCTTATTTGCGCCAGGTAATGCAGAGAATAATGTTCCTTCGAAAGCATTCGCAGCAAGAAGAATTTTTGGTGTATTTGCTGATATTTCACTTGACTATAAAGATTGGGCTTTTATCAACTTTACAGGACGTCGTGATTCATCCTCTACACTTCCTATTCAAAATAGAAACTTCTTTTATCCTTCTGTTTCTGCGAGTCTTGTGTTAAGTGATGCGCTTGATATTAAGTCTGAAACTTTAAGTTATTTAAAATTAAGAGGTAACTGGGCAAATGTTGGTAATGATACCAGTGCTTATTTAAGTAGTTTTAATTACAGTCCAGATACTGGTTTCTTTGGTCAGTTTGGTACAGGAGGTAATTTCCCATTTGATGGCCAAGTAACTTTTAACTCTGGTGGTGTATTACCAGATCCTAATTTAGTTTCGGAAAATCAAACTAACTTTGAATTTGGTGTAGAATTTGGTTTACTTAACAACAGAATTACTGTTGATGCTACCTACTACAAAAATACTACAAAAGACCAAATCGTTAATTTACCAACACCAGAAACAACTGGTTTTGGATTTTTCTTAACAAACATTGGTGAAATTGAAAATGAAGGAATAGAAATTGAGATTGGTGCTAAAATTATTAGAACTAATGATTTCTCTTGGAACGTAAATGCCAACTTTACTACCAACCAATTTACTGCTGTAGATTTAGGCGGTAGAGAAAGCTTTCAATTAGCAAGTGGCTTTTCAAGTTTAACGGTTAGAGCTGTTGAAGGTGGAGAATTAGAATTGTTCGGAACTGGATTTGAAAGAGTGCAAGATGCAGAAGGTAATGATATTGATGATCAAATATTAGTAAATGCAGACGGTGTAAGAACATCTGGTAACGAGCGCAGCTTTGGTAGTATTTTTCCAGATTTCACTACAGGTTTAAGTTCAGTTATTAAGTATAAAGGATTCTCTTTATCTACAACTTTTGACTACAGACAGGGTGGTAAATTATTTTCAAACACTGTTGGTCAATTAAGACGTAGTGGTGTTGCTGCTGAAACAGCTGCAAACAACAGAGCACCCATTATTGATGCGCAAGCTTTTATGCTAGATACCGAAGGAAATGCGGTCCCAAACACCATCGAAGCAAGTCCTGAATCTTACTGGAATGGTTTTTCAAGTGCATCGGTACCAGAAGGTAATATTTTTGATGCTACGTTTATCAAATGGAGAGAACTAAGTTTAACCTATAGTTTTCCTTCTAAGAACCTTAAAAACACATTTCTTCAAGGTGCTTCTTTAGGAGTACAGGCTAGAAACTTAGCTATCTTTAATTCAAAAGTACCTCATATAGATCCAGAAGCAAGTTTAGGTGGTGCTGCAAGTAGTCTTCAAGGTGTAGAAAGAGGAGCGGTTCCTGGTTCTAGTAGTGTTGGTTTCAACTTAAATCTTAAATTTTAAATTTTAAATTTCATGAAAAAAATAATAAACATAAAATTCATCACATTATTACTGTTTTCAATAACTTTAATGAATTGTGAAGGATCACTAGATATAAACAAAGATCCACTAGCTGCTAGTGAGATTGATGCAAAATTATTATATCCTCAGTTCTTTTTACAAATGTCTAGTAATAGAACTATTGAACTAAATTCTGTAAATATACAAGCTCAGCAATGGGCAAGTGGCGGATCTGCTGGTGTATTTGCAAATCCAGAAAGATATACGGTTAGTCCTTTTACTGTAGGAAATAACTTTACAGGTATCTACACAGGAGTTTTACGTAATTTAAGCTTAGCGCAGGAACTGATTGAAAGAAATCAACCTGAAAATTTGAACTCTATTGGTCAAATTAAAGTATTTGAAGCTTTTGCTTACCTGCATATTACTCAGATTTATGGAGATGCTCCTCTTGAAGAAGCTATCCAAACAAAAGAATTTCCCAATCCAAATTTTGATGCACAGGAAGATCTATTAAGAAGTGTAATTGTTCGTTTAGATGAAGCTATTTCATTATTATCTTCTCCTACTGGAATTGTTACTGGTGCAGATTTAATTTATAAAGGAAATAGAGAAAACTGGATACGTTTTGCTAACTCATTAAAATTAAAAACTTTAATGCTTATAGCAAATGTAAACCCAAGTGCTGCTAGCGCTGAAATTCAAGCATTGTCTACAAACCCGCTGTTAATTTTAAATAATACTGCAAATGCTTATTTAAGGTATCCTGGAACTGTTGGTCAACAGAATCCAATTTATCAAACTTTAGAAAATTTTGCTGGTGGAACAAATCCATTTTGGTATGCAGGTAGTACTTTAGTAAACGTTATGAACGCAAATAACGATCCAAGAAGAGCTACTTATTTTGATGCAGAAGAAGGAGATACATATGTTGGTCAAGACCAAGGAGTATTTAGTCCTACTGGAATATCAAATATCAGTTTAAATATCATTAGACCAGATTTAGAGGATCGTTTTTCTACAGCTGCTGAAACCAATTTCTTTTTAGCAGAAGCTGCTTTAAAAGGTTTCACTTCAGGTGATGCGCAATCTTTTTACTCGGCAGGTTTAAAAGCTTCTTTAGATTCTTATGACGGTCAACCAGGTGAAGTTAGTGCTACTGAAAAGACTGCATATATTAATGCTCGTGGAGATATTTCTGGACTGTCTGTAGCTGACGCTATTAAGAGAGTAAACACAGAACAATATGTTTCTTTATTCACAAGAGGTTTGGAAGCTTGGACACACTGGAGAAGAACTAAAGTTCCAGCATTTCAGTTACCATCAAGTGCTAATTTAACGGATATCATTAGAAGATATCCTTATCCTACTGATGAGATTTCGTCTAACACCAATTCTCCAGAAGGGTCACTTCCTTTAATTACACCTATGTGGTTTGAGAATTAAAAAAATTCTATTTTAAAATAATTTTAAAAACCATCTCTTTACGAGATGGTTTTTTTTTGTTTATTATTTTCCATATGCGCAACAGTAGATAATAAATTAAGTAATACTTCTAAAAGAAAGGCATTAATAGCATAGAATTCTATTTCATAAAGTCCTTTCTTCAAAAACCACATATACCTGCCTCGTGAACATGTGTTAATAAACCTGTTACCTTTAAATAACAGACATAAATAATACCACTCGCCCATTTCATTTAATCATAATTTTTAAAATTTCAAAAATAGAGAAATCAATAAAAACTATAACAGATATAAATGCGATGCCCCTTATCATTAAACAACACAAAAATTCTTCAACAAAAATCTAAAAGAGAAAAAATCTACTATAAATACTTTTAAGAGCCCTCTTTTAAAGTTTATTGCGAAAACAACAAAAACACGCTATCCAACGTAAATATCTTACACAGAGAATACTATGAAAAAACAGGATTAAAAAACAGTAATTTTCCTTAATTTTTAACAAAATTTTAACACATGTTTTAACACATATTTTAAATATTTAGTTAAAAACTTAAATATTATAAAATTAATTAACAATTATTAACGTTTTTATTGTTTAATCAATAAAATTACAAGACATTTGGAAGACTAATTCAAATCAAATAAATAATGAAAACAAAGTTTAAAGGAATTCTAACGCTTTTACTGGCGTTTATTGTGCAAATAACTTTTGCACAGGAGAAAACTATTTCTGGAGTGGTGTCAGACAGTTCTGGTTCACTACCAGGAGTAAGTGTCATGATTAAAGGAACAGCAAAAGGAACAGGAACTGATTTCGATGGTAAATACTCAATTATCGCTAAAGTAGGAGATATTCTTAGCTTTAGCTACATGGGGTATAAAGCGATCGAAAAAACTGTAGGTAGCTCTAATACTATCAACGCAACCCTGTTGGAAGACGCAAACACGTTAGACGAAATCGTGATTACAGGTCTTGGTATTTCTAAAAAAGAAAAAGCTATTGGATATGCTGTGCAAACAGTAGATGGAGACAAAGTGAATCAAGCAAAAGAAGTGAATCTAGTAAACAGCCTACAAGGTAGACTTTCAGGAGTTCAAATTCAAGGAACTGCATCTGCTTTAGGAGGTTCTTCAAGAATAACGATTAGAGGTTCTAACTCATTTTTAGGAAACAATCAACCATTATTTATAGTGGATGGAGTGCCAATTAGCAATAACAACTTTTCTAGTAGTTCTCAAGAAAGAGGTTTTGGTGGTGGAGCATATGACTATGGAAATGGAGCATCAGAAATTGATCCATCAAACATTAAGTCTATGTCTGTATTAAAAGGTGCAGCGGCTACTTCAATTTATGGTTCTAGAGGTTCAAACGGTGTAATCATTATTATTACAAAGTCCGGAAAAAATCAAAAAGGTATTGGCGTAAGTTTTGACTCAAGTGTAACATTTGACAACGTAAGAAATCTTATTCCTGTTCAAGATTCATACGGTGGAGGATCTACATATCCAACAGCTAGTGGTTTTAACGAATTTAACCAAGATGGTACTCAGTTTTTAGCTCCTAACTACGCTAAAGATGGTTCTTGGGGACCAAAATTTAATCCAAATGTTTCTGTAAGACATTGGGACTCTTGGGATCCAGGTGCTGCAAACTACAAAGAAACAAGACCTTGGGTTGCACCAGAAAACTCATATGAAACTTTTTTTGATACTGGTATTACTCTTTCTAATTCAGTTGCCTTTTCAGGAGGTAATGACGATGGTGCTTTTAGAGCTTCATTTACAAACTTAGACGTTCAGGGAACTATGCCTGGAGGAACGTTGGAAAGAAATACCGTAAGTTTTAACTCGAACTATAATTTAAGTAAAAAACTGAAGGCTAGTGTAGCTTTAACTTACATAAATACTGAAGCTGCAAACAGAAACGCTACAGGATATAGTAACGCGAACCCTTTACAAGGTTTTACCCAATGGTGGCAATCTCAATTAGATGTTGACAGATTAAAGAATACCCAAAATACTACAGAAGGAAACCAATATACTTGGAATCCAGTAGGTATTGTTGAAGATGGTGCAGACAATTTAACTTCTTTTAATTCAAATCCAAATTATTTTGACAATCCAAGCTGGGTTAGAAATAATTATTTACAAGAAGATACAAAAAACAGACTATACGGAAATGCTAATTTATCATATGAATTGACAAATGATTTAACAATCGTTTCTCAATTTGGAACTGATTTATACCAATTTAGTGTTAGAGAAGGTATTCCATTAAGATCTGTAAGTTTATCTCGGTATTCTGAAACAGAAAGAAGGTTTCAAGAAACAAACTTAGAAACACGTTTACAATATAATAAAGAAATCAATGAAGATTTCACTGTAAACGCATTTTTAGGTGCAAATCAAATGAGACAATTTTCGAAAAGAACTTCTATCGCAAGTGCAGGTGGAATTGTTGTTGATCGTTTTTTCAACATTAGTAATTCTGCAAATGCACCTGTAGCCAGCACAGGAGAAACACAAAGAGGAATTAATAGTGTTTTTGGTTCTGCTGCTTTAGCATGGAAAGATATGTTGTTTTTAGACTTATCGGCAAGAAATGACTGGTCTTCAACTTTACCAAAAGCAAATAACAGCTATTTCTACCCTTCTGCATCTTTAAGTTTTGCAGTATCTGAAATAGCAGAAATTAAAGAAAGTGATGTGATTAACTTTGCGAAAGTAAGAGTTAGTTTAGCACAAGCTGGAAATGATTCAGACGCTTATAGATTAACAGATGTTTACAATCCAATAACTCCAAGTTTTGGGAATTTACCGTTATATTCTGTTCCAAATTCTAGACAAAATCCTGATTTAGTAAATGAATTAACGACTGAATTTGAAGTTGGTTTTTTAGTTAAATTATTAGGAAACAGGTTAAGTATTGATGCTGCATATTACGACAGAACAACAGAAAATCAAATATTTAATGTACCTGTATCTGCTGCAACTGGATATACTTCAAGGCTATTAAATGCTGGTACTATGAAAAATTCAGGTTTAGAGCTTCAAATTAATGGAACTCCAATAAAAACGGATAACTTTAGATGGGATTTAGGATTAAACCTAACCAAACAAAATAATGAAGTGGTAGAGTTACTTAAAGATGACGAAGGAAATACTATTGTTGAAAGTATCAACATGGGTGGAACATGGGCAGCAGATTTAAGAATTCAAGAAGGTTTACCTTATATGGCTTTATTTGGTCAAGATTATGTTCTTGATGACAATGGAGATAGACTTGTAGACGCAGATGGTGTTTACCAGTTTACCGATGACAGAGTTTTCTTAGGATCTGCAATTGCAGATTGGACTGGTGGAATTAGTACCTCTTTTACTTACAAAGGACTTACTTTGTCAGGATTATTAGACTTCCAAGTAGGAGGAATATTACATTCTTCTTCTTTACAATGGTCTAAATACTCTGGTATACATCCTGAGACTGTTGCATTTAACGGAGAAAGTGACACTAGAGCTAACGGAATGGTGTTACCAGGTGTAACAGAAAATGGTGAACAAAATGACACTAGAATTGATCCGCAATCTTACTTTCAAAGTAAATGGAGAGTAGCAGCACCGAATACGTACGATGCAAGTTTCCTTAATTTTAGAGAAATTAGATTGGGGTATGCATTAGCTCCTTCTGTTTTACAAAAATTACCAGTAACGAACTTAAATATTAGTTTCTTTGGAAGAAACCTAGGACTTTTATCTTCTAATGTTCCATACATAGACCCACAAGTTATTACTGGAGCAGGAAATACTCAAGGTTTAGAAAATGCTCAAATTCCAGCAACTAGATCTTTCGGAATCAATTTATCTGCAAAATTTTAACAATAAAAAATATAAAAAATGAGAAATATTAAAATATATGTATTGGCATTATCAGTAATGCTTCTATACAGATGTGATGACAATATATCTGAGCTAAATATAGATCCTAATTCAGCTGTAGAAGTAGCTCCCTCTACTTTATTAACAACCGCTCAGTACAACTTTTACAACGCAATAAGTGGTCGTGGCTTAAATGCTGACTGGGGATTGTTAATGGTTCAATATTGGGCTCAAAATGAATATGCAGAAGATAGCAGGTACAACCAAGATATAACCTCATTTAATGGTTCTTGGTCTGCAATGTATGCAAGTGTTTTAAAAGAGCTATCAGCTTCTAAAAACCTTGTAGATGCTCAAGACATTTCTGAGGCGATAAAAACAAATAAAAAGAATATTATCGATGTAATGTCTTCTCAAGTTTTTGGTATCCTATCAGATGGTTTTGATAATGTACCTTACACAGAGGCTATTGGTGAATCTAGTTTACCTGCATACGATTCTCAAGAAGTGATATACAAAGGTATATTAGCAACTTTAAAAAATGCATCTGAATCGTTTGTTACGGATTCTCCTTCATTTTTATCAGGGGACGTAGTTTTTAATGGAGACGTGAGAATGTGGATTAAATTCACAAACTCATTAATTCTTAAGTATGCGATGAGAGTTGCTGATGTAGATTTAGCTACAGCAACAGAATATGTTACCTATGCATCTTCTAATTTAATTTCAGATAATAGTGAAGGTGCTTTTTTCGCATTTGATCCAAATCCTGCAAGAGCAAATCCACTTTATATCAATTCAGCTATTAATAACAGGGATGATTATGCCGTTTCTGAATATCTAGTTACTACTTTAAATGCAATGGGAGATCCTAGATTAGCTAAATTTGCAAAATTGGCTAGTAGTGGAGATATTGTTGGTATGCCATATGGTTTATCGGACAATGATGCTACTGTTTTAAAACCAACAACTTCTAGACCAAGTGATATGGTAAGAGAGGCTACAACCCCGCACTCTATTATTACATATTATGAAGTTCAGTTCTTACTAGCGGAAGCATATCAAAGAGGAATTTTAACGGGTAACGCTGATCAAGCATACAATAAAGCTGTGACAGCTTCAATGAATAGCTGGGGTATAGATGATACCGCTGCTATTGACGCTTATTTAGCAAATAACGCATATGATGCTGCAAATTGGAAAAAATCAATTGGAGTTCAAAAATGGGTGTCTTTATACATGAACGGTCTTGAGGCTTGGAGTGAGTGGAGAAGATTAGACTTCCCTGTTTTAAGCGTACCAGAAAAAGCTGAAATTAGTACAATTCCAGTACGATTTACATATGTATTATCAGAAACACAATCTAATTCAGCTGAATTAGATAAAGTAACTTCTGACCCTTCTGATATGACTAAGAAGGTCTGGTGGGATGTAAACTAACCAAAAGGCACTTGATAATTTTTTAATATTTATAAAAATAATCAAATGTTTAAATTAAAAAGAACTGAGCAATGGAGACATTGTTCAGTTCTTTTTTTTTGCCTTCAATATCGCTATTTTAACTTGGAGAGATTTAGTTATTATTATTATTATGACTTAGACTGCGTTGGAAACTACCACAGATAATTCAGGTATGGAGATTGATAACTATGATATCGCGGATATGCGTTTATTACATACAGGTGCCCCGTTTACAAATATAATTGATAGGGTCGACGGCCTTTAGCAGAAACTTTCATTTTTACAAATGCTACTGCAGATGGTGAATATTATTTAGTAGCTGACTTCTATGCTACAATGAGCTCAGTTCCCAAAGAATTAGAGATCACGATTACTTTTGATTCAGTTGTTACTATTAATGAAGATAGCTATTCATTTCCTGCAGCTCTAAATACTGCTTTCGCATGTGAAGCTACTAATTATGTGTTCGCAAAAGTTATTAAAACTGTTCACACGTGTACCATCGAAAAACTTGGTAAATGTAATTTTGTTGAACAACAAATCGCTTGGACTCATTTACAGTTGCTATTGATGCATTTGTTCCCGATGGTTATGCAAGTGCAATTCCTACAGAAGTAGACTGTACTAATAATTAGATAAAAGGACTTAACAAAAGCTGGATGAAAAGTACTTGAAGAGAAGAAAATGTAGACGAAGGTAATGTCTACTGCATTGCAGATACTTACGAAGATATCACAATTAAATCTCAGTATGCTTTTACTACTATTTATAGCGGGAGTCAATACGTATATACCATTTCTAGAAATGAAACATTAAATACTTCTAAAGTGACCCCTATCTTAGAAATAAATTATTTTCTACACCAAGAAGGCTTTTCTCCTAATCAATGGATTTTTACCCATGAATATGTGCCTTAAAATTATTTTATAGCTAGAGTGACACAATAATTAATTATTCCTAAAATTTTTTAATTTAAAAACACTTAAGATAATTCTTGGGTGTTTTTTTTGCGAAAAATAAAAAAAAACCACATTATATGGTAATTATTATGTTAAAAAATAGTTTTATTAAGATAAAATTAAGA
>TARA_B110000091_G_scaffold12979_1_pt1 | contig 11794 bp, 12 predicted proteins | sample TARA_B110000091 | Tara Oceans TARA_B110000091 (sample SAMEA4397278) | marine metagenome | biome: Polar Biome; feature: [DCM] deep chlorophyll maximum layer (ENVO:01000326); material: water (ENVO:00002006), including particulate matter (ENVO:01000060) such as... | depth 35 m
TTTGATAATTGGGGATAATAAAAGGTAAATAAACCTTCAACTATAATCACAGGACAGGGTTGAATGATCAATATTTTGGGCGTAACTCCTTTTTGATTGAAGTGATATTCCTTCAGTTCAATGGGCCTCCCTGATGTTAGTTTGATGAGGTCAGAATAAAGCCGTTGATGATCAATGGCCTCAGGGAGGTCAAAGTTTTCAACACCCTTTTCATCTTTCATCTGAGCGGCCAAAGGCAAATAATAATTATCTAAAGAAACCTGAGCTATTTGATGTTTCGAAAAATGCTGAGTTAACTGGTTGGCAAAGAAGGTCTTCCCCGAGCCACTCCCCCCCGCAATGCCTATGATCAGTTGAGGTATCATGTTAATTTTAAATAGGCAAGTAATTTTTTAAGGGCGATGCCTCTATGAGAGATTTCATTTTTTTGAGATAAGGGCATTTGAGCAAAAGTTTCCTTAAAGCCGTTCGGTTGAAAGATGGGATCATAACCAAACCCTTCAATACCCTGTTTTTCCGAGGTTATTTTTCCATGAACGATTCCTTCAAAAACAAAGTGCTTTCCATTTTCATCAAAATAAGTCATGATGGTTTTAAATTGAGCTTTTCTGTCCTTTTTATCGATGAGATTGGCCAATAATAAATCGACGTTATCTATACTATTTCCTGTTCCAGCATAGCGTGCAGAAAACACACCGGGTTCATTGTCGAGCACCGATACTTCTAGACCCGTATCGTCGGCAAAACAAGCTTTTTGATATTTTTTAAAAATATATTCAGCCTTGATGAATGAATTTTCCTCTAAGGTGCTACCGGTTTCAGGGATTTCTTTTTCATTTAGGTCACCTAAGCCTTGGACCGTATATCTAGGCTCCAATGCATTACGTATTTCATTTAATTTGTGCGCATTGTATGTGGCAAAAATAAGCTCCATCAACGGACATAAAGAGGGGAGACCTCATACCTGAGGACAGAATAGGGAGAGATGATATTAGCCGGATCACTTGCAGAACCGAAGCCCAAGGCAGACGGCAATAATATCACAACTTGACCCCCCGTTTTCATGCTGACGAGTGCCGATGAGATGGCTTCAGACAAACCATCTCCTTGAAGGGTGGCAAACAAAGAGGTATACTCTAGGGTCCAACCTGAAGAGGTATAGGTAAAAGTTAAAGGATCATAAATCGGATAAATGTAATACTGAGAATCAGCTGGAGTGACGGTTGATTTAAACACGACACCGTTGCCGTCGTATGCGGTGTAATTTATGGTAATGAGATCATTATAACGTACGCTATCACCATCTCCAACACTTTGGATCGCATACCGCGCGCCAGAGGCCGTGGTAAAAACGGGATCAAGATTGTTATCGGTGATGTAGTTTTCTATGGTAATACTATCCTTCTCCCATATTTCTTGAAAATCAACGGTTTCAATAACTCCATTTTCCTGACAAGACATGAAGGCGGAGATTAAAAAAATGAAGGCTAGTGTTAGAAGATGATCAACAAATCGATAAGATTTAGAAGATTTCATACGTTCAAATTTAGACATGAATGAGTTAAAAGTTATTGGCTTTTTTAGCGAAAAGTTATTTTAATGCAATGAATATTTTTCATTTTTTACTATTAATCTACAAATTAACGCAACGTCTCTGATTAGATTATCATTTGTTTCATTTTTATTTAAAAAAAGGGGCAACGGGTTGCGTGCTGTCAGCGGACGGAATCAAGTGTATTTTTAAAAAAGGAGACCTTTTTAATAAAGTCTGAGCCTATCCATAATTTTCTTTAAAATCAAGGGTCAATAATTCAAATTTCTTAATTGTCTCTGCTAAAGAAAGGTATGAAATACCTCCTGAAGCATTTTTATGACCTCCCCCCTCGAAATGATCGTTGGCAAATTTATTTACTGCAAAATTCCCTGTAGATCGAAAAGATAATTTAACCTCTCCTTCACCTTCCTTAATAATGGTAGCCATGACTATTCCTTTTATAGATAAGGCATAGTTCACCAAACCTTCGGTATCTCCTTTTTCTAAATTGAACTGCTGAATATCTTTTTCAGAAATTGAGAAATAGGCAATGTTTCTTTTCTGGTCAACGATGAGCTTTTCAAGCAGTGAAAAGCCAATAAATCTCAGTCGATTGATGGTATTGTTGTCGTATATGGAACGGCTTACTTGATTAATATTCGCCCCTAAATCAATTAGTTCTGCTACCGTTCGGTGTACTTTGGAGGTGGTGTTGGCGTGTCGAAATGAGCCAGTATCTGTCATAATACCCGCATAAAGGCAGTTTGCTATATTCGCAGTTATGGCTTTTTTACCTTCAATTGTTAGGATAAAATCATAAATTAATTCAGCAGTGGCGGCAGCAGAAGTGTCCCAAAGGCGGTAGTCATCAAAATCTTCAGGATCTAGATGATGATCGATCATAACTTTTAATGCGGGAGAGGAAGCCACCGCATCTGCGATTCCTTTGATTCTTTTGAGACCTGAAAAATCCAGACAAAATATCAACTCATAGGATTGAATCATTTCAAGAATTAAACCATCATCTTTCGAGTCGAACTTAAGTACTTGATCGTTTCCGGGGAGCCAAGAAATGAAATTAGGATAATCTGTGGGTGTGATTACCTGAACCTCATGACCTCTTGCCTTTAGAAAATGAAAAAGTCCAAGAGAAGATCCGAGGGCATCAGCATCAGGACTTGCATGTGTCGTGATGATGATTTTTTTGAAATCTCCTAAAATGGGGACTAAGTCAGTAATGGGCTTCATTGATCTTGATTTAAGAAATATAACAAGGAAGCAAAAGTCATAATAATTAAGGTTAAACACAAAACTTTTAATTTGAGGTGACTAATTATTTAAAATACCTATTTTTGTCACTCTAAAAAATTTATACCTTTTATTAAGCCAAAATGGGAACGAAAAAGACCTTTACAATGATCAAGCCGGACGCGGTAGCCTCCGGTAACTCTGGGGCAATTATCAAGATGATTGAAGCGCACGGATTCGTAGTTAGCGCAATGAAATTGACGCAACTTACAGCCGCTCAAGCGGGGCAGTTTTACGAAATCCATAGAGAGCGACCTTTCTATAATGACTTGGTGGATTACATGTCTGGAGGGGCCATTATTCCCATGATATTGGAGAAAGAAAATGCGGTAGAAGATTTTCGAGCACTCATAGGGGCGACCAATCCAGTCGAAGCAGCTGAAGGAACCATACGTAAACTATTTGCTACTTCTATCTCGGCAAATGCCATTCATGGATCTGATTCAAATGAAAATGCGTTGATTGAAGGAGATTTCTTTTTTTCAAATTTAGAAAAAATGAAATAAATCAAAAAGAAACAGCCTCGAGCGATGCAGGGCTGTGGCTTTTAAAGGCTACTGATTCTGGGCTCCATCCAAAAGTTATTAAAACCTTCACCGAGATGCAGCATTATTTTTTTGAGTTGAAGTAATTCTAAGACGGCTAAGAAGTTAAAAATTGCGAGTATTTTCTCAGGTTGTTCGGCCAATAAATCTTCAAAAGAAATGCGCTGATTTTCGCTCAAATAAAGCTTTTGAATCAAGGCTTCTTTTTGACTTTCGATAGTGTAGGGATAGGGGATAACCTGATGAATAGGTTTATTCCTTTGTAGTTCATATCGATTCACAACTTTGTGAAATACTTTCATGAGCTTGTAAAGATCCAAATCCTGCACTTCGGCATCAACATTTACCAATGCGGAAATTTTTTTAATCTCTGTGGCTAGATTGCCGCGGTTTTCTCTTTGGAAACGCGTGGCTTCTAAGTTAGAGAGCTGCTCAATAACAGATTTATATTTTTTATATTCCAAAAGGTGTTTCACCAATTCCTCTCTAGGATCAATTTCATTACCTGATTCATCTAACACAGGTCTGGGGATTAACATTTTTGCTTTGATGCGCATTAGGGTAGCGGCTACCAAAATAAACTCACTGGCAACTTCAACATTCATTTTTTTCATTTGATGCAGATATTCCAGAAAATCAAGGGTAATGGTTGCAATTGGGATATCGTAAATATCTAATTCATCTCGTTCAATAAAAAAGAGGAGTAGGTCAAAAGGCCCTTCAAAAAGAGGGAGTTTAATTTCAAATTTTCTGCGTGGCTCGTTAATTATAGAATCATTCATCAGCTTTAGCAAAGATGCATGATTCGGAGAACCAAAAAAAGATTATTTTTGTAAATAACAAAGAAGTACGTTAGTTTGTATCTGCTACTTCTTGTCATAAGACCATCATCCATGCAAATTAAACAAGGGCCCCTTTTATCCAACGTAGATCAACCGGCAGATTTACGGAAATTAGAGACACAACAATTGGCTCAATTTAGTGAGGAACTCAGAAATTACATTGTTGATCATGTCGCCACCTATGGAGGTCATTTTGGAGCCAGTTTAGGTGTGGTTGAGTTGACCGTAGCCTTACACTATGCTTTCAATACCCCAACCGATCAACTGGTATGGGATGTGGGGCATCAGGCGTATGGTCACAAAATATTAACAGGAAGAAAAGCCCATTTTCATTCCAATCGCGTCTATGGTGGGTTGTCTGGATTCCCAAAGCGTGATGAAAGTGAATTTGATGCTTTCGGGGTAGGACATTCTTCTACAAGTATATCCGCAGCGTTAGGGATGTCCATAGCCAATCAGACAGAAGGAAAGGACCGACAGCATATTGCGGTCATCGGGGATGGAGCCATGACTGGGGGGATGGCTTTTGAGGCCATGAACCATGCGGGCGTTTCTAACTCCAATCTAATCATCGTATTGAATGATAATTGCATGTCCATTGATCCTAATGTGGGGGCTTTGAAAGATTATCTGACGGATATTAGCACTTCACCGATCTATAATAAGTTTCGTGATGAGGCATGGAAAATTTTAGGTAAAATTAGCAAATTTGGCCCGAATGCGCAGGAGCTCGTGGCGGGAGTAGAAAATAGTATAAAATCTTTTTTACTCAAGCAAAGCAATTTATTTGAGTCTTTCAATCTTAGATATTTTGGACCCGTAGATGGGCATGATGTGAATCATTTAGTAGAGGTCTTCAATGATCTCAAACAAATTCCGGGGCCAAAAATTTTACATTGTATCACCAAAAAAGGTAAGGGGTACGAGGCGGCGGAAAAGAATCAAACCAAATGGCATGCTCCAGGTACTTTTGATAAAATTTCGGGAGAAATACATAAGACTTCATCCTTGAAACCACAACCCTCCAAATATCAAGACGTCTTCGGACATACTTTAGTTGAATTGGCAGATGAGAATTCAAAAATCATGGGAATTACCCCTGCCATGCCTTCTGGATCTTCTATGAATATTATGATGGAGGCATATCCTGAGCGGTCATTTGATGTGGGCATCGCCGAGCAACATGCGGTTACTTTTTCTGCGGGTTTAGCCACACAAGGATCGATACCTTTTTGTAATATTTATTCAACATTCATGCAGCGGGCATACGATCAGGTGATTCATGATGTTTGTGTCCAAAATCTACATGTGGTATTTTGTCTTGATCGAGCGGGTTTCGCTGGAGCAGATGGCCCCACGCATCACGGAGCCTATGATATTGCCTTTATGAGGTGCATACCTAACCTGGTAGTCTCCGCACCCATGGATGAATCTGAGCTTAGAAATTTAATGTACACCGCCGTGCACGAAGGCCGTCCTTTTTGTATTCGGTACCCAAGGGGAAAAGGTGTTTTAGTTGATTGGAAAACACCTTTTTCTAAAATTGAACTAGGAAAGGGTCGTACGGTAAAAGAGGGTACAGATATCGCCTTACTGACTTTTGGTACGGTAGGAAATTATGCGCTCATAGCCTGCAAAGAATTGGAAAAAATAGGGGTGAATGCAGCTTTGTACGATATGCGTTTTGTCAAACCCATAGATAAAGCTTTGTTGCATGAAGTATTCAAATCATACAAGCATGTAGTCACTGTTGAGGACGGTTGTCTTATGGGTGGATTTGGAAGTGCTGTGGCGGAGTTTATGGTGGATCATGGTTATCAAGTAAAACTAGAGAGGTTGGGAATTCCTGATCGTATGGTAGAGCATGGAACACAGCTAGAATTGCATAAAGAATGTGGTTTTGATCCACAGGGCATTTTTCAAGCAGCTGTAAAAATATTGGAGATCGAAACCGCCTAAAAATCTTTTAACGCATCCATTCAATCAAAAACCTGCGCTAAAAGGCCCACAAACTTTTCAACTTCATCAAAGGTATTGTACATGGGTACGGGGGCTACTCTAATCACATTTGGTTCACGCCAGTCCAGTACCACCCCATTTTTTGTAAGGTGGTCGAAGGCCAATCTCCCTTGATCGTAAAAATACAACGACAATTGACAACCTCTTTCCGATTCCTTTTTTGGAGTTAATATATTGATATGCGGCTTGATTGAAGCATTATTTACCAGTAAATATTCTAAATATCCTGTTAACAAAACACTCTTCTTGCGAAGTTCGTGAATATTGGCTTTTTCAAACATATCCAGAGAAGCCAAATGAGCTACAGAGGAAATAATGTTGGCGTTACTGAGCATCCACCCGTCGATCCCAGGAATAGGATCAAAATTGTTTTCCATTTTGAAACGAATGGATTCATTTTGCCCCCACCAACCTGCTAATCTTGGAAAATTAGAATTGTTTCCGTGTGTTTCATGTATAAATACTCCTGAAACATTCCCTGGTCCAGAATTCAAATATTTGTAGCTGCACCAAGCAGCAAAATCAACTTGATCTTTATGGAGGGTCATGGGGATATTCCCCGCAGCATGTGCGAGATCGAATCCGGCATAGGCGCCAACCTTATGCGCCGCATGTGTAATGGATTTTAGGTCTAAAAATTGACCACTATAGTATTGAATGCCCGGAAGCATCACTAAGGCCAATGCGTCTCCGGCATCTAGAATGGTACGGCAAATTTTTTCAGTAGAGAAATAACCATTTTTATCAGGGGTAATTTCAATGAGGTGGTCATCTGGAGCAATGCCTTTTTGCTTCATATGAGAGGTGATTGCAAAATAATCTGACGGGAAAGCCCCTTTTTCAATGATCATCTTTTTCCTATTACCTTCCGGTTGATAAAAAGACGCCAGTAGAAGATGCAAATTTGTGGTCAGGTTATTCATGGCGACCACTTCATGAGTTTTGGCTCCCACAAGATGGGCCATGGCTGTTTTACCCTTATGATGATGTGAAACCCATGGATCTTCATCAAAATGACCTTCAACTCCTTTTTGTGCCCATTTTTTCAGTTCATGGTCAATTTTGGAGGAAGTGATTTTAGGCTGCAAGCCCAATGAATTACCACAGAAATAAATAACCTCTTTATTATTTCGTTTGGGGATATGAAATTCTTTTCGAAATTCTTTTAAGGGGTCCTGTCGATCAAGAAGCTGTGCAGTTACAGGGTTCTTTTCAAAATGCTTTGCTGCGTTCAAGGGTTAGCTTTAATTAATCTTTGGCCAGTGCTTTTGGACTAAGCTTTGATATTTTGTGAGATTTCCTCGATTTTTGGCCACAGTATCCACAACTTAGAAATTTTATTAATTCACCTTCTTCATCCAGGGTCGAGGGCTGTATAATTTCTTCTTTGGAGACCTTCAGTGTTTGATAATTACATTTATCACATTTTAAGGCATGGAGTCTACCGTTGTATTTTTCGACTTTTGTAAACCCAGTTTTTTCATCAATCCAAACGTCATAATCTACTGAATAAGCATTTTCTTCCGCCTGCATGCCTTCATCTAAATAAACATCTTCTTCTTCTTCACTTAACAATTTCATCAAATTGCCCTCAGTCGAAACCCTTGGTGAATATCTTAATTTTTTCAATCTCTTTTCAATGAAGAAAGGGAAATAAAACTTAAGCATATTTTGAACGATGACCCCTATGATGATGGTCATCATAGAACTTAAGAAAAGTCTTACAAAAAACCAAAGCCAAGTTGTGGGGTAGAATAAGGTATTGAGCAGGAGGGTTGCTCCGATGGCTAAAAGTAAAAAGGAAAACCACAGACGTTTGATCTCATTCTTGTTAATGTAATCGTATCGAGACTTTTTATCACCCGTGATCAGGAGTTTCATGTAATGACTCAAAACTATTGAGAGTCCAGCTGCGATCAATAAAATGGCAGTGTAATTACCATACATGTTCCAGACAGAGAGGATGTGATCAGGCATTAAGGGCATCATGGCATACAATTGATTAAAGTGCTAATATTCTTTCAAGTCTAAATTTATCAACTTATTTCAAAGAAAACATTCTAGTATTCAAGAAATAGTTGTTTGTCTTGGTGTTTTTTTTCAAAACGACTTGATTGACTGTTTGAAAGATATGCCTTAAGCGATTGAGAAACGTGTTTTCGGTTTGAATAACCCTAAAAAAGGAGTAACTTATCCTTATGAAATTATTTTTTAAAATAGGGATTATTTTTACTGCCTTCTTATTTGCTTGCTCCGGTGAGCGTTCAAAAAAAAGTCAAAACGATAATCTCTCAGAACTGCGCGAACGGGCCCAGCTATTGAGTCAAAAATTTATCATTACCGATGGACATGTTGATTTACCCTATCGCATGGAAGAGAAAGGGTTCATGTCGCTTAATTCGTTTGAAGACGTATCTATTGAAACTATGGGTAATTTTGATTACCCTAAAGCCAAGATTGGGGGACTAGATGCGCCTTTTATGTCGATATATGTTCCGGCAGCACTTCAAATATCAGGAGGGTCTAAAGCATTTGCCGACTCTTTAATAGATATGGTAGGTAGATTGCCCAAAGCCTTCCCGAATTTATTTGCTTCTGCAGGTACACCAAGTGAAGTAAAGAACAATTTTGAAAGAGGACTTATTTCACTGCCTTTAGGTATGGAAAATGGAGCGCCTATTGAATCGGATTTGGCCAATGTGAAATATTTCTTTGATCGAGGCATCAGGTACATTACCTTGACTCATTCCCTAGACAATGAAATTTGTGATTCCTCGTATGATACGAGTGAAGATACTTGGAATGGATTGAGTCCATTTGGGGAACAGGTGGTCCATGAAATGAATAAATGGGGAATCATGATCGACGTTTCACATATTTCAGATAGTGCTTTTTATGATGTGATGGACCTTACTCAAGCTCCTGTTATCGCTTCCCACAGCTCTTGTAGAAAGTTTACACCTGGATTTATGCGCAATATGAATGATGATATGATTAAACTTTTAGCGGAAAAAGGTGGCGTAATCCAAATTAATTTTGGGTCTTCATTTTTATCAAAAGCATCTCAGGATCAGTTTTCCATAATCAAGGCATATTTAGCTGAATACAGAGAGGCTCAAGGCTTATCAGAAAATGACTCAACTTATATAGCCTATGCGGCTCAATATTTAATCGAAATGGATCCTTTTGAGGATATTAAAACCGTTGTAGATCATATTGATCATGTGGTAGCCATTGCAGGGATTGATTATGTGGGATTGGGTTCAGATTTTGATGGTGTTGGGAACTCCTTGCCCAAAGGGCTGAAAGACGTTTCAACGTATCCTCACTTAATTTATGAGCTATTAATGCGAGGATATAGTGATCAGGACATCGAAAAAATTTGTTCCCAAAATGCATTTCGTGTTTGGGAAGAAAATATGAGGGTTGCCTCAAAGCTACAAGCCCTTTAGTTTTTTTTCAGTGATCGGATGAAGGAGGACCAAGCAAAAGGGTTTAAATAATTATTGGCCGCGGGTTGATATTGATATCGATTGTAATTCATCTGTTCATTCATGGCATTGCGGAAGTTGGCGTTGCCACTGTTGACTTGATTGCGATACATTTCTCTCATGACTTCACTGTTCATCCAGACATTGAGATTACTTTGATCAAACTCATTGGGTAACCTTGTAGCCAAAATACCCGCTTTAAAAGTAGCTTCAGAGGGGTAAGGAAATACTGCGACATCTTCCAGGTAAAATATATCTTCAGTTAGATAGACGACTAACTTCAAACTATTGGGTTCTTTATGAGCAGGGATGATATAGTAGGTTTTATCGAAACCTACTGCGGAGAAAATAATACTGTCCCCTTCCAAGACCGGCATTGAAAAAAAGCCATAAGGGTTGGTAGTGGTTCCTCGACCTCCTTGAGGGACATAAACGTGAACTCCTGGGACAATAGATGCACTATCATTTGCGAAAATGACTCCAGTGAATTGGATGACTTTTGGCATAATTTTTTCACTTTGACCATAGGCCATAGAAAATATAGTAAGAGAGAGAACAACGAAAGTGCTTATTTTTTTCAAGGATCAAAAAGTAATAAATTCATACGAACTAAATGCAAAAAGTTGACTTTTATGATAACTTAGTCAAAAAATATCAATTTTGAAGCTCAAAAAATTTAGTCTTTTAATAGGAACACAGGTATTTAAGTCCTTTTCGGAAGAGTCTAGGGTCCGAATTATTCAATTACTGCTCGAAGCAAAAAACCTCACCATTTCGGATTTGGTCTCAATTCTAGATTTTACACAAACAAAAACATCAAGGCATGTCGCTTATTTAAAAAATGCGGGTTTGGTTAAATCGCATAAATTAGATCAGTGGGTGGTTTACAGTCTCAAAGAGGAGGTGATAGAAATCGTGAGTAAGATGATGGTGTTTCTTCAAAAAGACCCTCAATTATTGAGAGATCTTGAGTTATTTGCTATTATGGATTCTAATAGAGAATTGGCCGCACACAAGGTAAAAGCAAAAGAATTGAGAGCGTGACGCAGTTATTTTTTGATTTAGATCATACTTTGTGGGATTACGAAACCAATGCGCGAGCTACATTGCTTGAAATGTATCATATTTTCGTTCTTGACCGATTTTTCAGGGACGAGACCCATTTCCTCAAAACATTTAAAGAACAGAACGAAAAGCTGTGGCATCGCTATAATGTGGGGGATATAGATAAGTATGAAATTAGAAATAATCGGTTTGGTTACATTTTGAATACCGTGAAAAACACAGATTTTAACTTAGCTAAAGAATTATCAAATAAATTCATCATTGAATGTCCTAGGAAGAAGGCATTGATGCCCAATGCAGGTAAAGTACTTGACAAACTTTCACAAGATTTCGAATTAGGCATCATTACCAATGGTTTTGATGACACCCAGAATATCAAATTGAAATACAGTGAGATTGATCATTATTTTAAATGGGTGGTGACCTCTGAGTCTTCAGGTTATCGAAAGCCCGCCAAAGGCATTTTTGATTTCACACTTGACTACAGTGGAGGATCCCTAGAAAACATAGTCATCATTGGTGATAACCTCCAAACAGATATTTTAGGAGCTAAGAATGCAGGATGGAAATCTGTTTGGTACAATCCTCAAAAAGAACTCATAGCACCCTCGCAATTACAAGTCCATGACTTGATTGAACTCCCTGCACTCTTCTGAAAAACTGTTTGTGATTGCTTATATTTGAACTGTAGAAATTAAAAATATAAACAATGTCTTACGGAAATTTCAAAATACCCCAACCTATAAATGAACCTGTGCTTAATTACATCGAGGGCTCCTCTGAAAAGCAGGCAGTTAAGGAAGCTTTAAAACAGGCAAAATCTCAGGAAATAGATGTTCCTATGCATATTGGATCTGAGCAAGTTAGGACAGGAAAAAAAGTTAAAATGAGTCCTCCTCATGACCATCAATTTGTGCTAGGGTATTTCCACGAGGGAGATGCGAGTCATGTTCATGACGCTATTGAAGCGGCATTGGCAGCTAAGGAATC
>TARA_B110000091_G_scaffold29390_1_pt1 | contig 11728 bp, 7 predicted proteins | sample TARA_B110000091 | Tara Oceans TARA_B110000091 (sample SAMEA4397278) | marine metagenome | biome: Polar Biome; feature: [DCM] deep chlorophyll maximum layer (ENVO:01000326); material: water (ENVO:00002006), including particulate matter (ENVO:01000060) such as... | depth 35 m
ACGTCATGACGGAGGGCAAATTTCTCTGCTAACGTCCCATCGGGTGGCATGCGATGATTGTCGCGGCCCGGCAGGTCGCGAATTTCAGGATAGAGGCTCCCACCCATCGCCACATTCATTTCTTGAAAACCTCGGCAAATTGCCAAGTAGGGCTGACCTCGTTCAACCAAAGCTCGGATAAGAGGCAAAGCCAGTGCATCGCGGGCCTCATCCGTATCCCCATGGCCATTGGTGAGGGCCTCGCCATATTCTTTTGGGTGCACATTGGGGCGGCCACCGGTAAATACAAAGCCATCGCAGGCCTCCATCAAGTCCACCACCGGCGCAAGCATAGCATCTGGAGGTATTATGACCGGTAGGGCATCACAAACTTCACGCACAGCCCAGGCATTCATCTCTCCTGCACCATGTACCAAATATTCTGAATTTATCAAATGAGGGTTGCCGATAATACCAACTACAGGACGCGACATGTTTGCACCTAAAAACTTTCAGTTGTGCAAATTATAGGCTGCAATGGCTAAGCCCACCAGCCCCAAATATCCAAAAACAAGGAAACCCCCAACATTTCCCCAACGCTAGGATTCCTACATAGTTAAACAGTGGTGGAATTTAGCCTTCACCGACAAGCCCTGCTGCTTCAATCCCCGCCAAGGCAGCAATCAAATCATTGTCCGAACTGTCACCCGTGACGCCAACTGCACCTATCACAATACCTTTTTTGTCACGCACTAAAACACCACCCGGCACCGGAATCACCTTACCACCAAAAAGGCCATTTACGGATTCCATAAAATAAGCTTGTTGATCCGCCCGTGCCATCTGCGCCGTACCCGCCATGCCTAGCATCACGCTACCAAACGCTTTTCCGTGGGCAATTGCGAACCGACCAGGTGCAGCCCCATCTTCACGCTCAAACGCAATTACATGCCCACCAGCATCGACCGTCACTACAGACAGGGGCTTGAGCCCAAGTTCTTTGCCTTTGGACAGGGCAGATCGGATTATAGTTTTAGCCTTGCGAAGGGAAATATCAGACATATGGTTTCTTCCTAAAAGGGGGCTGCCAGTGCGGCAGGCTATGTACGGTCAAAGTTTTCAAGCCTATATCTAAGCTATCTTTAGTTCCTGCCGACGACGATGCAGAACTGGCTCAGTATAACCAGATGGCTGCACGCGGCCTTCAAACACCAAGTCACAGGCAGCTTTAAAAGCAATACCGTCAAAATTTGGGCCCATGGCAGTGTAGGTTGGGTCACCAGAATTTTGGCTATCCACCACAGCCGCCATTTTTTTCATTGCCGCCATAACTGTGTCACCGTCAATCACATCGTGATGCAGCCAGTTTGCCAAAGCTTGCGAGGAAATACGACAGGTTGCCCGGTCTTCCATCAAGCCAACATCATGGATGTCTGGCACTTTTGAACAGCCTACGCCGCTATCAACCCAGCGGACAACATAGCCAAGAATACCCTGCGCATTGTTTTCAATCTCTTGTGTAAGCTCGTCCGGCGACCAATTTGTTCCAACTGCTACAGGAATGGTTAGTAGCTCATCCAACCCCCAACGGGGACCTTTGGTTTTCAGCGCATTTTGCACAGCAATTACGTCAACCTGATGATAATGCGTTGCGTGCAGAGTAGCGGCTGTTGGGCTGGGCACCCAAGCGCAGGTGGCACCTGATTTAGGATGACCAATTTTCTGCATCAGCATATCATCCATCAAATCCGGCATGGCCCACATGCCTTTTCCAATCTGTGCCTTACCCTGCAAGCCACAAGCTAAACCGATATCAACGTTACGGTCTTCATAGGCATTAATCCAAGGGGTCATTTTCATTTGCCCTTTGGGAATCATAGGGCCCGCTTCCATCGAGGTGTGAATCTCATCGCCAGTACGATCCAAGAATCCTGTGTTGATGAAAGCTACCCGCGCTTGTGCGGCCTCAATACATGCTTTGAGGTTGGCACTAGTGCGCCGTTCTTCGTCCATAATGCCAAGTTTAACAGTATTGTGCGGAAGGCCCAGAATGCTCTCAACCGTAGTAAAAATCTCATCGGCAAAGGCCACTTCAGCTGGACCGTGCATTTTAGGCTTCACCACGTAAACGGAACCATGCAGAGAATTACCACCGGCCCTATTCAAATCATGCATGGCAATCATCGTGGTACACATAGCGTCTAGCAGACCTTCACCAATTTCATGGCCATCGCGGTCGGTGATGGCTGGGTTGGTCATCAAATGTCCCACGTTGCGCACCAGCATCAGAGCCCGCCCCTTCAGGGTCAGCTTTTTGTCACCATGCTCGTAGGCACGATCTTCGTTCAACACTCTATCAAAAGAAGTGCCACCCTTGATTACAGTCTCAGCCAGATCACCACGCATCAGGCCTAGCCAATTAGTGTAGGCCAACACTTTATCTGGCGCATCAACTGCTGCGACCGAATCCTCACAATCCATAATTACCGAGACTGCACTTTCCAGAAGGACGTCATCAACATGAGCCTTGTCGCCGCTACCAATGTTGCCCTCGGGGTCAATCTGAATGGCGATGTGTAGGCCATTCTTTTGCAAGATAACCTCATTTAGATTACCTGCCTCATTTTGATTCATGCCGACATATTGCCCAGAATCAGCCAAAGCCGGCAGGAGTTTATCTCCTACAACTTCATAACTTGTGACATCCGCATGCGAACCGTTGACCAGTGGCGCTGCTCGATCCAAATAGGCCTTGGCCCATCCAATCACCCGCGCTCCACGCGCAGCATCATAGCCGCGCCCCTGAGGTAAATCCCCCATGGCATTAGTACCATAAAGCGCATCATACAAACTGCCCCATCGGGCGTTGGCCGCATTTAAAGCATAACGAGCGTTCATAATTGGCACTACAAGTTGGGGGCCGGGGATCAAGGCGATCTCTGGGTCGACGTTTTGGGTGGATATCACAAAGTCAGCAGGCTCCGGCACCAAATAACCAATCTCAGTCAAAAACTTCTGATAGGCTGCAGCGTCGTGATCTTTTCCACGAAGGGTAATGTGCCAACTATCAATCTTTTTTTGCAGATCTTCGCGGTGCAACAGCAAAGCCCGGTTTTTAGGCCCAAGATCGTGCACCATGTCAGCCAAACCACTCCAGAATTGATCTGAGGTCACAGTCAATCCACTCAAAGCGTGATTTTCTATAAAATCAAACAGCTCTTTTGCTACAGACAGGCCATAAATTTCAGTACGTTTAGACATATTTTGAAACTCCAGAATTAGACAGTTGATCATATTTTAGCATTTGTTAACCGTCAAAAGTATAGCAAGCAAGGTCAATTGGTAACTATTTCCTACCAATTTTCCTTTCGGATACAAAATCCACTAGTTATCAATAAACTTAAGCCAACGGTTGTTCTAAGTCCGCACTAGGCGCTATAGGAAAAGTATAAATAGTGAAGGATAAAACCCATGACATCTCCGGAAACGCAAAAAATTTACCTTGCCAATTACCAGCCGCCTGCGTTTTTGGTCGACCATGTAGCACTAGAATTTACCTTGCACCCAACAGCCACTCGGGTCCGCTCCACTGTTAAATTTCGTAAAAATCCAGACAGCCTAGTGAGTAAGTTTTTTCTGCACGGTGAAGGCCTCAAACTGTTGTCGTCATACATCAATGGCGTGGCAGTCAGCCCAGAAATTTCAGATATAGGATTAACATGTGATGTACCCAGCGTGCCTTTCATATGGCAAAGTGAGGTTGAGATCGATCCCAGCGCAAACACATCGCTGTCAGGTCTCTACATGTCGAATGGCATGTTCTGCACTCAATGCGAGGCCGAAGGTTTCCGCCGCATCACCTATTACCCAGATCGTCCAGATGTGATGGCACCTTTTGAAGTCACTATTCACAGCGAACTCCCCTTCGCTCTATCTAATGGGGAACCCATAGGACATGAAGGCGGCACTAGTCGCTGGCAAGACCCATGGGTCAAACCCGCCTACCTATTCGCCCTAGTAAGTGGAGAATTTCAGGTATTTTCAGATCATTTCACCACTGCGTCTGGCAAGCACGTAGACCTCAACATACACGTACGCGATGGTGATCAAGACAAATGCGCCTTCGCCATGCAAGCCCTCAAAACAAGCATGGCTTGGGATGAGAAAACCTATGGCCGGGAATACGACTTGAGCGTGTTCAACATAGTGGCTGTTGATGATTTCAACATGGGGGCGATGGAGAATAAGGGTCTCAACATTTTCAACTCCTCTGCCGTACTGGCAAGTGCTGAAACTGCGATGGATGCAAATTTCGAACGCATTGAAGCTATTATCGCCCACGAATATTTTCATAACTGGACTGGCAACCGCATCACCTGCCGCGATTGGTTTCAGCTAAGTCTGAAAGAAGGCCTCACGGTGTTTCGCGACCAACAGTTTAGTGCCGATGTACGCGGCGCAAATATACGCCGAATTGAGGATGTTTCAGCCTTGCGCGGCAGACAGTTTCGCGAAGACAACGGCCCATTGGCCCATCCAGTACGCCCCGAGAGCTTCGTTGAGATCAACAACTTCTATACCGCCACCATCTATGAAAAAGGCGCAGAACTAATACGGATGCTTAAATTATTGGTGGGTGATGCAGCATATAAAACAGCGCTTGACCTTTATTTTGATAGGCACGATGGGCAGGCGTGCACCATAGAGGATTGGTTGCAGGTGTTCACCGACACTACAGGCCAAGATTTGAGCCAATTCAAGCTCTGGTACAGTCAAGCAGGCACCCCAAGGATCACCGTCGAAGACGATTTCTCCGACGACACTTACACAATTAGTCTGAGCCAGTCGACACCACCCACCTCGGGGCAATCGGACAAGCAGCCCATGGTAATACCCGTGGCGATTGGTCTACTCAATACTGATGGCTCCGAAGCCGTGCCCACTCAGATTCTGACTCTCACTCGTGAGACGCAAAGTTTCACCTTCACAGGGCTAAACACGCGTCCAATCCCGTCGCTATTACGCGGTTTTTCCGCCCCAGTTATATTACAACGCTCAGCATCCCAAGCAGAACGCCTAACTTTGCTAGCCCATGACACCGATATGTTTAATCGTTTCGAAGCAAGCCGTGAGTTAGGTCGAGCCACACTGATTGATATGCTACGTAATGATGGGGCACCGGATGAAAGCTACTCAGAGGCATTGCTGCAAGTTCTGGCCAACGAGGGCCTAGAACCCGGATTCCGCGCAATTTGCTGTGCCTTGCCCAGCCAGGACGAAATTGCGCAGGCGTTGGTAGAACTGGGCCATACACCCGATCCAGTGGTGATTTACCACGCACATGAAAAGCTTTCGCATCATCTGGCAACTTCCGGTCGGAATCTGCTGCGTAGAATATACCAAACTCACGCTGTCAAAGGACCCTATACGTCAGATGCGATAAGTTGCGGCCATCGTGCTTTGGCCAACCTTGCCCTGCGCTATATCAGCCTGGTGGATGGGGCTGTATTGGCCGCTGAGCAGTTTGACATCGCAGATAATATGACCCTCCAAATGCCAGCCCTAGCCAACCTCATGCGTTCTGGAAACGGCGAACACGCAGTGCAGAAATTCTATACTCAATGGCGTCACGAGCGTCTGGTCATCGATAAATGGTTCAGTCTCCAAGTGTCAAACTGCAATCCTTCTCAAGCCGTTTCAATTGCTAAATCATTGCTGGTACATCATGACTTTAGCTTGAAAAACCCAAATCGCTTTCGATCTTTAATCGGTGCATTGGCGATGACGCCTGCGGCGTTTCACCAACCAGATGGTTCGGCCTATGATTTGGTGGCCGATCAGTTGATTGCTTTGGATGACCTCAACCCACAGCTCTGCGCAAGGATGACTACCGTTTTTGAAACTTGGCAGCGATACAATCCCAGCCGCCAGGCTATGATGAGGGCCGCGCTGCTACGAATTGAGGCTAAGCCAAAGCTGTCACGTGATACCCGTGAAATGGTCTCGCGTTTGCTGAAAACATAGAAACTAAGAGCACAATTAGTTAAAAGATGCGCAATGAGACAGCCATATCTTGTTCCTTTTGACAGTTAGCCTTAGAACACCTCTAAACATATTGATTAATCGAGGCGCTACTATGCTGGACCAAACTTTTGAAACACCCAAACCCAAGCTTATTTCTGGTGCAAAATATGACTGGGAACTGGTAATTGGCCTAGAAGTTCACGCCCAAGTCAGCACCAATGCAAAGCTGTTTTCTGGCGCTTCCACAACCTTTGGAGCCGAACCAAATTCAAACGTGGCCTTTGTGGATGCGGGCATGCCGGGCATGTTACCAGTAATCAACCAAGAATGTGTGGCCCAAGCGGTCCGCACTGGGCTTGGCCTGAAAGCTGAGATCAACAAATTCTCTGCTTTTGACCGCAAAAACTATTTCTACCCCGATTTACCCCAAGGCTATCAGATAAGTCAGTTGTATCATCCAATTGTTGGTGAAGGCGAAGTTTTCGTTGAAATGGGCGACGGCACAGCCCGTATGGTTCGCATCGAGCGCATTCACCTCGAGCAAGATGCGGGTAAATCCGTGCATGACATGGATCCCAATAATTCATTTGTGGATCTTAACCGCACTGGCGTAGCCTTGATGGAAATCGTCAGCCGCCCCGACATCCGCGGACCTGAAGAAGCCGCCGCCTATGTCACCAAACTGCGCCAGATCATGCAATATCTGGGTACCTGCGATGGAAATATGCAAAATGGCAGCCTCCGGGCCGATGTGAATGTCTCCGTCTGTCGCCCTGGCGATTACGAGCGTTATCAAACCTCACAAGATTTTGGGGATCTGGGCACTCGGTGTGAGATAAAAAATATGAACTCCATGCGGTTTATGCAGGCAGCTATCGATTTCGAAGCACGCCGCCAAATCGCAATTTTGGAAGATGGCGGAAGTGTGAAGCAGGAAACCCGCCTCTATGACGTTGAAAAGAACGAAACCCGGTCCATGCGTTCAAAAGAAGAAGCACATGACTATCGCTATTTTCCTTGTCCTGATCTACTGCCACTCGAAATTGAACAAGACTGGATTGACGGCCTCGCAGCCGGCCTGCCCGAATTGCCTGACGCCAAAAAGTATCGTTTTATCACAGATTTTAGCCTATCCGCATATGACGCCAGTGTCTTGACCGCCGAAACCCAAAACGCCAGCTACTTTGAAAAAGTAGCTGAAGGCCGCGACGGAAAAGTGGCGGCGAACTGGGTCATCAACGAGCTGTTTGGACGTATGAAAAAAGATGATGCCACCATCGCAAATTGCCCTGTAACACCAGACCAGCTGGGCGGTATCATTGATCTCATTTCTAGCGAAGAAATTTCCGGCAAAATCGCTAAGGATCTATTTGAGATAGTCTACACAGAAGGCGGTTCTCCGGCTGACATAGTCAAAAGCCGCGGTATGAAGCAAGTAACCGATACCGGTGCAATTGAATCCGCCGTAGACCAGATTATCAGAGACAATCCAGCCCAAGTCGAAAAGGCTAAGCTGAACCCAAAATTGGCTGGTTGGTTTGTAGGTCAAGTTATCAAAGCCACAGGCGGTAAGGCTAACCCACAAGTGGTTAATGCGATAGTGGCTGCTAAGCTTGCCCCTTAACCGCTGCGTACGGTTAAGGCTAAAGCGTGAATGCGTTGCATAGTATCGGGCCCTAAGGCAGAGTGAACAGCGCGATGTTGCGCGAGCCGACTCATGCCAGAAAACTGTGCTGCAGAAATAGTAACATCAAAGTGGCTTTCGCCTCCCTCTTGAAAGCCTGAATGGCCTCTATGTGATTCTGATACGTCCAAAACTACCAATTCGGTAGGTTCAAACCTCTCCTGCAGCGTTTTTTTGATATGATCTAACATTCTTTCTAGTTTTTTCATCTCCACCCCTTTCATCTTTCTCATTCAGGTCTAAACTCTGATCTCCGAGTCGGAAAGGTGATTACGATGAAGAAGGATGATCCTTTTGGGTTTGACATGTCCGTATCAACGGCAAAAAAGAACAACCCGCGTGGCCGCAGGGGCATGTCGGGGGCGTTTGAAACCTCAACACGCAAGTGTGAGCATGCAGGGTGTGTAGAATCCGGGAAGTATCGGGCGCCTAAGTCGCCTGATATTTTAGATGACTACTTTTGGTTCTGCAAAGACCACGTGCGCGAGTACAATTTGAAATGGAACTTCTTTGATGGAAACTCAGAGGAAGAGCTGCAAAAGCAAATGGCAAATGATCGAGTTTGGGAACGTCCAACCAAACCTATCAAAAGTAGCGAAGAGCAGCGAGCTTGGGCACGTTTAGGCGTTGATGACCCGCATCAGGTTTTGGGGGTAAATGCTACCCAAAACCCTGGCAAATCGATTACTGGATCTACCCGTAAGCTACCCTCATCAGAGCGGCGCGCGCTGGATATTTTAGAAGCAAAAGACCATTGGAAAAAGGCAGAGATACGTAAGTCTTACAAATCTTTGATCAAAGTTTTACATCCAGATATGAATGGTGGCGATCGCAGCCAAGAGGAGCAACTCGGAGAGGTTGTCTGGGCTTGGGATCAAATTAAAGACAGCCGGAGCTTCAAGTGAAACTTTAAGCTGGTGTTTTCAAAGATCGCACTTTGTGCGGGATACAAATTTAATAAGAGTATAGGACCAGCTGATCTCCTACGCATGGCATTGCAGATTTTCTCTTTCCCTTGCCCTTCGTCGCATTATATAGCACGAAACGCGCGTGGCAAATCGCCTGGGTAAAAGGATTAAGACTATGGCTGAAACAAATTTAGATATCGACACTCACCCAACCGAAGATATTTCTGTGCGTGACATGTTTGGGATTGACACAGACATGGTTGTGAAGGGCTTTGCTGGTCGCACCTCTCGCGTGCCTGAATTAGATAGCACATATAAGTTTGATCCAGATACCACCTTGGCAATTTTAGCTGGCTTTTCTCACAATCGCCGCGTGATGATCCAAGGCTACCACGGCACTGGTAAATCCACCCATATCGAGCAAGTGGCCAGCCGCCTGAACTGGCCTGCCGTACGTGTCAACCTCGACAGTCACATCAGCCGTATTGATTTGATCGGCAAAGACGCAATAAAACTCAAAGACGGCAAACAGGTAACAGATTTTCAAGAGGGCATTCTGCCTTGGGCGCTGCGCAACCCTACTGCCATAGTATTTGACGAATATGACGCTGGACGTGCCGACGTAATGTTCGTGATTCAGCGCGTGCTGGAAGTAGACGGCAAGCTGACCTTGCTAGACCAGAACCAAGTGATCACACCACATCCTTATTTCCGTATTTTCTCCACAGCCAATACAGTTGGCCTTGGGGATACAACTGGCCTTTACCACGGCACCCAGCAAATCAACCAAGGCCAAATGGACCGTTGGAGCCTTGTAGCTACGCTTAACTATCTATCAATTGAAGCTGAGTCTGCGATCGTTCTATCTAAAAATCCACACTACAATACTGATTCCGGCCGACGTACAATTAAACAAATGGTAACGGTAGCAGATCTGTCACGTACCGCATTCATGAATGGTGATCTGTCGACTGTTATGTCTCCAAGAACAGTTATTTCTTGGGCACAAAACGCAGAGATTTTCAGAAATGTAGGCTACGCCTTCCGCCTGAGCTTTCTCAACAAGTGTGACGAGTTGGAACGCCAAACAGTTGCAGAGTTTTATCAACGCTGCTTCGATGAGGAACTGCCTGAATCCGCAGCTTCAATGAGTATGACATAGGCACTTTATCTTATCACACTTCAGGACAGAAATGCCTTAGGGGGGTCTTCATGAGCTATATTTCAGTCGCAAAGGTCTTAAAGGCTGTCATGTTCGAACTTTTTTTATGTTTTCGTACTAATATGAATTGTACACATTTGTGCCTTACAATGCCGGGCTTCACGTTGAGTAGATCAAATTGATGCAAAATAATGATAATCCCGCTGATCCATTTAAAAAAGCTCTCGCCGAAGCAACTAAGGTCATGGCCAATGACCCCGATCTCTCGGTCACATTTTCTGTAGACCCTCCCGGAGCCTCAAATGATTCTATCCGACTGCCTCAGGTAAGTCGCCGCATGAGTCGCGAAGAGGTTCTTTTGGCACGTGGTACCGCTGATGCCTTAGCTTTGCGGCACAAATACCACGATGAGAGTACCTTTAATCGCTATGTGCCTGAGGGCCAAATGGCACGTGACATTTATAATGCCATGGAAACAGCACGCTGCGAGGCCATTGGTGCTCGCTCCATGCCCGGCACCCATAGCAATATCGATGCAAAGATTGAAAATGAGGCTCTGCGCCATGGGTTTGGCGACATCCGTGAGGCCAGCCAAGCGCCCTTGGCGGCCGCCGCTGGATATTTGGTGCGCCACTTAGCTACTGGACGTGATTTACCGCCAGATGCGGCCAATGTGATGAACCTCTGGCGTGATTTCATCGAGGCACAAACGGGTGGAAGTTTAGACAGCCTCGATGACACTATAGGCGATCAAGTCCAATTTGCAAAATTTGCTCGCAAAATTATCCGAGATCTGGGCTATGGCGACCAGCTGGGCGATGATCCAGATTTCGAAGATGAGGATTCAGAAGACCCTGCAGAGGCTGAGGATGATTCAGCAGATCAACCAGATAGCACCGGTGAAGATGATAATGAGGATGAGCAAGACGACACCAACCCTGAGCAAAGCCAAGATAAGCAGCAAGATGCCGCCTCAGCCCAAGTCTCCATGGATGACATGGCAGATAGTGAGATGGGCGAAGAAGCTGAAATGCCGGATGGCGAAGCACCGCCTGAGCCGCCTGCCCCACAGCCTGTATCTGATGCAGATCCGCAATATTTAGTCTATAAAACAGAGTTTGACGAAGAAATCCGGGCCGAAGACCTCGCTGAGCCACTAGAGCTTGAACGCCTGCGCGCCTATCTCGATCAACAATTAGAACCGCTTAAAGGAGCCGTAAGCCGCTTGGCCAATAAATTGCAACGGCGTCTACAAGCCCAGCAAAATCGCAGCTGGGAGTTTGACCTTGAGGAGGGTACATTAGACGCTGGGCGCTTGGCTCGTGTTATTGCTAACCCAACAACACCTTTGTCGTTTAAAGTCGAAAAAGACACCGAATTCCGTGACACGTGTGTTACTCTTTTACTGGATAACTCTGGTTCGATGCGCGGTCGTCCAATCTCAATTGCGGCTATCTGCGCAGATGTCTTGGCTCGCACACTAGAGCGCTGCAGCGTGAAGGTCGAGATTCTAGGTTTCACCACCCGCGCTTGGAAGGGCGGACAAAGCCGCGAGGAGTGGCTCGCAGAAGGTCGGCCCCAAACACCGGGCCGTCTCAACGATCTGCGCCATATCATCTACAAAAGCGCCGATGCCCCGTGGCGCCGTGCCCGACCAAATCTTGGCTTGATGATGAAAGAGGGCCTGCTGAAGGAAAACATTGACGGCGAAGCTCTAGAATGGGCGTACCGCCGGATGAATGCGCGCCCTGAATCGCGCAAGATTTTGATGGTAATCTCCGATGGAGCGCCGGTCGATGACAGCACCCTGTCGGTGAATCCGGCAAATTACCTCGAAAAGCACCTGCGTGATGTGATCGCAATGGTCGAAAAGCGCAGTCAGGTCGAGCTTTTAGCCATTGGCATTGGCCATGATGTGACTCGCTATTACGAACGTGCAGTGACCATCACCGATGTTGAGCAACTGGCCGG
>TARA_B110000091_G_scaffold23784_1_pt1 | contig 11722 bp, 8 predicted proteins | sample TARA_B110000091 | Tara Oceans TARA_B110000091 (sample SAMEA4397278) | marine metagenome | biome: Polar Biome; feature: [DCM] deep chlorophyll maximum layer (ENVO:01000326); material: water (ENVO:00002006), including particulate matter (ENVO:01000060) such as... | depth 35 m
TAGATGCTAAATGGATTGAGAGTAATGGAACTTTCTTGGAATTTTATTTAAAAGACAAGGACTCTCTTTATGATGTATCAGTTGTTCATATTTTAGACAATAGAGTTACCTATTCCGCAAGTGCAAATAAGGCAATCATATATCAAGATAATATTCATCTAATTGAGCCTGTTACCTTAAAATATTTTAATAAAGATAAAATTTTTAATTCAAGAATTCCTTTTATTTTTCCAAAAGCACTTCAGCTCTCATCTGCCAATATTGATAATATAAAAATATCTGATCAATTCAGTTACTTAAGAAGTTTAAAAAATAGTAGTTCTATACAAGATAATTCTTTTAAAGCAGAGTTAGAAAAAAATGTATATACAACTATATCTATTCCATTTTCAGCTTTAGCAATAATGCTTCTAGCAGGATCATTCATGTTTGGCTCTCTAAGAGAAGCTTCAATGGGAACTAAAATAGTGCTTGGGGTAGTTTGTGGTTTTCTCTATGGAGTTTTACAAGATCTTTTAATCAGTATATTTATTACATATGCGCTCAATATATTGATGTCTGTTCTTATACCAATTTTTCTTTCGTTTATATTATGTATATTTTTTTATCGAAGAATCTAGACTATTCTGAGCCTTGTTCCAGACATAACATCATTAAAGGCAACTTTCTCTTTTGAAAAATATATTTGAAGCAACGGAATTCCAAAAGTAAGCATAATTAAGATATTGCAGCAAAATCTTATAAAAGTTTGAGAAGTTGTAATTTTTTTACCATCTATACTATAAATCTCGATTTTCCATACAGCCATACCTAAAGTTTTATTTCCGCGAATCCAAAAAAAACTAAAAAATCCCCAACTAGATAAACTTATTAGCAGTAATGCATACCATCCTGGAAGTATTGGTTGACTTGGATCTTCAGGAAGTTCCCAATTCAAGCCATTTAAAAAATATACAGAAAGGTATCCCAAAATCAGGATTACTGATAATAAAAGCAGTCCATCATATATAGAGGCAATAATTCTTTTAAACGGGTAAACATTTTTATATTGTGTATTCATACTAGTTATAGTATTTTAATCTTCGATCAACATAAAAGGAAATAGGATTATGGATAAAGGATTTTTTGGACACCCAATTGGTTTAAGGACTTTATTTCTAACAGAGATGTGGGAGAGAATGTCTTATTACGGCATGAGGGCGTTATTAGTTCTTTATATGACAGGAGCTATGACAGGCTTTAATCCTGGGCTTGGTTGGTCAGCTGTAGAAGCTAATGCAATCTATGGAATATATGTAGGGTTCGTCTACTTTATGGTGGTTCCAGGCGGATGGATTGCCGATAATATTTTAGGTCATCAAAAAGCAGTTCTAATAGGTGCGATAATTATTGCATTGGGTCACTTCACTTTAGCACTTCCTTTAAATCAAACATTCTTTCTTGGCTTAATTCTTATTGTTTTAGGAACCGGGCTTCTTAAAGGAAATATTTCGACTATCGTTGGAAATCTTTACAAAGATGATGATGACAGAAGAGAGTCCGGATACACCATTTTTTATATGTCTATAAATATAGGATCAACTTTAGGTTTTCTTATTTGTTCTTACTTAGGTGAAAAGATTGGATGGCATTATGGCTTCGGAGCTGCTGGAATAGGGATGTCATTTGGTGTATTTCAGTATATAAAATATAGACATTTATTAGGTTCAGCTGGTTCTGAGCCAAACGATATGCCTGATGAAAAACGCGCATCATTAATTAAATACACAAAATTTAGTCTTGTTGGGATGTTCCTTGTTATTGGTATGGGTCTGTTTGGTATGTTTAGTTTTGATCCTAGAGCTTTTGCAGAAAACTTTGCATATTTTTTAACGACAGTTGCTGGATTATACTTTTTATATTTATTTCTTTTTGCTGGATTAAATTCAAACGAAAGAAAAAATCTTTTACTTTTATTTATTCTATTTATTGGAGCAGCGGCTTTTTGGTCAGGCTTTGATCAGTCAGCAAGTTCATTAAGTATTTTTGCTAGAGACTTTACAGATTTAAGCGTTGGAGGCTTTGAGCTGCCTATTGGATGGCTTCAATTTGCCAATCCAATATTAGTAGTAATATTTGCACCAATATTTGCCGGCATGTGGGCTTACTTGGGCAGAATAAATATGAACCCATCTTTACCTATTAAGTTTGCTATTGGTCTTTTATTTATGGCTATGAGCTTTATCGTAATGATTTATGCAGTTAATCTTGCAATGGTTTCCGCTCCTGTTGGAATGCAATGGCTTCTAATCACTTATGCAATTCAGACATGGGGTGAACTAGCCTTATCGCCTATTGGTTTAGCAGCTTTTTCTAAGTATTCTCCTAAGCGTTATATGGGTCAAATGTTTGGACTATGGTTCCTTGCTTCGGCCATTGGCGGTGTATTGGCAGGCTTGCTTGGAGGAGATGCTATGTCTGAAGGATTGGAGTCAATCTCCCCAATATTTAACTTTATGATTCAATATTACTTAATTATTGCGGTTATTCTTGTAGTTCTTTCTTTTGTAATAAAAGCAAAGGATGTCAATCAAGAAGAGTAAATCAATACTTATGAAGAAAAAAAATCCTGTAAAGAAAAATATGGACAAACTTCATAAGCCAAAAACTCATAAAGATAAAACTAAATATGAAAGGAAAGAAACGAAAGTTATTAAGCTTGATTTAGGTTAATAAGAATTTCTTTATAGATCTCTTTTAGTTTTTCTAAGTCGTTGATACTTACCTTTTCATTAATTTGATGAATGGTTTCATTGATAGGACCGAGCTCTATTACTTCTGATCCCATAGGGGCAATCCATCTTCCGTCAGAAGTTCCTCCGCCATTATTTATTTCAGGCTTATAACCCATTACAGAATTAATAGATTCAATAACTTTATCTTTGAAAAAGGTCTGCTTGGTAATAAAAGGAATAGCATTGAGAACCCATTCAATCTCATATTCAACTCCATGATTATCCAATATGCTTAATATTTTTTCTTTTAAAGAGTCTTCAGTTGATTCAGAGGAAAATCTCAAATTAAATTTCATTTCAAGAAGACCCGGCACTACATTAGTTGCACCTGTTCCAGAGCTTATATTTGAAATTTGAAAACTAGTAGGCTCGAAGAACTCATTGCCATTATCCCAATTTTTTTCTTTAAGCGAGTCAATGATTTTACCGGATAGATGTATGGGATTATTTACTTTATCTGGATATGCAACATGACCCTGTTTACCTTTTATTGTCAAAGTTCCACTTAATGATCCTCTTCTTCCAAGTCTTATAGTATCTGCTAATTTAGACGAAGAGCTAGCTTCACCTACTAAACAATAGTCAATATACTCGCCTGCAGCCTGAAGATCTTTAATAATTTTATTAATCTTCCCATCAGAGGGCTCACCCTCTTCATTACTAGTTAAAAATATACAAATTCTAAAATTTGGATTTGGATTTTCATGCAAAAATTCTTTTGCAGCGACTATAAATGTTGCTACAGCACCCTTCATATCTGCAGCTCCTCTTCCAATAAGGTAACCATCTCTTATTTCAGGTTTAAAGGGATCAATATCCCATTGATCAACAGGCCCTGATGGAACAACATCAGTGTGGCCAAGAAAACAGAACATTGGACCTTTAGTGCCAATAGTGGAATAAATATTCTCAACATTTAGATAGTTAATTCTTTTTGAGATAAAACCCATTTTATTTAGATGACTCTCTACAACATCAAAACAGCCGTTGTCTTGAGGGCTAATAGATTTAATTTCAAGAAGAGATTTAGCTAGATCAGTAAGTGTATTATTCATATTGTTTAATTATTATGGAGTTCAGAATTTAATTCGATAGTTAATTCATTATTTTTAGCTTCAACAGATCCTGTTATAGAGTTTCGTCTAAATAACAAGTTATCTTTATTTGATAATTCTGAGGCTTTAAGAATACTTCCATCGTATAGAGCAACTTTGGTTCCAGAGGTTAAATACAAACCAGCTTCTATAATACAGTTATCCCCCAATGGAATCCCTAAGCCTGAGTTAGCCCCTAAGAGACAATTTTTACCGATAGATATCTTTGTATTATTTCCACCTGATAGTGTTCCCATGGTGCTGCAGCCGCCGCCTAGATCAGAATCTGAACCAACAACAACACCAGCAGATATCCTACCTTCAATCATAGCTTTACCAAGCGTTCCAGCATTAAAATTAACAAAGCCTTCATGCATTATTGTAGTACCCTCGCTTAGATATGCTCCAAGTCTTACCCTGGAGGCATCAGCGATTCGAACACCTTGCGGGATAATATAATCTGTTAAACATGGAAATTTATCTATTGACCTGATGTATAAATTTTGACTCTTTATTTTTGACTCTAATAGCTTTGATTGTATATCTTCTATCGAAACTGCTCCTTGGTTAGTCCATACGAGATTTGGAAGTGCCCTGAATAAACCCTCTAAATTTATAGAATTAGGTAAAACAAATTTATATGAAAGGAGATGTAATCTTAAATAAGCATCAGCTATATTTTTAATTGGTGAGCTGAGATCACTAAGGTCACAGTTTATTTCAATAACCTTTTTATTCTCGCTAGAATTTACAATAGGTTTTTTAAGAATATTTTTTTTCTCTCCGAACTCAATATAGGGGAAATATACTTCAAGCATATCTCCATTAGATGATTCAGTTGCAAGACCTAAAGCATAAATATTCATTGTATAATTATAGTGCCCATATGGTTATTCTATTAAATTTCCTTAAGAGCTTTTTTAATTTTTATCATTTTTGAACCTGATATTAATTTAAAATTTTGATCTTCAATAAAAAATGTATCTTCTACTTTCTCTCCTAAGGTGGTAATTTTTGCAGAGTGAATTGACGCACCAAATTCTCTAAAAACCTTTGCAATTTTTACTAATAGACCTGAATTATTAATAGTTTCTATAGTAATAATATTTCTATTTTTTTGCTTATCAATAGAATCATCTACCTTAGTATTTTTTTCAAAAAAAGTATTTTTATTTTTTACTTTCTTAGGTCTGACTTCTTGCTTAGCTTTATTAAAAATATTGCATATTTTCTTTTCCAGATCCTTCACATCATTCTGTGTAAGTTTTATGGATTTATACTTATATGAGGCTATAAATGTATTTAAAGCGATTCTTTTATCTTTGGTAGTTGCGATATCTGCATCAATGATTTCAATTCCTAATACATCAAAAACTCTTACCAACTCAAGAAATAGACCATCAAAATTATTAACTTTAATAAATATCTCAACAAGACTGTCAAAGTTTCTTCTTAATGAAATAATATTTACATCATCATCTTTTTCTAAGATTGATTTAGCTTGCCATTCAAGCTGAGAGGATGAAAACCTTCCGAAATATCCTTCATCAATATTGCTCCATAATCTTTTTATAATATTTGCGTTATTAATTTCTAGTTTTTTGAGGACACCTTTAATTTTATCTTCAACAACTTTTTCAATACTTAGATTCACTTCTTTATTTAATTTACTTCGAGTATTAAAAAAGAGGGATCTCAGAAGGTCATGTTTCCAACCATTCCATATTGTTGGATTGGTAGCTCGAATATCATTGATAGTTAAAAGATAAAGATAATTTAATCTTTGAATATCTCCACAAGTTAAAGCAAAATCATCGATAGTAGATGGGTCATGAATATCTTTTCTTTGCGAGATAGATGACATCTCTAGGTGATTAAGCACAAGCCATGATATTAAATTTGCATCATAAAGAGACATGCCTAACTTTATTGCGAAGTTATAACTGGTTTTAGCACCTATCTCAGAATGGTTACCTCCTTTTCCTTTGCCTAGGTCATGGAACAAACCTGCGATATATAAAATCTCAATTTTAGGAAGCCTATTAATTAGCTCGTTCTCAATTTCAAAACCATCACCGAGTTGGTTTATCTTCATTTGTCTCATATTGCGGACTACTTTAAATGTGTGCTCATCAACTGTATAAACATGGAATAAATCAAACTGCATCTGACCAATAACTTCTGAAAACTCAGAAATATATGCCTGAATTATTCCTAACCTTTTCATTTTTCTTAAAATCGATGATAAATTATATGGCGATTTAAGAATATTTAAAAATTGCTGAGAATATTTATGGTTATTTTTAAACTCTGCATCAATTAAATGAATATTTTCTTTTAAAATTCGTGCAGTGCTAGTATCGATATGGGTAAGATCTTTTCTTTGCCCAATCTTTACAAAAATTTCAAAAATAAGATTTTTATGATTCCGAAGATCTAGCTGATTAAATCCTATTCTATTATTTTTTATAAAAAAATCTCCATAGCTTCTAGTTAAACTAAAAAAACTTTTTTCTTCATATTTATCAAATACGGTTTCATTAAAAATAGAGAGCTTTTCTGCATTAAAATAATACATTTGCATAAGCTTCTCGACTGACTGTTTCGCTTTTGATGGAGGAATCTTAGATTTTTTTGCTAATTCAATTTGAGTATTGAAATTTAATCTATTTCTTGATGATGTTTGAAGTAAATTTATAGAATAACGTAATAGTTTTATAAAATCGTAAGCATTATTTATTGAAGCAAGCTCTCGGGCATTAAAGAAGTTAGATTTTTTTATTTCAGCATCCGAAGAAATTTTAAAACAATGATTTAAAATCCATGATGCAGTTTGATAATCTCTTAGGCTTCCTGGAGATTCTTTTAAGTCTGGCTCTAAATTAAACTCTGTTGAATCAAAAGATTTATATCTTTCATTCTGCTCATTTTTCTTTTTTGTAAAAAATTTATTTATGGTAAATATCTTTTCTTTATTTTTTAAAACGTCCTTTAGTATTTCTATAGATTTTGTATTTGCTGACAAAGGTCTGAATGTTAAGTAGGAAGTAAATTCCTTTACATCAGCAGTGATTATTTTTTTTATATCATTTTTAGTTCTAACAGAGTGTCCAACTTTATGTCCAAAATCCCATAAAAATGCAATAAAAATTTCTAATTTTTCATAATTATCATGTTTTGAATTAATTTGTATTATAGAAATATCTATATCTGAAGCTGGAAAGATTTCTTTTTTTCCATAACCTCCAATAGCAAATAGACCAAAGTTTTTATGAAGCTCAAGCTCTTCGAAGCGATTTATAATTTTATGATCTAACCAATCAGATCTTTGATTTAGATAATAATTTATTTTACTTGGATTTTTTATGCCTTGAGGAAACCATTTCCAGAACTGTAAATCTAGATTTTCTAGATTTTCTTTCATAGATGCTCTTCATCTCTTTTTGTAAGTATTTCAACGCCGTTTGTTGTTACAGCAAGGGTATGCTCCCATTGTGCAGAATTTCTACCATCTTTTGTTTCAACAGTCCAACCATCTGAAAGAACTTTATTAAATTTTGATCCTTGATTAATCATTGGCTCAATCGTAAAACACATGCCTTCTTTAACTTCAATCCCTGTTCCTGGAATGCCATAGTGAAGAATTTGTGGCTCCTCATGATACACATCCCCAATTCCATGCCCACAATAATTTTCCACTACAGAATAATAATTTTTTTCAGCATGATTTTGAATAGCATGACCAATATCACCAAGGTGAATGCCGGGCTTTATTATCTCAATAGCCCTATAAAGACATTCCTGAGTAACTTTTACCAGCCTTTCATTATGAGCTTGGCATTTCCCAACTAAAAACATCTTTGAAGTATCGCCATGCCAGCCATCTTTAATAACAGTGACATCAATATTTAATATATCACCGTTTTTTAAGATTTTATTATTGTCCGGAATGCCGTGGCAAATAACATTATTTAAACTAGAGCATATTGTATTTTCAAAACCGTTATACCCAATATTAGCAGGTATAGCTTTTTGAACTTCTGTTATATATTTATAACAAAGTGAATCAAGCTCTCCTGTTGAAATACCTGGTTGGACATATGGTGTAATCATCTCTAAAACTTCAGCAGCTAATTTTCCTGCTACTCGCATTTTTTGAATATCACTCTCTGTTTTAATTGAAATTTTCATATTTTTTTCATTAATTAGTAGACGTTAATGACTTTAGTCTGTAAAGTACAATTTTAATGCCTGCTCAATATTTTAGCTCATTAAAATCCGATAAATTTAACTATTTTTTTACCCTTTTTATTCTCAATAATTCTAATCATAGAGGTCAGATTTAATGTCTTTTCCTGCAATACTAGTTCTTGAGGATGGAAGTATATTTGATGGAGTAGGTTTTGGTATAGAAAAGTTTGAAATTGGTGAAATTGTTTTTAATACATCAATGACAGGATATCAAGAAATAATTACTGACCCATCTTACAAAAAACAAATTATTACTTTTACTCACCCTCACATAGGCAATACAGGAACTAATGATGAAGATATGGAGTCTTCAAAAGTCCATGCTTCAGGCATAGTTGTTAATGAATTTTCTGAAAATCCAAGCAGTTGGAGATCTACTCTTTCTTTAGAAGAATTTCTAATTAAAGAAAACGTAATTGCTATTTCGGGAATAGATACTCGAAAGCTTACTAACCACCTCAGAGAAAATGGATCTATGGGCTGTTGCATTGCTGCTTCATCACAATGTACAAAAGAACAAGCGCTTAAGTATGCAAACGATTTTGCAGGTTTAGAAGGTTTAGATCTAGCTAAAGAAGTTTCAACAAATTCCACATACATATGGGACGAGGGTGTTTGGCCCGGATATGCAAAAACTACTAGTGATGTTTCTATAGTCGCATATGATTTTGGTATTAAAAGAAATATTCTACGGCTACTTGCAGAAAATGTAGGCACCGTTCATGTTGTCAATGCTAAGACTTCTTTTGAAGAAGTAATGGCATTATCTCCGGATGGGATATTCTTATCTAATGGCCCTGGAGATCCCGAGCCGTGTGATTATGCGATTGAGAATATTAAGAAATTTTTAGAAATTAATATACCAATTTTTGGAATATGTTTAGGCCATCAACTTCTTGCCTTAGCAGGCGGGGCAAAAACAAGCAAAATGAAGTTTGGACATCATGGCGCCAATCATCCTGTTCAAGATATAGAAACTAAAGAGGTATTTATAACTTCTCAAAATCATGGCTTTGCAGTAGATGCTTCAAGCGTTTCTAATGATATAAATACAACACATATTTCTTTATTTGATAAATCTCTTCAAGGAATTGAGTTTATAAATCATCCAGCTTTTAGTTTTCAGGGGCATCCCGAAGCAAGCCCTGGACCTCAGGACATACAATCACTTTTTAAAAAATTTAACTCTTTAGTAGAAAATCATGCCAAAAAGAACTGATATATCCACAATACTAATTATTGGAGCAGGCCCAATAATTATTGGGCAGGCATGTGAATTTGATTATTCCGGAGCGCAAGCTTGTAAAGTTCTTAAAGAAGAAGGGTTTAGAGTTATTTTAGTTAATTCAAATCCTGCAACCATAATGACAGATCCTTTGCTTGCAGATGCTACATACATTGAGCCTATCCATTGGCAAAATATTGAAAAAATAATAGAAAAAGAAAAGCCTGATGCCATTCTGCCCACTATGGGCGGGCAAACTGCATTAAACACCGCTTTATCTCTAGCTAAAGAAGGCGTTTTAGAGAAACATGGAGTTATCTTGATCGGAGCTTCAAGAGAAGCAATTGATAAGGCTGAAGATAGGCAGCTATTTGATCAGACAATGAAGTCTATTGACATAGAAACACCAAGATCAGGTATTGCTCATAATATGGAGGACGCCCTAAGAGTCCAAAAAGAAATTGGCTTCCCTTCTATTATTAGACCTTCATTTACTATGGGTGGAACAGGTGGAGGAATTGCATATAACATTCAAGAATTCAAAGCTATTTGTGAAAAAGGTTTAGAGTTATCGCCAACTAGCGAACTTTTAATTGATGAATCTTTGATTGGCTGGAAAGAGTTTGAAATGGAGGTTGTAAGAGACAAGAATGATAACTGCATTATTATCTGTTCAATAGAAAACCTTGACCCTATGGGAGTTCATACAGGAGACTCAATAACAATAGCCCCAGCTCAAACGCTAACAGATAAAGAATATCAAGAAATGAGAAATGCTTCTTTTGCAATATTACGAGAGATAGGAGTTGAAACGGGCGGTTCTAATGTTCAGTTTGCAGTAAATCCTGCAGATGGAAGAATGATTGTTATTGAAATGAATCCAAGAGTTAGTAGATCTTCAGCCCTAGCATCAAAAGCTACAGGATTTCCAATAGCAAAAGTTGCAGCTCTTCTTTCAGTTGGCTTTACCTTAGACGAACTTCAAAATGATATTACTGGAGGCTTAACCCCAGCTTCATTTGAGCCATCGATTGATTATATTGTTACAAAAATGCCCAAATTTGCTTTTGAGAAATTTACTCAAGCTAATGATCGCTTAACTACTCAAATGAAGTCAGTTGGAGAGGTTATGGCAATTGGTACAAATTTCCAGGAATCTCTTCAAAAAGCAATATGTAGCATGGAAGAGGGCCTAGATGGACTAAATTCTGTTATATCCGCTGATGATAATTTAGAAGAAAAATTACAGTATGAATTATCCTTTCCAGGCCCTCAAAGAATATTTTATGTTGCTGATGCAATGAGATCAGGATGGAGTAATGAAAAAATTAACTCTCTTTCAGGGATTGATTTTTGGTTTCTTAATGAGATAAGAAATATTATTAATCAGGAACAAAAAATTTCCAGTACTGCATTAGAAGATCTTGGAAAAACTGATTTATACAATTTAAAGAAAATTGGTTTTTCAGATTCAAGACTTGCTTTTATTATGAATACATCAGAAATCTCTGTGAGATCATCAAGATTACAAAAATCTATAAAACCGGTATTTAAAAGAGTAGATACTTGCGCTGCAGAATTTTTAACAACAACCTGTTATATGTACTCAACATATGGCGGGGAATGTGAAAGCAATGTAACAAGCAATAAAAAAGTTATGGTTTTAGGAAGTGGCCCTAATAGAATTGGGCAAGGAATTGAATTTGATTACTGTTGTGTGCACGCATCTCTTGCAATGCAAGAAGAAGGCTATGAATCTATTATGGTGAACTGTAATCCAGAAACAGTCTCCACAGATTATGACGTTTCAAATAGACTTTATTTCGAACCAATTACTTCTGAAAAAATAATGGATATTATTGAGATAGAGAATCCAGATGGCGTAATAATTCAGTTTGGAGGGCAAACTCCTCTTAAATTAGCTTCTACTCTTCAAGAATCTGGAGTAAATATATTAGGAACAGATGTAGATGCTATTGATAGATCAGAAGACAGAGAAAGATTTCAAGAATTAGTAGAAAAATTAGACTTAAAACAACCAATGAATACAACAGTTAGGAATCTTGAGGAAGCTCTAGCTTCTGCAGTTAAAATTGGGTACCCAATTGTAGTTAGGCCTTCATATGTTCTTGGTGGAAGAGCAATGCAGCTTGTTCATAATGATCATGAGCTAGAAATCTACTTTAAAGAAGCTGTAGATGTATCAAACAAAAAACCTATTCTTTTAGATAGTTACCTTACTGACGCTATAGAAATTGATGTTGATATTATCTCAGACGGAACAAATATTATGATTGGTGGAATATTGCAGCATATTGAACAAGCTGGAATTCACTCCGGAGATTCAGCATGCTCATTACCTCCTTACAGTTTATCTG
>TARA_B110000091_G_scaffold182247_1_pt1 | contig 11698 bp, 8 predicted proteins | sample TARA_B110000091 | Tara Oceans TARA_B110000091 (sample SAMEA4397278) | marine metagenome | biome: Polar Biome; feature: [DCM] deep chlorophyll maximum layer (ENVO:01000326); material: water (ENVO:00002006), including particulate matter (ENVO:01000060) such as... | depth 35 m
ATGAATTTGCTTTGAAACCACTTACCGTTGATAATTTAATTAAGGATTATGACGCCGTTATGAGCAGCGTGGAACATTTGCAAGGCTTGATGGGAAGTGACGATGGTTGGCCTCTTGGTTTAACTATAGAGGAAAACCTTATTGATCTTGGCTGGCATCAAAGAGAATTTACTCTGAGGCATTCCTTTGCTTACTCGGTCATGTCTTTGGATGGTGAGTTATGCCTTGGTTGTTGCTATATCTACCCCTCAATGAAATCAGAATATCAAGCGCAAGCATTCTATTGGATACGCCAAGAACATCTCGTCAATGGACTTGAGGCCCGATTAAGCTCAAAATTTAAACGTTGGCTTGAAACAGATTGGCCATTTTCAAGAATAGAGTTCCCTAATAGAGATTAGTATAGAGATCTAACACCTGACAATAATCCCATTCCTCATGACAAACTCATTTAAACTAAAAAAGAAATAGAAAAGAGACGAGGTCGCATGAAAGAAATAGGAATAGTACTTTGCGTTTTCGCAGTCTGGATTGGCCTCAGTATGGGTTTTGAATTCAATTTCTTATTTTGGTAAAAGTATACTTTGTTCCAGCACATGCCGAAATGAAATGTCTGTTTTTCAGTCAAAAAACTAACCGATGGAAGTTTGAGTATACTTTCAAAGAAGATTAAAAATTAAATTTTTGATTAATGTGCTTGCCATAGAAAAAAACAGCCGCATACTAATTCTTACTTTGACAGTGTGGTGTATCGAGTCGTGAATTTTTCAAATCTATAATTCGAAAGCCATAAAATATGGAGTGAGCTTGGCGTATGAGCTGAGGTTATAATAAAAAAAGTCTGCTAATATCGCTCGGGCAGGCACAGTTCTAATTGGGAGGACATCTTTGATGTTAAATTTTAAAAGACTACTGGCTACGACTTCCGTGTTAGCCACGCTGGGTGCTACTTCGGCGCTGGCAGAAACAGAATTGCGTATGATGTGGTATAATGACGGCAGTGAAAGCGAAGTCATGCAGTCCATCATTGATCGTTTTGAGGCAAAAAATCCAGACATTTCTGTTGTTATTGATGTTGTGCCATACAAATCTATCATGGAATCTTTGCCGATTCAGTTGGCAGCTGGTGCTGGGCCTGATCTTGCCCGCGTCACAGATTTAGGTGGCCTTAGCAAATATTATATGGACCTGACGCCACACATCTCAGACAGTGCTTACTGGGAAGCGAGCTTTGGACCGTTCCTCGATTGGTTGGCGCCAGACTCTGATAGAATCTCGGGCTTCATGACGCAACTAACAGTAACTGGCCCCTATGTGAACAAAACCTTCTTTGAGCAGGCTGGCGTTGCTATGCCCGGGGATGGCGCAACCTGGGATGAATGGGCCGCTGCAGCCAATGATGTCGCGGACAAACTTGATATCCCTATTCCTATGGCATGGGACCGCTCCGGACACCGTGTTTCAGGCCCAGCGATTGCTATGGGTGCTAAAATGTTCAATGCCGACGGAGAACCAGCCTTGGTTGATGATGGTTTAAAAGAAATGGCCCAGCGCCTTTATGACTGGCACCAAGACGGTACTATGACAAAGGAACTATGGGGATCTGTGTCAGGTTCATCGTACCTTGGTGCCAACGAAGATTTTGCTAATGGCCAGGTTGTGATGTACATGTCTGGCTCGTGGCAAATTGGCCAATTCTCTGGAACAATCGGCGATGCGTTTGATTGGTGGGCCGTACCAGCTCCATGCGGTGCTGCAGCTTGTACTGGTATGCCAGGTGGTGCTGCACTCGTTGCAATGAAGGATACAAAGCATCCAGAAGAAGTAGGCAAGTTAATGGACTTTCTCGCACAAGAGGAAAACCTAGCTGAATTTTACGGTAAAAACCTATTCATTCCTGGCCATCTTAAGCTAGCAACTGGTGGTGTAGATTTTGCGACAGATGACGCGCGTGCCAAGCATGCTTTGAGCACCTTTGCAGGCGCTGTACCAAAAATTTCACCGACAGCTTTCGATCTTCAAGGTTATCCGAATAACCGCATCATGTTCAACGCGCTTATCTCGCGTTTGAATGAAGCAATTGTGGGCGAGCTTACCCTTGAGCAAGCCTACGTGCGCATGGAAGAAGATGTTGCAAAGCAGCTGGCAGCCAAGGCTGTAGATTAAGATCAATACAAAGTGGTTGGCCTTATCGGGCCAACCACTCCAATAAAGCGGACTGCAAGTAATGACAAAAAATACAGATCAACCTGCTGCTGTAAAAAACACAGCGGTATCCATTGCTGGTTGGCCTATACAGCAGGTATTTCGCTTGCTTGAATACCCTTTTTCAAAAATTCAGAGAGGGGTTGGCATCCAAGGGATGCCGTGGATTTTTTTACTCCCCAACCTCATATTTTTTGGAATTTTTGTTATTATTCCTTTGTTTATAAATTTTGCCTTTTCCTTTACCGGAGGGACCGAACTTTTTTTAAGCAACCGCGTTTACACCGGTACCGAGCAATATCGTTTTCTACTTGATTGCAAGACCTTTGGTGACCCTATAACTTGTCGTGAGGATAGGTTTTGGAAAGGCCTGTATAACACTTTCATTTTTGTATTTTTCCAAGTCTCATTTTTGGTTCTATTTTCACTAATAACTGCTCTTATACTAAATCGTGAGATCCGTGGTCGAGGTTTTTTTCGCGCAGTTTTCTTTTTCCCAGTCCTGCTCTCCCCAGTAGTTGTAGCTCTAATTTGGAAGTGGATTCTACTGCGCGATGGTATTCTGAATGCCTTTTTAGTCTCAATTGGAATGGACAAAATCTTATTCTTCGTCAGTCCAGAATGGGCAATGTTCTGGGCAGTATTTGTCTCAATCTGGGCCCATATGGGTTTTTACACGCTGATTTTACTGGCCGGCCTTCAGGCTATTCAGCCCGACCTATATGAGGCGGCAGAGATGGATGGAACTTCAAAAGAGCGAGTTTTCTGGCGTATTACCTTACCGTTGCTTTGGCCTAACCTTCTCGTGGTCGTGGTCCTAGCTTTAATCAAGGGCGTGCAAGTTTTTGATGAGGTATTTGTTCTGACTGGCGGTGGTCCAGGCACTGCCACACAGTTTATTGTGCAATATATTTATAACACTGGGTTCACTGAGCAAGTACAGAATTTCGGACTTGCCTCTGCAGCCTCTATTGTATTGGGAGTTATTTTGTTCGTTTTAACCATGCTGCAACTGGCCGTTACGAGAGCTCGTGACAATGGCTGATCCGGGCGTTGAAACTAAAAATCTGGTTTCCATTATTTTGGCGAGGCGTGGACGCAAAAAATGGCATTGGACCGATATTTTCAGCTATACCTATTTGGCGTTGGGAATTTTTCTGATGTTTGGGCCAGTACTTTGGCTAGGGATGTCTTCTTTCAAGACTCGTGCCGGTTTATTGGAGTTCCCACCCACGTTTTTTCCTCTGGGTCAGATTGAGCTTCAGGTTGAAGGCTATGAAAAGCCGCTGTTGCTTTTTGATGTCAAAATGGATGATGGCAGCACCAGACAATTGGCACAAATTCGTCGGATTGGCATCGTGAGCCAGATGGTTGATCCCAAAAATCCAGGTGAAAAATTTAAAATCCCTATAGACCAACGTACTAAGGTAAGAGAGTTTCGCATGGCATGGGAAAATTATCGCGATCCGTTGGAGCGATTTAATTTTCTCCTGTTTTTGAAGAATTCGGTCGTGGTCACTGTGGTGGCAACCTTAGTGACACTTTTAATTAACTCAATGGCCGCCTACGGGCTGAGTATATATGAGTTCAGAGGCCGCAATGCGATCATGCTCTTTGTGATTGGTACCTTGATGATCCCTATTACCGTGATCATGGTTCCAGTCTATCTGGTGGTTACTAATCTAGGTATGGTGAATTCACTGTGGGCGGTAATTCTACCGGGAGCAGCTACGCCAACAGGCGTTTTTTTGTTGCGCCAATATATGTTGACCATACCTAAGGAACTGATTGAGGCGGCACGAATGGATAATGCGTCTGAATGGACGATTTTTTCAAAAGTAGTTCTACCATTGGCAATGCCAGCGATTGCCGTTCTTGCTATATTTTCGGTGATGTGGCGATGGAATGAATTTTTATGGCCGCTTATCGTACTCAATCGAACTGAAGTCTACACGCTGCAAGTGGGTCTGAACGCGTTTCAGGGCGAGTTAGACGTGCAATGGCATTATATTCTGGCAATGACTGTTGTTACGCTTATTCCAGTAGCTTTGGTATTTGCTTTTTTACAAAAATTCATCACCACTGGAATAGCGAGTTCAGGAATGAAATGAAAAAACCATTAATTTTTATGGATCCATTTCCTCGGAACCAATCCATGGTTTTTACACCTGACTGCGCCACCGCGCTGGAGGAAATGGGTGACGTTGTTGCGCATTGGGGATCACGCGCCCCTGACGAACTGGTGGAACAGCATTTGGCGGATATGGTTATCCTTATCGGCCAGACCGCAATGCCAAAAGAACGTCTAGACCGTGCCCCAAACTTGCGCGCAATACTCAATGTGAAAGCCAACTGGGAACCAAATATCGACTATGAGGAGTGCAATGCGCGGGGCATCCATGTCCTGAGTGCTGCTCCCGCTATGGCCCCAGCGGTCGCAGAATATTGCATTGGTCAGGCGATTATGCTGCTGCGTGGATTGCACAAAGCAGATAAACTGTTCCGGGCTGGCCTAGAATCCTACGGAATTGCCGGCAATCAGGATGCAAAAAGCCTTTATAATGCAGATGTTGCCTTAGTGGGATACGGGAACCTGGGACGATCCTTGGCGCCGCTGCTTCGGCCCTTTGGAGTGCGTTTGATGGCGCATGATCCATGGTTATCAGAAGGATATCTGCGAGCAGAGGGTGTGGAGCCAGTAACGCTCGAAAAAGCATTAAGTAATTCGGACGTTTTATTCCTACTTGCAGGGGTAACTTCCGAAAATGAGGGCTTTTTGGACCGTTTACGATTGGAAACAATCCGAACGGATGCCAGCGTGATATTGGCTTCCAGAGCTGAAATCGTGGAATTTGATGATTTTCTGGAGCTTGCGGCAGATGGTAAGTTCCGTGCAGCAATTGATATTTTCCCAGAAGAACCGGTTCCAGAAGACAGTCCTTATCGTACGGTTCCAAACGTACTATTTTCGTCTCACCTTGCTGGTGGATTGAATGCCTCATATGGCAGAATACGCGAGACAATGTTGGACGATATAAATCAAATTCTTAAGGGATTATCACCTTTGCGAATGCAAAAAGCTAATCCAAAGCAGGCCGCAAAAATGCGAAGCCGATGAAACAGGATCTTCCTTAATGACCAAAATTCAGCTTAAAGACATCCGCAAATCTTATGGTGACGTCGAGGTCATCCACGGGATTAATCTGGATATAGCCTCTGGTGAATTTTGCGTATTTGTCGGCCCGTCAGGCTGTGGAAAGTCAACACTTTTGCGTATTATTGCAGGGCTTGATGATGTAAGCGAGGGCTCAGTTGAAATAGATGGGGTGTCGGTGAATTCAGTGAGCGCATCTGACCGCGGTCTAGCGATGGTTTTTCAATCCTACGCACTCTATCCTCACATGAGCGTTTATAAAAACATGGCGTTTGGACTTGAAAACGCGAAAATCCCCAAAGCTGAAATTGAGCGCCGCGTACATGCCGCTGCCGAGATGCTGCAGATGTCCGACTATCTACAACGAAAGCCTAAGGCCTTGTCAGGTGGACAGCGCCAGCGAGTTGCAATTGGGCGGGCTATTGTTCGCAATCCAAGGGCTTTTTTGTTCGATGAACCACTATCCAATCTTGATGCTGAGCTGCGCGTAACGATGCGCAAAGAACTCGCCGCATTACATGGAGCTATTGGCGACACCATGATCTATGTCACACATGATCAGATTGAAGCGATGACCCTGGCCGATAAGATTGTTGTATTACAAAATGGATCGATTGAACAAATTGGGGCCCCTCTGGATCTATACAATAACCCACAAAACGTTTTTGTAGCCGGGTTTATCGGTTCGCCTAAGATGAATTTAATTAGTGCAACCGTCGTGGAGAGCGCTGATGGTTTGACACTAACAGGCCCAGGTTTATCAGTGCCCATTGGACAAATTGATGGTATGGTTGACGGTGATCTTTGTACTTTGGGAATACGCCCAGAACATATAGAAATCGTGTCAGAGGGTACTGGCCATACATCCTCAGAGGTGGCCTTTGCCGAACAATTGGGCGGGGAAACATATCTGTATTGCGATGCTGACGGGCTTCCCCAGATAACCGTTCATCAGCAAGGGCAATTGCCAATTTCGAAATCTCAAAAAATCGCTTTGAAGTTTGATATCGCGCAAATGCATATGTTTGATGCAAACGGTCAAGTAATTGCTCAAAGACGCACCTCATGAGCGACAAAATTGGTATAGCGTTGGTTGGGGTTGGCATGGCTGCAAAACCTCACGCACTTGCATTAAAAGATTTGGAACATGTGCTTGAGGTAAGGGGGGTCTATTCCCGCTCACAAGATGCGCGTTCTAAGTTTTGCAAGACTTATAATTTTCCAGAGTCGAGCAATTTGCACGCATTAGCGCAGGATCCGACTGTTGATGCTCTGTTATTGATTACTCCACCAGACGCTCGATCTGAAATAGTCTCGATGTTTGCGTCAAACGGTAAGCATATACTTAGTGAAAAACCTCTAGAACGGACTGTTGAAAATGCTGAAGCTATAGTAGAAACCTGTGCTACGGCAGGTGTCTCGCTTGGTGTCGTTTTTCAACATCGGTTTCGCGCAGCGTCTGAAATTTTGTTTGATATGCTTCATCAGGGACAGTTTGGCACCATTCATGTGATCCGTGCTGAGGTACCTTGGTGGCGTGGTCAAGATTATTATGATGAACCTGGTCGCGGTTCTTATGACCGTGACGGTGGTGGGGTACTTATCAGTCAAGCGATACATACGCTAGACTTGATGCTGCAAATGTCTGGCCCAGTCATATCGGTACAAGCGATGTGCGCAAAAACGCCGTTTCACCAGATGGAAGCAGAGGATGTAGTAGCTGGTGCGTTCAAATTTGCAAATGGCGCAATTGGATCAATTTTTGCGAGTACGGCGAGTTTCCCTGGGGGAGCCGAAAGTTTAACCTTTGAGTGTGAGAAAGCTTCGTTAAAACTAAAGGCTGGGATCTTAAAAGTGGATTGGCGCAATGGTCAAAGCCAGAGTTTTGGTGAAAAGGCCCAGACCGGGGCCGGCGCGGATCCAATGGCGTTTCCTTATGAATGGCACAAATCACTTATTGCTGACTTTGTAGATGCAATCAAAACAGGCCGTCAGCCTCGCGTCACAGGAGTTCAAGCCCTCAGAGTCCAACGGTTAATCAGAGCTATTGAGATGAGCTCACGTGAAGCCCGGCAGATCATATTAAAAGAAAAGGTAAGTTAATGAAAAACCTCACACTGGGCGTCATTGGCGTTGATCACAGACATATCTTTGGACAATTGAGCAAGATGCTCGAGCTTGGATGCAAATGTAAGGGGTGGTGGACCGAAGGTGACCCTGAGCCAGTTGAGGGCTTTTTACAGCGCTTTCCAGATATACCGAGGGTTGCAGACCGAGATAGTCTTTTACAGGACCCAGAAATAGATATGATATTGATCGCCGATGTCCCAGTCCGTAGGGCTGCTCGTGCGATTGAGGCAATGCAAGCAGGTAAAGATGTGATGACCGATAAACCTGGTTGCACGACATTGGAACAGCTGGATAGTATTACAGCATGCGTTGCTAAAACCGGACGCATATGGTCGATTGACTTTTCTGAGAGGTTTGAAGTTCCTGCAGTTACCCGCGCGGCTGAATTGATTGCCGAGGGCCGCATAGGCAAAGTTATACAAACGGTCGGTCTTGGTCCACATCGTCTCAATCGTCCTACGCGGCCTAAATGGTTCTTTAACGAGGCGGAATATGGCGGTATTCTTACTGATATCGCCTCCCATCAGATCGACCAGTTCTTGTTTTTTACTGGTTCGGATGATGCGGAAATCGTATCGTCGACTGTCGCAAATTTTGCAAACCCCTCTGATGCTGGTTTGCAGGATTTTGGAGAGATCAACCTACGATCTGATCATGGACTTGGGTATGTCCGAGTTGACTGGTATACTCCTGACGGATTGCCAACTTGGGGTGACGGCCGCCTAACGATACTCGGAACTGAGGGCTATATCGAACTGCGCAAATATGTTGACGTGGCCGGGCGGGAAGGCACCAACCATGTGTTTGTGGTAAACGGGGATAGCTGTGAGTATATTAACGCCACTGATGCTGCCCTACCCTATTTCGAACAGCTTATTCACGATGTGATCCAACGAACCGAGACCGCAATGCCGCAGAAGCATTGTTTCAAAGTGATGGAGCTTGCTCTAAAGGCACAAGCTCAAGCCGTTCGGTTAGGCGCTCTAAGCAAAGTTTGAAATTGGTGACGTCGTTTCATGGGTCATGAGTTTTGAGTATTAACCGATACGCGCCGTTCTTTAATAGAAATGTTAGTCTGGCTTGGCGTCTTTAAAATGTATTTGATAGGCCCGAGCCAAAGCTGAAAAGCCTAACTTTTTGGTATTTTTGTCAGCGGCAATAACGCCTTTTAGATTCCAGCCACGTTGGTGTCGCGTCTGTCGTCTGTCCGTTCGGAAGTCGTATAATATCCAAATTGATGTTCCAACAATATAGTCAGTTTGGGCCGCTATATCGATTTGTCGCGTTAGGACTGCCGCTTGATATTCTTCGGTAAACAGCTGCGTGTCAGGACCGTGCAAACCCGTTAGAGCATCGGCGCCAGTTTCTGAGATGATCACTGGCTTATCTGGTTTTGAACTTTTTAACAGTTTCTCCAATCCCTCAAACCCTGGTTCGTACCATCCAAAATACTGGTTTAACCCAATCACATCCAGATAAGCGGTTAGCCTGTCTTCAATCTGGAACTTTTCACGATTTATTAGGCAGGCAGCAGTAATTAGACGTGAAGGATCTTCCTGCCGAGCGGTCTCAGCCAAGCGGCGCATAAATGACAGGCGCTCATCAGTATCAGCGTTTTCATTTCCAACGCCCCAAAGAATGACGCTAGCTCGGTTGGTATCGCGCCTGATCATTTCCAAAAGTTGATTTTTGGCGTTTTCAAAAGTCGATTTTCGATCAAACTGGATCGCCCAATAAACTGGGATCTCTTCCCATAATAAAATACCCATCTCATCTGCTATCTCGGCGACACGTTCGTGATGGGGATAGTGCGAAAGCCGCGCAATATTAGCACCAAGTTCACGCAAATGCTTAAACCGGCGCCGTATGTCTACTTCATTGGAGCATTTGCCTTGTTCTTTATCTTCTTCGTGAACTCCTATCCCCCTTAACCAAAGAGGGATGCCATTTAGGAATAAGCTTGTTCCTCGCCGCTCTATATGGCGAAAGCCTACTCGGTCACGAACAATATCCTTATCAAAGCTGACTGATACGTCATAAAGCTTTGGGTCATTAGGCGCCCAAAATTTTGGTTCGGCCGCAAGTGTTACACTCACATTTCCTTTTATTACATCGATATCCCCAGAGTACAGTCCTATGATATTAATCTTGGCAACTCCACTTTGTGGCGCTGACAGCGTCAGATCAACTCTAATTCCATCTGCAGTAAGGCGGATAAAAAATTTGGTGATGTATAGCTTTGGAAGCTTTACCAATTCTACATCCCGATAAAGACCACCATGATTAAACCAATCCGTATGATACATTGGCACGGCGTCTGCGCGGCGAGAATTATCAACCTCAATCATGATGAGGTTTTCACCCGAAATTACATGGTGCGTAACATCAACAAAAAATGGTGTTGATCCTCCAATATGAAGGCCACAAAAATGACCATTTAAAAAAATACGCGCACGCTCGTTTGCCGCTCCCACCCGAAGGAAGAGTTGCTCGCCACCCGTGGGCTGCTCTGTCACGAACATGCGTGAATACCATGCGGCGCCCTCATAACGATGCCATTCGGCCCGCTCAGTTGTCCAGCAGCTTGGCACATGCGTTGTCTGCCATGCGCCATCATCATAGTCACGTGGAATAGTCCAATTCTCAATTGGTTGAGAATCATTTTCGAACCACCTTTGGCGTAATCCTTCGCGCATTGGGTCGATCGTGAACCGCCACTCACCATTGAGCGTTTGCACGTCTCGCCCACCCATGAAGATCAAGTTTTGAGCAGTCAATAAAGGCTCCATGAAAGGGGCCTCAAAGTCTTCTTCGTGCAGATGCCAATAAGGATCCAAGCTATCTTCTAATTGAGAAATTGTTTTCACTTAATTTATACCTTTTATATCAGGACCAAATTATTGGCGCGACGACTTAGGTTTGAAACTGCTCAGTATTTCCATTTTTTTGCGTATAGTGCAGGATTAGCTTTGGGCGCCTCACTAGGAACTAGTTCGGCCTTATATCCGCAGTGGGTATTCCACCTGATCAAAGGTTTTGATCCCTTACTTTAAGCGCCGTTGTGATTGAAATCCAGGTCATTACTTACGCTCTCCTGCGCCGAGCGGCGTCATGGGTGTTTCGTTAGGAACGCGTCCATACTCATGCGGAAGCGAGCATGTCTCAAGCTCTGGCAAGATGCGGTTGGCAAAATGCTCCGCTTCTTCAAGATGTGGATAACCAGAAAAAATAAAAGAACGCATGCCAATCTTTTTGTAACTCTCTATTTTTGACAGCACTTGATCCGTTGATCCCACAAGTGCAGCTCCACAGCCCGAGCGAGCACGTCCAATCCCAGTCCATAGCCCTGGTTCGATATAGCCAAATTTATCTGCAAGCTCGCGGTTCTTGGATTGATGTGAGACGCCCAAAGATGTTGAATCCAATGCTCTCTCGCGTATCATTCTGCCATATTTATCATCAAGTTTTGCTACAATGTGCTCTGCATATTCTTTTGCTTCAATCTCTGAATCGCGCACAATCATATGGACACGAAGGCCATAATCCAATGTGCGTCCATACTTGCTTGCAATCTCATTAACCGCTTTCATCCGACTTCCAAGGAGTTCGATCTTTTCGGGCCACATTAGATACACATCACAATGCTGGCCGCATAATTCGAGCGCATCAGGAGAATAGCCCCCAAAATACAACAATGGTCCACCAGCTTGATAAGGCTTAACCGGGTCCGTGGTCACACCTTTGAACTTATAAATTTCGCCATCGTAATTTATTTCATCTTGCGTCCACGCCTGCTTAAGAATTTCGACTACTTCCCTTGAACGGAGGTAGCGGAATGCACTCTCTTCTTTTTGCCCAGGAAAATCTGAGCTGATTATGTTAACCGTCAGCCGACCCTTAAGCATGTGGTCTAAAGTTGCCAAAGTACGCGCCAGCATGATTGGTTGCATTTCACCGCAACGCACCGCAGCCAGCATATTTATTTTACTGGTAAGCGGAGCGCAGCCCGCAACAAAGGTCAGCGTATCTTGGCCGACTTGGTATGAGGATGGACACAGAATGTTGCGAAAGCCCAAGCTTTCCGAAGTTTTCACGATTTTTGAACAATGCTCCCAACTTGATTTTAAGGTGCCATCTGGAATCCCAAGAAACTGATAGTCGTCGGAACACAATGCTGAAAACCAAGAAACTTCAGCTGCCTTAAGATCG
>TARA_B110000091_G_scaffold140638_1_pt1 | contig 11675 bp, 10 predicted proteins | sample TARA_B110000091 | Tara Oceans TARA_B110000091 (sample SAMEA4397278) | marine metagenome | biome: Polar Biome; feature: [DCM] deep chlorophyll maximum layer (ENVO:01000326); material: water (ENVO:00002006), including particulate matter (ENVO:01000060) such as... | depth 35 m
ATTTATTTATCAATCTTATTTTGTTTGTTTCTAAATAAGATTCAGTTGTTTTTTCTTTAATTTCATTGATGAAACCTGTTAATGCATCATCTGAAAAAAAAACCATAATATATGTTTTTATATATATATATATATTTATTAGTTTTGTATTGTATTGTTATTTTAAGTTGCTTGAATACGTGTTCTCCCGTGTTTACGTGCAAACGCTACATAAACAATATTGCGTTAATGTTGAACTAATATAGAGATTCAAATACTATATTGTTTATATAGTAATGGCTATGGAGAAAAATCAGATTGACTTAAACAAACAGATAAATGATTATGTTGAAACGAATCATCCGGTTGTGTGCATTTTAACACCTTGTTATGGTTCGGTTTGTTTTGTCAACTATATGTGCTGTTTGTTAAAAACAAAGGATCTATTTGCCCATTATAAGATTGAATTAAAACTCGAATTTTGTAAGAACGATAGTTTAGTTTCTCGTGCGAGAAACAACTTGATAGCCAAGGCAATGTCATATACAGACGTCACCCACATAATGTTTATAGACAATGATATAACGTGGGATCCTATCAATATCATCAAGCTGATAATTGCAAATAAACCAATTATAGGTGGTATTTATCCTCTCAAGAAATACAACTGGGATAAAATAACAACGAACCCCAATTTTATCCAAGATAAAATGAAAAAACGAATTGCTTCAAATATGAATGGCGTTTTTGACGACGAATTTTTCATTCAAAATAATCTGTTGAATTATAATGTAAATCATATAGGAAATGAAATCAAAATTGAAAAAAATCTAACTGAAGTAAAACACGTTCCTACTGGATTTATGATGATAAAACGAGGCGTCATTGAAAAAATGTTCGAAGCCTATCCCTCCACAAAATATACAGATGATGTTAATTTTCTAGAACCCGGTGATGAGAAATATACATATGCTCTATTCGATTGTGGAGTAGAAGACGGACATTATTTATCAGAAGACTGGTTATTTTGCAGTCGCTGGAAAAAGATGGGAGGATCTACTTGGATTGATATATCTATTAACTTGTCTCATACTGGAATAGAAGACTTCCACGGAAGTTTTTTATCCAGTTTATTATAGAGTATAAATCCTTCTTTTTGCAGTGATTTATATAATAATTCATAATTAGGCATACCCTTTATAATAATAATATTTTTTACAATATTATTACATTCGTCATCTTTACTATGAAAGAGATTTGTTATAGTGGAAACAATATGTGTATCTATTTCATAATTACTCTGGGTTAGCCAGATTACGAAAGAGATTTTGCTCCCGGTTTCGAGTATATTTTTCTTATATTTATAGAATTCTGTCATAAGAATATTCAAATCTAACACATTGTTGTTGTAATCGGTGCCTGATAAAATCATTACTTCACAAAATTCGTCGTATGTCATATTTAGCTCGCTAAATACGTTTGTTGTGTTATATTCAATAACTGTATGATGCAATAGACTGATATTTCGGAGTATATTTGGACAATTATACATAAACATATCAGTATCGTCGCTCAAGCAATAGTCTGCTTTGTTTGACTTTACTAGTTGAGCACATATTCCATCTGCTTCGCCATCACAACTAATATATTGCACTCCATAATGGTCCATCAGTGATTTTACCTTACAAATATCCGCGTCTTTTATAGATACAATGCTTCGTTTTAATCGCTGTAATTCTGAAGAATATTTTGTTAAATTATTTCCATTATCAATCAAAGATAATAATTCAGCGTATCTCTCCTTCGCCTGTTTGCGGTCGCAACGTCTTTGTAATATGGTATCGTTTTTTTCTTGAGGAGGCTTGCCGTCAAATACAAAAATGGGGGTAATATCATAATTTTTAAACACTGATATAAGTAAATACATATTTTCAACAAGTGCATCTTCGCTTAGAAATTTATATAAATAGATTGATGTATCAATCACTATTTTTTTATTTTTATATTTACTCAAATGAGTATGTTGTATCGATTTTTCTGTACAATTAGATTTAAGATAGCTGTTTAAATATTTCACGCCCATTTTACTTTTATTATTTACTTATGATATTTGCCCAAACAATAATAGATATTTTGTTCATCAATTTTTATAGGCTATAAATATATATTTACATTCTATCATGGTTGATACTTCTTATAATAAATTATTATTGAAGTTATATAACGATGTCAATAAATATGCAAAGAAATGGAAAAATCAACAGACTGCGCAAGATATTGTATTTAAACCGTTTTCAAACGCTGAACTCGAACTTGTTCCCAATATACGTTATTACGACGATATCATTTTAGAAAAAATTAAGTCATACAATAAAGATATATTTACTTATTCATTTCAAACTGCGAAACGAAACATACAAATACATTTTATAACTACTACAGATAACGATAAAGACCCACTTCAAATAAAACACTCTCTAAAAAACATATATATATGGCTACATATGATTGAAGAATTTACAGATATACAATGTTCTCAAAAACTCAATATTTATTTATTTCAAACACCACTTTTCAAACTAATGCCGGAATATGTTGGTGATGTTATTTCTACTCAACACGCAAATTCCGCATTCACATTCTCGTGTTCTACTGCTAACAATATTCATATTTTCAGAAAAGAAGAATGGTTCAAAGTGTTTATTCACGAGTGTTTCCATAATCTAGGGCTTGATTTTTCAAAAATAGACAATGGTTTTAGTGATAAACATATATCCGGGTTGTTTCCTTTACAAATAGATTTTCGCTTGTATGAAAGTTATTGTGAATCGTGGGCATTGCTTATAAATAGTGTTTTTTGTTGCTATAATCGTAATCCGACACAAAATTCTTCAAATGTTCTCGAAAATATATATTCTGTTATACACCAAGAGCGAGAGTTCTCATTGTTTCAGTGTAGTAAGATACTTCATCATTTCGGTATATCGTATCCTGACCTATATTCCATTAATGAAGGTGCGTCCTTTGCTAGATTGAACAAATATAAAGAAGATACGCCCATTCTGTCTTATTTTGTTATAAAAACGATAATTGTTCTCCATTATCCTGAATTTATTCAATGGTGTATATCAAATAATGAGAACCCATTCAAATTTATGACAAAAGAAGATAAAAAAACATACGATAAAATAATTTCATTCGTAGAGTTTATAAAAACGATTTATCAATCAAATATAGTTGTGAATTCTATGAAAACTGCAGAAACGAATTATACAGAACTGCGCAAGAAACAAAATTTGAATGATATATATAACATTGTTAATTTACGTATGTCAAAAAACGACCTATAAAAAATATAACAGCATATGCCATTATATTTTTTATTTTTGTTGTATTGTTTTTGTTGTATTGTTTTTTATTTATATATTTACATCAAATCCTCCATCTTCAAAGGACCTCCGTCATCACTGAGTGGAATGAACTCGTCAAAGTCTTCCGTCCAGTCGAAGCCATCGACCTTCATCATTGGGTATTTGTTATCGGCGAGCATTTTGGTGGGTTCAGGATAAATGGTAGCGTTTAAGATGTCGTTTGTCCTATCATCTGCGCGTTGATACAACTCACTGTCGTTGTTTTCAATATTACTCGTAGTATTCATTAACTTTCGAATAATTTCATCTTTCTCTTGCAACTTTTCAATCAACAGCTTATTTTCAGCCATCACCTGTTCAATGTTGCGGGTATACTCCTTGGGTGTATCAATCGGCTTGTGATTAATCTTGAACAGCAAATGAGCATTTGTATTATTTGAATACGCATGCTGGAACTTGCAATAACTATCCTCATTCACATTAAAGCCTCTCGACAAATGCTTGCCCGATTTCTGCAAGTCATTGCGCATCTGGACAGTGTTTGCATTGTTATACAAACAATCAAAGTGAATAAATGCACAAATCTGGGGTGTCGTGTAATGCGGAACTTCGCGAGTTGCAAAGTCAATTCTGCGAATCTTACCTACTCGCATACAATTCTCGATATAATACTTCAAAAACTTCGGATGAAACTTCTGACTTTCTTTCGCTTCAGAAGATGCGAAGCACAAGTTAGGTGGTATGACTGGCACATACAAACTTGTGTTTTCATTTTCTTGAAGGTCAAGAGTAGAACACTCCTTAGTGTTATCAACTGGGAAGAATACGCTGGAATCAAAACTCATTTTAAAATTAGATATAAATCTGAATAATTATAGTAATACTTATTGTAATTATTCTAAATCAATTTATTACATATTTTACTAACAAATGAACTTGTATGGTTCTCCATTTACGTTCTCCATTTCTAATATTTGTGCAATTTATATGTGAAATATATGAAAACATACATAGCTAATAATACGACATTCGCTATAATGGTCGGATATTTGCCAATATTATGTATATATAATGTTAGTATCATAGATATTATAGTCAGAAGTGCTCCTAATAATGCGTGGCGAGTAAATGACACGGCGGCACTATCCCCGTTTTTCCAAGCTATAAACAATAAATAAAAAAATATTAATGGTATCCCCCACATAAATGCAATAATCTTTAGATATTCCGGTCTCTCTTCATATAAAGATGAAACATAAGAAAACAGGCCGACAATACTTCCACCGATGACCGAATCTATTAATATCTGATACATCATTTACTATATACGCACAAAATAGTTTGAAACCTATAATAATGTTTTACGAAGTTTCATCAAACTCTCATCCATTATTGGTTCTTTTCCTCTCTTGAATTGTATTAATTTTGCACGCTGGGATTCCATCAAAACTTGTTTCATATCTTTATTTTGCGTAAACTTCGCTTCTAATGCACGTTCTCTTTCAAGTATATGCCGGGGGTCTTCTTTTATTTCGTAAAAGTCTGGATCTTGAACAACTTCAGATTTCCTTAATTGTTTGTTTTTATAAGCACCCGTTTTACTAGCAGCTGCCACTGCCATATCCATACTTTCTGAAATATCACTACCACTATCTAATGAAAATTGTTTATAGAAATCAGGGAATCCTTTTTTGTAATGAGACCCCAAATAATAATGTTGCACGCTTCCCCAACGCATACCATCTAGCGTGATTGGCACCTGCCACGAATCGTCTATTTTACGTCGCCAATCAGTTATCTTATTTAACATTTTATACACTGAAATATTTCGAGGAGACAACTTTTCACCAGACCCGTGGCCTGCCTTTGGTCGTGCATTTGAGCTAGAATAAAACATAAACACATCTGCATTATCATATAAATCTTTATTACTGATATCATCTTCTCCATTATCTGGAGAACCAGTATTTACGTCGACCCCTATTTTTGACTTGTAATTGCGAAAATCAGGAATCAAATAGTAAGGTCCGGAATTTCGCTCCAAGCATTTATTAACAACTAGAGATTTGATATCATAAGGAATCTCTTTAAATTTAAGAGCTCCTTTTTTCTTATATGTGATTAGCTTATAATGTTGGCCAGTATACGAAATAATAACATAATAATCTGGTTTAAATATTTTTATCGCATCTAATTCTGCGTCATTTATTTGACCACATTGCATAATTGCATCTAAGTCAGGTGGTTTGGCTAAAAATGATTCCTCTGATAGCACCACAAATTTTATATTTGCTAATCGCTCTAACGTGCTAATCGCCCAAGTATCCCCCCAATAATTACTCGATTTTATATATTCTTTAAATTCATCAAATGTATTTATATCTTTCACAAATTTGAATTCGTTCATCATTTCTTGGGTCATTTTTTTATTTGACATTAGCATTTTGTCATTTGATAACAGTTCCTTCACTTGTTCAATAATCATCTGATTATCATTCTTTTTATTACTTTTATCAACTCGTGATTTCAAGGTTCTAATTTCTTTCTTTACCGTTTTTATTTGTTTTTCAATATCATTATATTCATTTAAAAATCCCAGATAAATGCTTCTATAGTTATCATATATTTCTTCGGTTGCTTCATTCGACACTGCTTTTCTCAATTTATCGATCGTAGTTTTTCGCCCAACCAAATCAAATGCATCTCTTAATGTAGCGAATAAGCAGTCGCCTCCACCTTCGTTATCTATCACATCGAAATTGTTATTTTTCATAAATTTTTCAATCCACGTTGTACGAATGCCTTCCTTGTATTTACTATTTTCATTATTTGAAGCTTGTTCATTTTCTTCTTCTAATAGATTTGGTTCGTTAAATGACTCATCTGTTAAAAACAACTTGCCTGTTTCATCTTCTCCGTTTTTATCTACTGCTTTTTTCATAACATCAGTATTTAATTTGACGCGCATAACTTCTTTATCTTCCAAATCAGATGGATCAACACCGGTTAAATCAACAACATCTAATTCGACTGGATCAACACCGGTTAAATCAACAACATCTAATTCAGCCCCGGTTAAATCAACTATATAATTTGATTCGTCTGGTTTATTCTCAACATTATCTGCAGGTATATGTTTGGATAATCGCACTTCTGAAATATAGTATAATATATGTCCATTATTAATATCAATTGCACCATCTTCATCTATACTATTCAATAGTTTATTGCTTTCAATTTCGAAAATACCGATTTGTTCTACTGGTGTGCTATTTACAATTAAATAGACCGGATAATAAACAATGTTATATCTAGATTTATTATGCTTCTCTTTTCCTAATGCAATCTCAATTTCATTTGTATATAGACTATCATCATATGAGAATGTTGAATATTCGATATCCTCGGGTTCTATTTTCTTTTCTTCTACATATTTAACTTGGTCAGGGTTTATTTTTGACAACACCATAATATCTATTATATATTGAGAATAAATATTATCTTTATTGTATTTATTTTGTTATTTACTTTTTGTATAGTTCAACTAAATCCATACACTTAAATCTCATTCGACTCGAGAATCCGGGATTTTCACCACTCTTCAATGTAGAATACTGGGTTATTTTTTCAAGCAAACTATATTTGGAAACTTCTTTCAATACCAACTCTTTTGCTTCTGACATAATAACAAAAATATTTTCAATCACCTCCTCATTTAATTCCATTTCGGCTTTGTTCAACTTATTTGTATCTATTTTATCGAACAATACATTCAGGATATCTGTTATTGTTGAAAAAGAATATATATCTTCCTTTACCATATGTATGATAAAACATATGGTCGCTTTCCTGTTCTCATTTAATTGATTTATTTCACAAAAACGATTATAATCTTTATCCGGATCACAATAAACAAATTCGGTCATTGAATCTGTATATTTATCAATAAAATAATCGTGGTAATCTGCAAAAACTATATGTTTTTCAGATATCAATGCAAACATTTTCGCATATAAATTCGCATAAAAACGATTGTTATGAACTACGCTATAAAATCTATCTATCAACTTCGTCAATAATACAGGAAACTCTTCTTGTGTATCATCCAAAATAGTTTGGATGCATTCCAATATGTCGTCTTTCTTTGTTTCATAATTAATTGATGATAACTTATTCATTAATCCGCGCAGTTCATCTAGTTTTTCGGCTAATCCTTCCTTTTTTTCTAATACAGTTGTCTTAAATATTTCCTTTTTTGGCCACTTGGTTTGACCATCTTTTATAGTCTTGTCCCTTTTCTGGATTCGTTGTTTATAGGCATTTACATCTATACCCAATAATGGGATTAGCCCATTTATATTAGAATTCGTATTATCAGACAATTGAAAATCTGTTATAGTTTGTGTTATCTGTTGTATACATTGTAAGTTATATACGAGTGTTGTCATTGTATTCCTAATAGGGTAAACAGAGATAATTTTATATATTTTTAAACTATTATATATTTATCAAAAACATATAAAAACTTTTCCAGTATTATTTTAACTAACATGGAAACAAATACTGATTCGAATGTTAAAAATTGGGACGATTTAGAACTGAAAACAGAGTTATTAAGAGGTATATATTCTCTTGGATTTGAAAAACCCAGTGAAATACAACAAAAAGCAATTCTACCAATTACTAAAGGTAAAGATGTAATCGCTCAGGCACAGTCTGGTACCGGTAAAACCGGGGCATTTAGTATATCTGCTCTACAAAATATCGATATTGAGAAAAAGGAATGCCAGGCTATTATCATATCTTCTACCCGTGAACTTGTTATGCAGATCCACGGTGTGGTGAATTCACTTGGTGAATTTATGGATGGATTAAATACCAAATTATTAGTGGGGGGAACTTCGGTTGCTGATGATATTCAATCTTTACAAAAATGCATTCCACATATTGTGGTCGGAACACCGGGTCGCATATTTGATATGATACGTCGTCGAAAATTAGACGTTTTCACTGCTAATTTGTTTGTTCTCGATGAAGCTGATGAATTGTTGTCTTACGGGTTTAAAGACCAGATTCATTCTATCTTTCAATATTTCAATGATGAAATACAAACTGCTATCTTTAGTGCAACTATGCCAGACGAAGTTATCGAGCTTACAGATAAATTTATGAACGACCCCTATAAAATTATAATGAAACCTCACGAATTATCTCTAGACGGTATTCAACAATGCTACATTGCAACTATCAATGATGATGAAAAATACAATTGGCTTAAGTCATTATATGATAGAATTAGTCTCGCACAAAGTATTATTTTTGTTAATGATGTAAACCGAGTCATCGATCTATACCAAGCAATGAAAAAGGACGGGTTCCCGGTATGTCATATCCACAGTGGTTTAACCAAAGACGAAAGAGATACTGTCATTCGTGAATTTAAGTCAGGCACATATAATGTATTAATATCTTCAAATATTACTGCACGTGGCATTGATATTCAAACCGTCAATACTGTTATTAACTTTGATATTCCACGAGATGTTAATACATATCTTCATCGAATTGGTAGAAGTGGTAGATGGGGCCGCAAAGGTCAAGCTATTAATTTTGTATCACAACGAGATATCGGGACGATGAAAAGAATAGAAGGCCATTATGATATTACCATCGAAGAATATAAGTAAACTCGTTTATTTTTTTAGATATTATTAGGATGAAATTATAATATGAATAATATAATTTCATCATTTCAAAACATTATTCCTGTTCATACCAGTAATAATAACGAAGACAATCATAATGAAGGTATATCGGGAGAAAAAAAGAATATAAATACGACTATCGAAACTACATTCAAACTACCTATCGAATATTTAGACGCTAAATATATCAAAGTTTTATCTGAAACTGTGTGTCAGGATTTAGAATTGGCAGCTATTAACAACCAATCTCAGTCTAATGATACTGGCAATCTTGAATGCTATGATAACGATAAATGTATGTATGAACATTTATTTACTCCTGAAAATCAATTCGCATTGGAGATGATTCAACAATGGAAACATAAATTTACCACTAATATACCCTTCTTGAAAGACTCTCAGCAAATTATTAAAGACACCCATAAATACAACACAATTATGAAAACATTTACACAAAATACCGACCCCGAACAAATATTGGAAATCTGGCAAAACACCAAAGAGAATCTATATTTTCACGAACAATATAATTATCTTGATTGGGATATGCTAAAACATCTCAATGAATCTTCTTCTTTTTTGCAGATTCTTTCGTTCATTCACCTGATGTCTCCTGTCATTAGTTTTATATTACCGTTATTTATGCTTATATTTCCATTTATTATTTTGAAAATTCAGGGCATACCTATTACAGTATCTGTATATCTCGACACACTCAAGTCCATTGGGAAAAATCACATTATTGGTAAAGTTCTATTCAATATGGGTTCTATTAGTTGGGACAAACTTGCTTATCTTTGCTTCTCTATAGGGTTATATATATTCCAGATTTATCAAAACATTAACGTTTGTCGGAAATTCTACAAAAATATTATTACTATGAATAACGACATTGTCCATTTAACTGACTATTTAGATTATTCTATATCAAGTATGAAAGCTTTTTCCCAACTACACTGTGATAAACAATCTCACTCGGCGTTTTGTGCCATTACCCAATCTCATATTCAAAACTTGGAAAAACTTCATAATGAGGTTGTATGCATTACTCCTTTTGCCACGTCTTTTCAAAAATTTGGTCAGATCGGCGAAATGCTCAAGTTATATTATGTTCTCTATACAAATCAAACATATGAAGACTCGCTGCGCTACTCGGTTGGATTTGAAGGGTATATTAATAACATCTCTAATTTATATGCACATACCAAGTCGAACACCATTTCTATGTGCACATTTTCAGAAAAAGAAAATAAATGTGTGTTTAATGACCAATACTATCCTGCTATCGTTGATACAAAACCTATCACTAACAACCTAGATGTTTCTACCAATATTATTATATCCGCACCAAATAAAGCCGGCAAAACTACGATATTGAAATCTACTTTGATTAATATCATTATGTCGCAACAAGTTGGTTGTGGATTTTATTCTAATGCCCAAATCACTCCATATAGTCATATTCATTCTTACTTAAATATACCGGACACATCTGGTAGAGACAGCTTATTCCAAGCGGAATCTCGGCGCTGTAAAGAAATTATAGATATTATCAAAAACAATGATAAAACGGATAGACATTTTTGTATTTTCGACGAATTATATTCAGGCACAAATCCTGAAGAAGCTGTCAAATCTGGAAATGCTTTCTTGAAATACATAGACTCATTCAAAAACGTTAATTTTATTCTAACTACGCACTATAAAGATATTTGTAAGAAGTATAAGAAATCGAAACATATTACGAATTACAAAATGATGGTTGAGGTCAATGATGACAAAACGTTTAATTATACATATAAACTTGTAAAAGGTATTTCAAGTATAAAGGGCGGACTTAGGGTATTGAAAGATATGGAATATCCAGAAGAGATTATTCAAGATATTGAGAACAACTAAAAGTTATTTGTGAAAAATATAAATAAATAACGTTTGTATTGTATAATGAATATAATACAAACCTGGAAAACAAAAACTATACCTAAGCATTATGAACCCTTTATTAATAGTGTAATGGAGAATACCAAAAAATGGAATTATATGTTTTTTACTGACGATGATATTGCAGATTTTATACATACAAAGACTCCTGAATATGTGTCATTTTTTAACAGTCTTGAATATACAATTCAAAAGATCGATTTCTTTCGATATTTAGCGGTATATCATTATGGTGGGGTTTATTTGGACCTTGATATTCTAATTGAAGAACCTCTCGATTCTCTTTATGAAAATCTGGACGTTTGTAAATTTCCGGTCGAACTTGAGAACATTCACGATACAATCATTACTCGGAACCACTTTCATCAACTAATTGGGAATTATGCGTTTTACTCACCTGCAGGACACCCTTTTCTCAAACAAATTATTGATAATATTGTCAGCAAACGTTTTACAAAAGAGGATATTCAACTAGCAGCGGCTACTAATGGAGATTCATATAAAGATGTATATGTTTATTGCACCACAGGACCTTTACTAGTTACACAATCATATATTGATTATAATAATAATAACAATAATAGAGAACAAGTTGAGTTAATTAAACCCGAACCTTTTTATAAAAACAGTTTTGGACGTTATGGATTACACTGCAGTTATGGTAGTTGGAAATAATATA
>TARA_B110000091_G_scaffold41640_1_pt1 | contig 11625 bp, 13 predicted proteins | sample TARA_B110000091 | Tara Oceans TARA_B110000091 (sample SAMEA4397278) | marine metagenome | biome: Polar Biome; feature: [DCM] deep chlorophyll maximum layer (ENVO:01000326); material: water (ENVO:00002006), including particulate matter (ENVO:01000060) such as... | depth 35 m
AATATTATGAATATTATTTTCGGAACAAAAAAATTAGGACAAATTCAAACAGCAGCAACATCAGAAAAATACCCAGGTATTCCTGTGATTACTGTTGAAGGGCTTAAAGGAGCTAAAAAGTCAAGAAGAATTTTATTAAACAGAACTGCAGCAGAATTATTAAACTGTGAAGTTGGAGATGTACAGCATTTAGTTTTTGCATCTGTTGAAGCGGGCTCTGAAGTACCTACCCAGGTATTAATTGCTAACGCTTCTACACTTCCGTCAGAAGTTGATGTAACTTACAAAACTTCTAAGAATAGAGTTTCTTATGGAGAAGATACATCTGAGAAAGGTAAAGCAATTACATCATCTCATGCATGTAGAGAGATATTTTCTTTCTTATCGTTAAATGATACAGCTAATGTTGAATTCAGATTGAATTCATTTGACAACCCTGATTTAGAAGCGTTTTCTTTAGTATCTATTACATCAGATACAGTAAATGAAATTCCTTCTGTTGATGCAGTTATTGAAGGAGTAATTGAAACTAACAATGCTGTTGTTACTGCTGAAGATGTAGTAAACGAAACAATTGCTGAAGTTCAAAAAGCTCAAGCAGCTAATCCAATATTTGATCAAGAAGTAATTGCTGAAGAGGTATTTGCTGAAGAGACTGGTTCATTTGAACAAGACTTAGTATCTGATCAACATGTTGATTCTGAGTGGAGTTAATTAACAAAAATTATTAGTAAAAGGTGAAGGGGATAGCCTTAAAATATCCCCACATTTTAAATTTTAAAACAAATATTATATTATGAGTGGATTCGGAAAAGAAGTAGAAGTAAGTGGAGGTGCAGTAAGAAAATTGTATGTAGGAGCTGAAAACTTCAAAGTAGTTGGTATTAATCCAACAAAAGCTGAGTTAGAGGTTATGTATGGCCGTGAAATTAATTTTGATCCAGAATATGTTGGAACCACAAAGGTTACAGATAGTGATGGTGAACGTGAAGTTCCACAAGTTAGATTAGATTTCTATTTAGCTAACGAAGACAACAGTTTGACGACTAAATTACAATTTTATATTGCAGATACTCACCACAAGTCTCAGACTGGTAAGTACAAAGTAATTAATTCTTTTGGTAGAGATACTTGGTTAGATGGTGAAGCTATCAAGACTAAAGTAGTCCCTGACAACATGCATTGGTACAGATCTGATGGAGTTAAAGTTGCAAAGAGAGGAGAAGTAGAATTAATCTCTTTTATGGTTAATTTATTAAACCTACCTTTCAATTTAGACAAAGTATCAGATGTTTCTGAAGCTTATGCAAGTATCAGTAAAGAGCAGTGGGCAGCAATCTTTGGTGGAGATACGTCTTTATTAAAAGGTTTAATTGACAATACAAACAACAAGATTGGTGTATTGTTAGGTGTTAAGACAAAAGGTGATGGGAAATTAGTGCAAACTACTTTCAATAGACACACTATGCGTCAGTATGTAATACCAAGTTCAAGAGCTGAGAAATTCAAATATGTCCTTAAAGATTTAGATGAGTCTCAAGCAGCAGGTGCTTTTGGTAATGTTGATTTTGGCCCAAGAGATTTATCTCTTCGTGAGCATAATATTACACCAACAGCTATCTCTACAAAGAATGCTAGTCAAATGGATGTGTTTGCAGTAGCAACACCTTCTGAAGATGGCGTAACAGCAGAGTCAGATGATTGGTTAAACGGATAGTATCCCCAATAAGTAAGTTTAAAGGGCTATATTAATTTATAGCCCTTTTTTTATTAATTTTAATTACAAAATTATGTCATTTGGAAGAAACAAAGTACACAAATTATTACCAACAAGTGAGAGAATTTTAGAATGCGTAAGTGATTTCGAAATATTCGAATATTATTTAGGCGGTATCCCAAAAAAGGCTATAAGTAGTCCATTGAGAGGAGATGCTACACCATCATTTAGTTTATTTAAAAGTGATGAGCACAATAAGATATTCTTTAAGGATTTTGCTACAGGTGAATCAGGAGATTGCTTTTTATTTGTTATGAGATTATTTAAATTAGGAAGTAAAGTTGAGACATTCAACAAGATTGCTTCTGATTTTGCTTTAACTCAGTTCGAATTAAATTCGTCTTCTCGTGCTTATTCAAGACAGACTTTTGTAAAAAAAGAGAATAGAATAAAAACTATTAAAAACACAAAAGTAAGAATAAGTGTAAGGACTAGGGATTGGAAGATTAGAGATAAAGAATATTGGCAAGATATATACGGATTGAATAAAAATCAGTTAGAGTTTTGTAAAATATTTCCTATTTCTCACTTCTTTGTTAATGGATATTGTTCAGAAGCTGAAAGTTTAGCGTATGCATTCGTAGAAGAGAAAGACAATGTACAGACTTTTAAGATTTATCAACCATTTGCAGGAAAAGATGATAAATGGATTAACAATAATGACTTTTCGACATGGGAATTATGGACTCAAATGCCTAAATCAGGTAAGAATCTAATAATAGCTAGTAGTCGTAAAGATGCTGCAGTATTAAAAACTATTTTCTCATCAGAGATACTTACCTCATGCTCGCTACAAAGTGAAAGTGTAAATGCAAAGGAAAGTGTAATTAATGAATTGAAAGGAAGATTTGAGAACATTTATGTTCTCTATGACAATGACTTCAACAGCCCAATTAATAGAGGTAGAGTTGCAGGAGTTAAGTTATGTAGTCAATCTGGATTTACTCAAATAGAAATCCCAGATGAATACGGAGTAAAAGATCCTTCAGATTTTAGAGAGAAATACGGGAAATTAAAATTACAGGAGTTAATCTCCACACTAATTAACATTAACATTAAAAATAACAAATCATGATAACAAGAACTATTAGTACAAATTTAATGAAAAAAGAAGAGACATTCAGAGTAATGGCTCTTGGTGAAGCTGTGAATACTCCAATTTTATTAATTGGCCCTCCAGGTGTTGCCAAAACTGCTGCTGTAATTGATTTTGCAAAAGCATCTTTAGGAAAGTTAGGTGGAGCAGATCTTTTTCTTTTAGAAACTGATGAAGGAACTAAGTCTACTGCTGTAAAAGGTAATATAGATTTAGAGGCTCTAACCACAACGAATAAGTATAAGATAAATTCCCCAGTGACTAAAGCCAAGGTAGTTGTAATTAATGAGATTGATAAAGCATCAGCCTCTTTAAGAAACAGTTTATTAGGCATCATGAATGAGAAAGTACTATTTAATGGTACAGAGAAGATTCCTTGTCAATGGGACAACTTTATTGCAACTTGTAATGAAATACCAGATGACGAAGTTGATTCTCCATTTTGGGATAGATTTTTAATCACCCATGAAGTTACTAGATTATCTCAATCTGACATGCTTAAGTATTATGCAAAAGGTGGTAAGGCATTCTCTCAACAACAGAGTATTACTATGCCAGAAAAAACTGATATTGATGCAATCAAATTGACTCAAGCTAAGTTACAGAAAGTACTTAATGTTTGTCATAAAGATCTTTCAGATAGAGCATTGTCTTTCTTGCCAGTATTGGTTAAGAATGTAATGTGTGTTTGGGGAATGAATGAAGACAGAGGTTTGGTGAAGACTGCTGAATTATTAGTTGGTAAGGCTGTTGCTAAAGAATTAGCTAAAACTTTAGTTGCTAAGGAAATCAGAGAAATCTATGACATTATTGATGCTATTGGTCAGACTTTAAACAATGAAGACTATAACAGACAATACGATAAGTTAGAGATGGCTTATGGTGAAGCTAATGCTAAGAAATTATTACTTCCTTCAGACGAGAATGATCTTAAGAAGAGATTGGCAGACGAAGAGTCTAAATTACCTTTCTTAAAGGATGATGCATCAGATGTTTTAAACAAATTTAACTAATAATGAGCCTTTTCTCTAGAAAGGATGGATCTGAAAATAAAACTGGGGGCGTAAATGTCCCTAGTTACGATCCATATGGACAGTACCAAAATAGCGGAAGCGGTATATTTGGATTTAGAAAAGATAATCATGTAGTTATTCCTGGTGTTACCTCTTATGAAGAGGATAGCTTAAGAAAAGTTAAGGATTATGTTGAAAAAGAGACAGGGAAACCCTGTACTTTATCACAAGAATTAATCAATGATGTTTATAGTATTTATGTTAATCAAGATGTTAAGAGGAGACCTCAATCTGATAACAATAACATACGTCATCAGGTTCTTGATAAAGTTTATGACTCATTAACCAAGGTTGTTACAGTTGATTCTTCATTGTATACTCAAATATTAACTAGAGAACTTGCATTAGTATTGCAGACAGTTGATGATGAGATGAAAGAAGAAGAGAAGAAGCAAAATGGCGGTGAAGGTGATGGTGGCGAGGGCTTAGAGTCTTCTACAGATCCTTCAGATGGACAAGGTGATGGACAAGGACAAGGTGATGGTGAAGGAGGAGATGACAGCGCGGGACAAAATGCAAAAGGAGCAGGTAAAGGTAGTGGTGGAAACAATAGAAAATCTATTGAAGATATAGCTAGTGATGCTCTTGATAAGGCAGAGAAGAAGATTGAAAAAGCCAAAACTAATGCTGACAAGAAGATTAAGGATTTAGAAGATCAATTAGGTAAGGAAGCAATGAAAGACCTTATGGATCAAGACCCTGAGTTTTTAGAGAAGATTGATGAATTAAAAGACAGGTTAAGTAAAATCTCAATAAGCAAGGATAGTATCCGTAAAGTTTTAGAGAAAATACTTAATGAGTCTATGAATTATTTCTCTAGTAAGTACAAAAGAGTTGAAGAATCTTTGTTTGAATGTGAAGATTGTGAAGACTTATTTGGATTAGAATTCTTACATCCTATCTTTAAGAATGCTGAGATAATGAATGTTGGTAATGAGAGTAGAATTTACAAAGGTAAGATGGATTTATATCTTGATTGCTCTGGTTCTATGAATGATACTGAGACATTTGAAGGAACCAAGATCAGAATGATTGACCTTGCAAAAGGTATTGGCATGGTATTGTATAGGATGGGTATGATTGAGAATTTGTATTTCTTTAATGGAGGTTTAATTCCAATAGAGAATCCGAACGAACTATCTATTTTGTCCTTCTCCAAAGGAGGTGGAACTGATTTTAATAATGTTGTAGATAACATTAAAAGAACTGGAAATAACTCTGTAGTTATTACTGATGGGTATGATGATTGTCAAGAATACACAAAGGGCGCGTTCTGGGTTGGTATTGGTGGTACTACTTTTCAAGGGTATAGTGATGCTTTTGAGACTTATAGGTCATCAAAACAATGTGTATCTTATAATTCAGATACAAGTAAATTTGATTATTGTAATTAAAAACAGAAATTATGTTAGAACGTAAGAAACCAGTGGATATGATTTTTATTCCACACAACGTTCCTTCATTAAAGAACAGTAAAGTCAAGACTAGCAAGGGAATCTTTGCTAGTCCTACTGTTTCAAAGTACATTAGGAAGCTAGGTATACAAGGATTTAACTCTCGTAAAAAAGAAGTTAAAGGATATGTAGATAAGGCTAGACCTAATGAATTTGAAGCATTACGAGTTAAGTTCGAGACGATGAGGGCAGGAAAGGGTGATCCATTAATAATTGGTTACCATCAAGTAAGAAATAGTAAAAGACTTTTTGATTTTAGTAATAGCGTTGAGATCCTTCAGGATTTAATGACAGCGCATGACTTTATTGAAGATGACAACGTAAAGTACGTGTTCCCAGTGCCAATGAGCATAGATGGGAGATTAATTAACGAATCAAACCCCAGAGAATTTCCTTTATACAGTGTAGACAAGGATAATGCTGGAGTATGGATTAAAATATTTTAATGAGAAAGACAAATAAAATATTCGCAAGAATTGGTTTTGAAGACAAAGTTGTTACGTTAGAAGATGTTAATAACAATGACATTAAAATAACACAGGACGAGGTATTTATTTTTGGTTATGAAGATGAGCATGGTGAAGAATGTAAAGAAGATGGTACGTATTTACTACAACACATTGATCCAAATCAAATAAAAATGTTTAAGGATTAATGGCAATACAAGACCATAATCTTAAGTTGACGGAACAACAGTACCGAGACTTAGAGATACCATCTTATTCAATGTTATCTAGTATAGATAAACAAGGATTAGATGTCGTAGGAGGCGTTAAACAGAGCTTTAATTTAAAGTTTGGTAGTCTAGTTGATATGATGTGTTTTGAACCTCACAGGGTTGACGATACATTTTACAGAGGAGTTGCAGCAAAACCACCAACAACTAATGTTAAGAACATTTGTGATGCAGTCTTACAGGGATTAGATGGTAAAGAGGGCCAAATATCTAAAGGAATTACAGTATTAGGAAGAAGAAAGTCTGCAAAGATATCTTCCCTGATTGGTGATTATGCTTCTGATATAAAACTGGCAGCAACTAAACTAGGTGTTTATAAGAATTACACTGAAGACAAAGTGTATAATACAGTAGTTAGCGCTGGTTCAGAATACTTTAAAGACAAAATCAAGTGTAGAGGTAAGATTTTAATCAAACCTGAGATGTGGAGTCAATGTGCTCACACGGCAGCCACATTAATAACACATCCATATACTGCAAAGTATTTTGTACAAAATGTCCCTGGTGTTGAAATCATTTATCAATACAAGTTTGACACTATGGTTCAAGGAAGAAGATGCAAAGGCATGTTAGACTGCTTAGTGATTAATCACAACCTGAAGTTGATAATACCAGTAGATTTAAAGACAGGTGAGTCTGCTTGTAAGGATTTTCCAATGTTGTACACGATGCATAAGTATCATATACAGGGAGCTTTATACAGAGAAGCATTAATGGCTATTGCTACTAATGATTTTGAGTTGATGGACTATACTGTTCAGCCATTTGAATTTGTTTATATATCTAAATTAAATCCCAACAAGCCAATGAGGTTTCGTGTATCAGAAGATATGCACACCGCGGCTATGAATGGATTTATTGATAGATACGGCTATTCTCACAGAGGTGTTCTTGACTTATTGGATGACTACTATTATAGTGTTCAGAACAATAATGCGGAATACTCCCTCGAGGAAGTACAAAACAACGGATTGGTTGAGATGACCTTTGACTCAATAACAAGCAGATAATGAAAGACACATATAAGATTACATTGGCTAAGAATAAAAGCTTGACCTATATGTTCCCCTTGGTTAATTCTGAGATTAAATTCAAATTTAATCAGTTTTTACTAAATTCATATATGTCTTTTGATAGTGGTGATGAGTTATTTTGTGTAATGTACAGCTGGTCAAGCAATCCAGATTTTCTAAAATACGAAGGAAAATTAATGGAGCATCCAATGTATGTTGGTCATGCTGATTTTGGAGAGAATGTTGTTTACAAATTTAGACTAACGCATCTCATGAAGAGAGGTAGGAGAGCGTTTATGGAGGGAAGGTGTAAAGACTTTACTGACAATCACAAGAGCATAATAATAGAATACATGAGAGACATGGGTTTTAATAATGTTCTAAGAATAAGTGAGTTATTAAATAAGAATCAGAATGCAAAATCTGCAGCCCCTGATGTGGATTTAGAAACAGTAAGTAAGCAAGTTGATACAATAATAATTAAACCAGAAAATATATTCTAATGAAAGTAAAAAAAGTAATAAAATTTAGACATGGAAATATCTAAATCTAAAGAACTTTCCCGTATTAAAGATTTGGTTGAAGCTATGTATGGCTTCAGCCTCTTTAAGGGAACTAGAAAAAGAAAAGTGATATATGCCAGGAAGGTGTATGTTAAACTTGCAAAGGATCACAATCATACTTATGAAAGTATTGGTAATACAATTGGGTATTCACATGCATTAATTATGCATCATTATAATTCATTTAACGTTGTACTAGATGTAGATATGGCTATTTACAATAGGTTTTTAAATGTATATAAAGTTATACCAAAAATAAGTGACAAAGAACTATTATCTATTCCATTTAATGAAGAAACTGAAGAAGTGATGGTTAGAGCTGAATATGAGATTCTTATTGAAGAACTTAAAAACAAGATTGATACACTGGAAAGTGACGCAAAGAAGTTAGAGGTTTTTGCACCAATGCTTAAGTTATGTACAGGATGGAGTAAGTCTGATAGACTTGATTTTATTCAATATAGAATGAAACCCTATTCAGATTCAATAAAGAATAAAAAATATTAAAAATAAATTATTAACATAACAATTAAATCAAATCAAATGATATTTAAACGAAGACAAGCAATACCAGTTGGCCCTGGAATGATGTGCACAATAAAACCAGATGTTATAGAGATAGCAAAGGAAAAGCCATCTTATTCTAGAATCTCAGCAGCCTATGATTCAGAGCAGAATAATCAGCAAATTTCTAGCTGGAGATTAAAAAAGTCAAGACAAATAAACAACCAGATTCCATTTGCAGATATTTCATTAGCTTATGTTAAAGAAAATAGCGTTTTTGGAAATGAAATTGTTGAAATCATACCTCTTGCAATAAGTCAAGACGAGTATGGTTATGGAGTGAGAAAAATTCTTACTGAAGGTAAGTCTTTTTTAGTTAATAGAAATTCACTATCTTTGGCAAAAACTTCAAATCATGAGAGTTTGAGATATAATGTCAAGCAAACTATTTATAATTTAGTTAATTCTAATTATAATCTTAAAGAAGAGTTCTCGTGGCAGCAGTAGGTCATCAAATAACTCTTGAAGAAATGATAAAAGAATGTGAACATGAACAGAAAATTAACGGGACTTCAGAAAAAGACGCTCAAGAGTAAAGCAGAGCAGGATATAATACGCAGGTATTTCAAAAGAAATTGGGAGGCAATGAGTTGGTGTAATAAACAGGGTTTAACCATTTATACATCAGCTCAAGCTAACAATAGTGTTATGGTTAGAATATTTATTCAAAAGGGAGTTAACTTTAAACCTTTAAATAATATTTTGTACAGCCAAGCTGAGCCAGAAGACATGATGAAATGTGTTGCTGCAATAGACTTAAGATATGAACAATTGTATCTTAGAATGAAAAAAAATTAAATTTAAGTAGGTGTAGCTGACTCTTCATATTAATTGTCGCTAGTTATACGTGAGTATGGCTGCACCACTTTTTAAAACTAACAAAAGAAACGGTAAAAGCTGTCTCCTTTTTTATTAACTAATACCAAAACAATACATTATGGAACAATCAAGCTGTTGTGGCGCTGATAGGTACTTAGGAACTGACCTATGCGGAGATTGCAAAGAGCACACGGAATTTAACGACTGTGAAGAATAGTCAAATTAAAACAAACAAGACATGGAAAATCCAGAAGAAGAATACAATCTAAAATTTTCAGATAAAGTATATTTAGGAGTAATGGCTATCGTAGTTATAATGATAGTTCTAACAAATATATGGTAATGGAAGAAACTTTAGAATTACTTAAACAATTTGCTGCAAACGGAGATAATGTTTGGTTGCAAAATAAGCTAGATATACTAGACACTCAAATCAAAGAGAGATTAACTCTATAAAACACTATGAAAAGGGAATCGTGAAGAAATTAATTTGGTGATTTGGATTAATGTTATGTTTATTTTAAAAGCCCTTACCAGTTTATCTGATAAGGGCTTTTTTTTGCTAGCTTTTTTTTACTTAAATACGTTAATTAGATGTAGTTCGTAAAAAATCTAAAGACACTCTAAAATCATCAGCTCCTTTTGGCCATGGAACTAATTTTCTTGATTTGTGAAATATTTTAAGATCTCCTTTGTTCTTTCCAGTTTCGTATCTTTCACCCCAATTTCCAGGCATCATGTAATTAATAACTTTAAACATATTTTTCAAGTTACCTACAGCTGCCGTTGGGGTTGAAGCAATCTTAAATGCTTCAATAGGGTTTATAAATGTTGTTAATTCAGACTGTTGTCTTCTAAGTAAATACGCTAAGAATATGTCTTCATCATCAATATCTCCATCACCTTCTAAAATTGCGTATGCTAAAGTTATAGCAGTCATTGACGCAATATCAACCATACTTTTTCTAACACCAGCTCTTTGCTTAGGACTTAGTGAATTCCAGCTTTTAGAAATATTAACACCATCTTCTCTTGCATCAGCAACTATCGTTGACAAAAATCTCATGGTAGAAATATAGTAACCTTCCATATTAACTTTCTGATCTGAAGAATAAAACTCTTGAGCTTCAGTTAAATCTGCATTTGCATGCTTAAATGATGTTGTTGCTCCTCTGAATCTACGAACATATCCTGGTATCATCCATTTTCTTAAAAAGAATCCTAGTTTACCTAGAATATGTCTTTGAGCGTGAGCTTGAATATCATTAGTATATTGACCATGTAATTCATCAATCTTACTTCTTATCAAGTTTCTAGTTTCTAAAAGAATACTTTCCTGACCACCAGTAGTTGTGAATGATGTATTTTGAACTGAAGGATGTAATACCATTTCTTGACCACCCTTAGCATTCTCTTTAAAAGAAATCATTTCTTTCAAACTTGCAGCTTGTTTTTTACTTTTAACAGGATTTCCATTTACATCAATCCAAGTACCTTTTGAATTTTGAGCCTTAATAGAAGATAATACAGCATACATTACTTTTGCTTGCATCATATGTTCTCCCATGTTTGCTAATGGTCTTAAGCTATCCTCTTTGAATAACCCTTCCATTTTACTTCCCTTCTCAAAGTTTGTATTAAGATGAGTTGGGCCCATTGCATTAAAGTTAGACATTAATAAATTAGTTTTAGACGTACTTACGTTACTTCCAATATCCTTCATAATGTTTTTAAGATCAAAATTGTACCATTGTTGAGCTTGTTTATAATCTGATAAATTATACACATCCCCTCCAATTGCCTCAATAAGATTCGAGAAAGTACCAGTAGTGGTGTTGATCATACTATTGGCATAATTAAATACAAGAGAAACCATTCCAAAATACTTCAATCCAGTTTTAACCACCTGCTGTGCTTCAACAACTTTGTCTCCTATTTTTAATCCCACAGATTGCTTAGTTGTAATACCATACAATCTATTCTCAAGAATAGACATTGCTTTGTTATACTCCTCCGAATCTTTTTCTTTTTCCCATAAAAGTGCATCTGTTTGAGCATCTATTTTTTGCAATCCAGATGTTAAATCTATAACTGGATACTTTTTTTTATGCATAACTTCAGTGATAACAATTAAAGAAGACTCAATTGCCTTTTTCTCTTGATAATTCTTAGCCATAATAGAATGAAGCAATCCAATAGTATGTAAATCATACGACTGATCTGTTTCTTGAAGTCTAGCTCTATAAGGTGTTTGTATTCTTAACGTCTCACCTTCCTTAAAGTCAGTGTATGATTGAACATCAAAATCATCCTGCTGAGTTTCTATCATCTTACTCAACTCAGCTTTACTCATAGTCTTTACAGACTGTCCTTCTCTTATTCTTGATGCTGAAGTTTTCATAGCTCCAGGTAATCTCATAAACTTAACTCCCTTGTACCTTGTAATAAGAGATGATTTATCTTCATACATTTTGTTTGCTAATTCAGCATTCTCTTTAAGTTTAACAAGTTCATCAGCTCTACCTTTATC
>TARA_B110000091_G_scaffold105164_1_pt1 | contig 11617 bp, 12 predicted proteins | sample TARA_B110000091 | Tara Oceans TARA_B110000091 (sample SAMEA4397278) | marine metagenome | biome: Polar Biome; feature: [DCM] deep chlorophyll maximum layer (ENVO:01000326); material: water (ENVO:00002006), including particulate matter (ENVO:01000060) such as... | depth 35 m
TTATATTCTTGTATAATGTATATGTATTCTTGTATACAAGTATTACAGTAACTTTAATTTGGAGTTTTTTATTTGGCCAACATAACTGAAATTTCTGCTGGTGAGAGTGCCTACCGAGAGATACGTAACCGAATTGTATCGTTGGACCTGAAACCAAACCAAACCATCGGTGAAACATATCTGGCGGACGAGCTGGGCATGAGTCGCACGCCTATTCGCGAAGCGCTGACTCGTCTTTCATCTGAAGGGTTGATCGATTTCCGTTCGCGTGCGGGAACCATAGTTTCGCCTATTCGCTTTGACGCAGTAATTTCAGCCCAATATGTGCGCGAAAAACTGGAGTTAGCGATCATCGAAGAGGCAGTGAAAGTAAAGTCGAAGCGCGCTGTATTTAACATTCGCCAAGCAATTGATGAACAACAATTTGCTATCTTGGAGGGCGATACTGCCGGTTTTTTTGTAGCCGATGAGCGAATGCATCGCCACTTTAGTGAGATGACTGATCGAGTCGCTGTATGGTCAGTTATATCTGAGGCAAAGAAGCATATGGACCGAGTTCGCCGACTGAGCCTGCAAAAAATCGATTTAAATGTACTTTTGTCCGACCACTTGTTGATTTTGGAGGCAATTGAAAACCATGACGTGGATGCAGCCCGCTCGATCGTGACGACTCATTTGCGAAGGGTAATGCACGATCTCGACAATCTCGCGGAGCAACATAGCGACTATTTCGAGTTGGCAAAGAGTGAAAAATAGCACCAACATAGCTGACCATTTGGGGGATTAGCATGGATCTTACAGGAAAAACGGCAATCGTAACGGGTGGTTCAAAAGGCATGGGTCTAGGAATCGCCAAACAGTTCTGTGATCAGGGCGCCAATGTTGTTGTCTGCGCCAATGACTCAGTCAGCCTGGAGGAGGTTGAGAGAGTGATTGGTTGTGATAGGTTGATCACTGTTCTGGCTGATGTGTCAAAGCAGGCGGATATGAAAATGTTGACCGAAGCGACGGTTCATGCTTTTGGCGGTGTTGACGTCCTAGTCAACGCTGCAGGCATTCAACGCTACGGCACAGTGATCGACACCCCGGAAGATACTTGGGACGAGGTAATGAATGTCAACGTTAAGGGTATCTTTCTGGCGGCAAAATATGCTCTTCCCGAGATCGATAAGCGTGGCGGCGGATCGGTTATCAATATTGCATCGGTGCAGGCCTATGCATCCCAAACCAATGTGGCAGCTTATACCGCGTCCAAAGGCGCGATCGTAGCCCTGACGCGCGCAATGGCGCTGGATCATGCGGACGCAGGCATTCGGGTGAACGCAATCTGCCCAGCCGCGATAGATACACCGATGCTGCGTTGGGCCGCTGATTTGTGGAAAGGTGACAGCACTGCCGAGGCAACCATTGAGGCCTGGGGCAAAGGGCATCCGATCGGGCGTGTTGGAACAGTCGAGGAAGTTGCAGCTCTTGCGAACTTTCTGGCTACTGATTATTGCAAATTCATGACTGGAGCGGACATCAAACTCGACGGTGGTATGTTGTCGAAACTGGGCATCATTCTGCCTGAATAGGCATAGTTGAAAGGAAATGAGCATGGACTACAAAAGCCAAGACTTTCTAAAATCGCATATCGCTGCAATCATGGATTTTTACCATCCGACCTGTATGGACATGGAAGATGGCGGATATATAAATCAGATGCGCGACGACGGTACGGTCTTTGACAAAGTGACCAAGCACCTTGTTGGAACTTGCCGGTTTATTTACAACTTCTCGCTTTCGTCTCTTGTGTTGGGACGCGCGGACTACCGGGCTGCTGCCGAACATGGCGTTGCTTTCTTGCGTGATCATCATCGCCAACCGGACGGTGGTTATGCCTGGGTTCTGGATGGGCAAACCGTGAGCGACGGCACTTATCATTGTTATGGTCAGGCCTTCGTCTTGCTGGCAGCTGCAGGAGCGAAGAAGGCAGGAATCACCGCAGCGGATGCCTTGTTAGACGATATTTGGGGCCTGTTGGAAACTCGATTCTGGCAACCTGACACTCAGCTTTATGTTGATGAGATAAAGGCAGGTGACTGGTCGGCAATCGACGGCTACCGTGGCCAGAATGCCAATATGCATATGTGTGAAGCGATGCTGGCGGCCTATGAGGCCACGGGCAATAATCGCTATTTGGATCGGGCAGGCGTGCTGGCACAGCGAATCTGTGTCGATCTAGCCGCTCCGGCTGACGGGCTGGTTTGGGAGCATTACAAGACTGACTGGACCCATGACTGGGAATACAATAAAGACGATCCAAAAAACCTGTTTCGCCCCTATGGTTATTTGCCCGGACATTTCGTGGAATGGTCCAAGTTATTGTTGATCCTAAACCGCCATCGCCCGGTGGATTGGCTGATACCCAAGGCGGAATTCCTGTTTAAGGCAGCACTTGACTCGGCTTGGAACCCAACGACCGGGGCCATAAATTACACGTTCGCGCCCGACGGAACCATTTTGGACACTGACCAATACTACTGGGTGTTTTCCGAAACTATCGGTGCGGCGGCGCTTTTGGGACTGACTACCAGCAAGGATAGCTATTGGGACTGGTATGACAAAACCTGGAACTATGCTGATAAGCATTTTATCGATCACGATTTTGGTGGCTGGTACCGCATTCTTGACCATACCGGTAAAAGATACAGCGACCAGAAAAGCCCGGCGTCCAAGACGGATTATCATCCGTTGGCCGCCTGTTACGAAGTGTCGGAGGCAATCCGACTTAATAACACTTTATAAACCTGAAGGAAAAACTGATGAAAAAAACAATTCTAAGAATATGCTCAGCCGCAGCCCTTGTTGCAGGCCTTGGCGCCCCAAATGCTTTTTCTGCTAATGATCTCAAGTTCACAGTGCTGACGCAGACCGGCATTGACAACACGTTCTGGCAAACAATCAAGCGAGGCATGGATGATGCCTGCGAAGATTATCAGGTTGACTGCCAGATGTTGTTTACATCGGAAAACGGAAATTTGCAGATGCATTTGCAAAATCTCGAAACCACTATTGGCCAGGACGTTGACGGCATTGCGACAGTTATCGTGGACGATAATCTTTATGATGAGGCCATTGCGCGGGCTGCTGAAAAAGGTATTCCGCTTATCACCATAAACGTTGACGATACAGAAGGTGCTGACGGTAATTCCCGCCTTGCTTTTATTGGTCAGGATCTGTTTCAAGCCGGATATGAAGTTGCCAAAGGCCTGTTGGTTGGTATGGACAAAAGCCAACCCCAGCATGTGCTGCTTGGTTTGGCGCGTCCTGGTGAATCATGGGCCGAAGACCGGATTGGCGGCGCACGTCTGTATCTGGACGAAGCCATTGCAGATGGCTGGAATCTGACGCACGAAACCATCGATTCTGCGAATGATATCTCGGTCACGGGTCAACGCATCTGCCAATATATTTTAGGCAACCGAAAAACAACGGCCGTGGTAGGTTCCGCCTTCTGGTTTGCCGGTGCTGGGGAATGCCTGCGCGATATGGGTGTGAAACCGGGTGAAATCCATATGGGTGGTTTTGATTTGGTTCCAATTTTATTGGACGAGATGAAGCTAGGCTATGTTGATCTGACCATTGACCAACAGCCGTACCTGCAAGGCTACTTGCCGATCCAACAATTGTATTTCATTAACAAGTTTGGTCTGTCAGCCTTTGACGTTAATACTGGTAAAGCGTTGATCCGACCAGAAGACGTGGGGTCAGTTGAGAAATACTCTGCGATGGGTGTTCGCTAAATCTCCATAAACTTTGGCCGCCCGTTTTGATGGGCGGCTATTCCTTAACTTATTAATCCCTACCATAGGTGCAGTGGAGACCTAGTATGCACTTCAAAAAAATGCTTCAAACAAAGCCTGAGGCCAGCGCTTTTTTAATGTTGATCGCAATGACATTTGTATTTAGCCTTCTGTCGCCAACCTTTCTGACACTTGGGAATTTCCAGATCGTGCTTCAGCCAATACCGGAAATCGCGCTAGTGGCAATTGGCGTGACAATCCTGATGATTTCAGGCGAATTTGATCTTTCGGTAGGGTCAGTATTTGCCCTGTCACCGATGGTCATGGTGCTTTTGATGGCAGCAGGCTTTCCTTTACCTGTTTCGATGATTGGGGGGCTTGTCGTGGCCGCCTTAGTAGGTTTAGCAAATGCCTTCATCACTATTCGACTCGGCATACCTTCATTTATTGCAACGCTCGGAATGTTGTTTATGGCTCGGAGTATGACCGTTGTAATTTCAGATGGGTTCCCTCCACCATTCCCACGTGACTTGGATCTTTGGTGGATTGTGGGCAAAGTGGATCTCCTACGCGTCTCTATTTTTTGGTTGTTAGGTATCGGTATCTTGTTAGGTATCTGGTTACGTAAATTTGATTTTGGCAGTTGGATTTTTGCGACTGGTGGCAGTCAAGAGTCAGCGCGTAACATGGGAATAAATGTCAATCTGGTAAAGACGACAACCTTTATGCTTTGTTCGATGCTGGCGGGTTTTGCAGGGATGATTCAGGTATTCAGGATTAAAGCCATCGTGCCATCCATGGGCACCGGTTATGAGCTGACAGCAATCGCAGCCACCGTTATCGGTGGCGCGGCCCTAGCTGGCGGGGTTGGTTCAGTTATTGGCGCAGTGATCGGAGCCTTGTTGCTCGCCTTTATAGAAAACATCATCATTCTCACCCGAGTTGATGCCAACTGGTTTAGATTTGCAGTGGGCGCGATTATTGTCATAGCGGTCACCATTAACAAAATGACACGCGACGTTGCGGCACGCGCCAAATACAAGGAAGTCGAAGATGACTAAACCACATTTATCAGTCCGTGGCCTCCATAAATGGTATGGCTCGGTTCACGCTCTGCGCGATCTCGATCTTGATATCCCACAAGGGCAAGTTATTGGCCTGATTGGTGATAATGGTGCCGGTAAATCTACCTTTATAAAAATCCTGTCTGGCGTTCATAAACAAACCGAAGGTCAAATTTTCTTTGAAGGAAAAGAGGCTCATATCGCGCGTCCTCGTGATGCCATGAACCTTGGGATCGAAACGATCTATCAATACACCGCGATGGTTCCTGAAATGTCAATTGCGCGCAATGTATTTATTGGACGCGAAAAACGCAAATGGGGGGTGCGGGGCTTTGGTATGTTGGACCAGGCTGCAATGGCTGAGGAAGCAATGGCGGCAATTGCAGATGTGGGTCTGCATTTGCGCTCGGCCGATGGACCGGTCAAAGACCTTTCAGGCGGCCAACGCCAGGGTGTTGCAATTGCACGGGCGATGCACTTTCGCTCTCGAATGTTGATCTTGGATGAACCAACTAATCACTTGTCAGTCAAGGAGACCAACAAGGTTTTGGAATACGTGCGTCAAATGCGTGAACAAGGGATAACGGTGATCTTTATTAGCCACAACCTTCACCACGTGCATGAAGTATCTGATCGGATTGTTGCATTTTCGAGGGGAAACAAAGTTGCAGATTTACTGTCTGAGGAAACAACCGTCCCTCATATGATCGACCTCATTACCTAAACGTTGGAGCAATTCCATGAAACGACCTAAAATTATTGATATTCGCGCCACAACCGTAGCTGTTCCGCTTGAGGCACCAATCAGGACCGCAAATGGTGCACATTGGGGCAAGTTCGTACGCACCATTGTCGAAGTAGAAACCGACACTGGAGTCATTGGCCTTGGAGAGATGGGAGGCGGTGGTGAATCTTCTGAGGCTGCCTTTCAAGGACTAAAATCCTATCTCGTTGGTCACGATCCTTTTGAACTTGAGGCACTTTGGTTTAAAATTTGCAATCCAACCGCCAGTCTCTATAACAACCGTACACAATTACATGCTGCCATAGAATTTGCCTGCCTTGATATAATTGGCAAAACTTTGGACGTTCCAGTTTATGATTTGATAGGGGGTAAGTTGCGCGATGAGGTAGGCTTCGCGTCCTATCTTTTCTTCCGCTATAACGATAAGGATCATGGTGGAGAAGTACGAACTGCCGATCAACTATTGGCCGAAGCGAACCGGTTAAAGGACAAATGCGGTTTCACCGCCCACAAGCTTAAAGCCGGCGTATTCCCACCTGATTACGAACTTGAACTTTATCGCGCATTAGCAAATGAATTCCCCGGAGATTCCTTACGTTATGACCCTAACGCAGCTCTTTCTGTGGAAGAATCAATCCGCTTCGGCCATGCAATCGAAGATCTGCGTAATGACTATTTTGAGGATCCTACCTGGGGCATGAATGGGATGCGTCGAGTTCGGGAGCAAGTGCGAATACCGATGGCGACTAATACGGTTGTGGTTAACTTTGAACAGCTTTCCTCAAATATTTTAAATCCCGCTGTTGATGTCATCTTACTTGATACGACTTTCTGGGGTGGCATTCGCCAATGTGTCAAAGCGGCACATGTATGTGACACTTTCCAGCTTGGTATTGCTGTGCACTCTTCTGGTGAACTGGGAATCCAACTGGCGACAATGCTTCATCTGGGCGCAGCATTGCCAAGCCTTTCGTTTACTGCTGACGCTCATTACCATCATCTGATGGATGATGTGATAAAGGGTGGGCTAATGAAATATAAAAATGGCAAGATCAAAGTGCCGACTGGACCCGGGCTGGGGGTAGAGCTAGATCGTGCCAAACTCGAAAAATACGCAGCCTATTACAAAGAGGTTGGTGGTTATCCTTATGATCGTGATCCGGGACGCAAGGATTGGTTTGCGCTTGTTCCAAATACCCGCTGGGCAAATCCGGCAGTGTCGGTCGAAGACGACGGTAAATAGAAAAGGGCTCGCAAATGGAACAGAAACCCTATTTCAACGTTATCACGGCCACCCGTGATCAGGTTGGTGAAAGCCCGATATGGGATGAAGACACGCAATGCCTTTATTGGGTCGATATCATCGGCAAGGCCATCCGCCGACATGATTTCACGAATAAGAAAACAACGTCATGGCGGTCTAAAGATTTTCCGACAGCAATCGCCCTACGGCAAACTGTGTCGGGGGCCGTCGTAGCTCTGGCCGGCGGAGTGGCCTGGTTTGATTTCAGTACCGGCCAATTCACTTCCCAAAGCAACCCTGACCCGACCGTAGGTAATCGACTGAACGAAGGTCGGTGTGATCCTTCGGGGCGGTTTTGGTTAGGGTCAATGCGTACCAATCTAAATTCTGATGGCAGCGGGCGTGACATTGACCGACATAGTGGAGCGTTGTTTCGCCTTGACCCTGATGGCACAGTTACCCGCCACACCGATTATGAATTTGGCATACCCAACACAATGGCCTGGTCGCCAGACAAGAAAACTTTCTATTTTGGCGACTCGCTACGTAATGTGATATTTGCCTTCGATTACGATGACAATAGTGGTGGGCTTAGCAATCGCCGGGTGCTGCTTGAAGGCTTTGAGTCGGGGGTGCCCGATGGTTCGAGTATCGACGAAGACGGCTGCCTATGGAACGCGCGTTTTGGCGGTGGTCGGGTGATCCGTATCACACCCGATGGACGGGTTGATCGGGAGATCATCGTACCGATGACGAACCCGACCAGTTGCACCTTTGGCGGGGCCGATCGAAAATCACTTTTTGTCAGTTCGGCTCAGTTCATGCTGAGTGAAGCACAGCTGAGGGCCAATCCACTTGAGGGGGCACTGATCGAGATATCCTCGGATTTTACAGGCCTGCCCGATCACAAATTCAGAGGATAAGATGGCTAATTCCTTTCATCTCAAACGGGCCAATCAAATGTTACAAATGGCAAATCCAGCTGAGGCTGCGCTTCTGGATTCGAGCGCTATTGTATCGGCCTCTTTTGCTGTTGCATTTTTGCTGTTTTGAGAATCTCAATCAAGCGGTTGATACTGACAACTAACTTGGATCACCAATTTTGGTGAATTCGAGAGACGGTTAATGATGAGATGCCAATATGAAAGTGAGTTGGAAAAACCTGGTATAAATTAATGAGGAGATAGTTCATGACATCGAACAAAAAACAGGTCTTTGATTTGGGTAAAAATCTAGACCCCAAGGGTACCTATATTGGCCGAGTCTGGAATCCGGCGGTCTCGGGCCCTTCAGTTATCGTCGTTCGAGAGGGTCGGGTTATTGATATCACGTTAAAAGTAGCCCCCCTCGTTTGCGACATACTTGAAATGGATAACCCGGCTGAATACGTCAATTCGATAGAAGGGATTTTTTTGGGTAACGTTGATGACATCGCCTTAAATCATGCTGGCAGGCCTGACGCAATTCATATGCTGGCTCCCTGTGATTTACAGGCCATCAAGGCGGCAGGTGTGACGTTTGTAAAATCCATGGTCGAGCGGGTAATTGAAGAAGCGGCAGCCGGGGACCCAGCGAAAGCAGAAGCTGTGCGAGCCAAAGTGACAAGCCTCATTGGCGACTCTCTTCGTAATGTCGAGCCAGGTTCTGAAAAGGCGGCCAAGCTGAAAGACGCCCTTATTGAAGAGGGAGTTTGGTCACAATATCTGGAAGTGGGAATAGGGCCAGACGTAGAAGTATTTTCAAAATCACAAACACTTTCTTCTATGGGGTGGGGAGTTAGCGTTGGTCTTCACCCTAAATCAATTTGGAATAACCCCGAGCCAGAAATTGTTCTGGCTGTTGACAGCCGGGGGCGAATAAAGGGAGCGTCCTTAGGTAATGATGTTAATTTGCGTGATTTTGAGGGCCGGTCAGCGCTGCTCCTTTCCAAGGCAAAAGATAATAATGCTTCCTGTTCAATAGGCCCCTTCATTCGTTTGTTTGATGAAAACTACTCACTCGACGATGTACGAAACGCTGAGCTTAATATGCAGATATCTGGCGAAGATGGTTATGAACTCACGGGTTACTCTTCTATGAAAGAAATCAGTCGTGATCCGAAGGAAATCGTCTCTCAGACTATTGGGCGGCATCACCAGTACCCTGACGGGATTATGCTTTTTCTAGGTACTTTGTTCGCGCCGACTGAGGACCGGGATGTCCCAGGCGAGGGATTTACCCACAAGCTTGGAGACATAGTGACAATTTCATCTGACGGGCTAGGTCAACTCAGTAACACCGTCCACCTTTCCACTAAATGTCCTGAGTGGACATTTGGTATATCTGCACTTATACGTAACCTTAAATCCAGAAACCTCATTTAACAACCAGGACACATACTTATGCTTAAAAACAGTCACCTCGTTGCTGGAGAATGGAATTTCAGCGCACCTACATTTACATCCAACCCAGCCCATGGATTTGTTCAAGATTTTTCAGTTGGTACGCCAGAGCTTGTGGATCAGGCAGTTAAAGCGGCAGAAGAAGCGTTCTGGAGTTACGGTTATTCAAACAGGATGGATCGCGCCAGGTTCCTGAATCAGATCGCGGATGAAATAGATGCCCGTGGTGACGAGATTACCGAAATTAGCACCCAGGAAACAGGCTTGCCGGAGGCTCGCTTGATTGGAGAAAGAGGGCGGACAACGGGACAGCTTAGGATGTTTGCATCCTATATTGAGAAAGGAGATTATCTTGACATTCGTCAAGATAAAGCCTTGCCCGACCGCCAGCCTTTGCCTCGTTCAGATTTGAGACTGGTTCAGCGGCCCATCGGTCCGGTCGCCGTATTTGGAGCCTCTAACTTTCCGCTGGCATTCTCAACGGCTGGCGGTGATACAGCATCGGCACTAGCTGCAGGTTGTCCGGTCATTGTTAAGGGTCACGAAGCACATCCGGGAACCGCAGAAATAGTTGCTCAAGCCATTAATGCGGCAATACAGGCCTGTGATTTGCATCCTGGCGTCTTTTCGCTGGTTCAAGGCGGTTCATTCGACGTAGGTACATGTTTGGTAAAGCACCCATTAATTAATGCCGTTGGCTTTACTGGGTCGTTACAAGGTGGACGGGCTTTGTTTGATTTATGTGCGGCACGACCAAACCCAATTCCGTTTTTTGGTGAGCTAGGTTCGATCAATCCGATGTTCATCCTTCCGGTTGCCCTCTCTGGTCGTTGTGAACAAATCGCAGCAGGGTGGAGTGGATCACTTACCATGGGAGCAGGGCAGTTTTGTACCAATCCCGGTATCGCTGTTGTAATTGATGGACCAGACGCCGATGCTCTGGCCGAGAAAATGGCTGAAAACCTAAAACAAATTGCTCCACAAACTATGTTAACTGATGGTATTGCAGATGCCTACCGTGCGGGGACAAAACGTATATCGTCAAATGAGTCAGTTCAGCGATTAGTGGAAACATCGTCTACAACTCGTGAAGCCTCACCGCATTTGTATGCTTGCTCAGGTGATGACTGGCTAGTGAATAAGGAATTGGCCAAAGAAGTCTTCGGCCCTATGGGAATGATCATTAGGGCTAAAGATATCCAGCAAATGCGAAATATCGCCCTAAGCCTGCAAGGACAACTAACCTGCACGTTGTTTATTGATGAGAGCGATCATAAAACTGCAAAGGAGCTGTTGCCAATATTGGAGCGAAAAACGGGCCGAATTCTCATTAACGGCTTCCCCACTGGGGTAGAAGTCTGTGATGCTATGGTCCACGGCGGCCCTTACCCCGCCAGCACTAATTTCGGTGCGACGTCAGTTGGGTCTATGGCCATCCGACGTTTCTTGAGGCCTGTATGTTATCAGGATGTTCCAGATGATTTGCTGCCTATGGACTTGTTTGCTCCCAACATTGTAGGCTGACGGGGTACACATGAATGCTTTGGGGTTGACGACGGCGACGTCAATACTCGTTGCTGCATGCAACGCCAGGGCAAACGGAATGGTCACAATTCATCTGCAATAAATCCAACAGTTTCCAGACCAATCTTCAAAAACTGCTAAGGTGCCGAAGGCGATTAACGATGAATATTGCGCATGTATTGCCGCCAACGATTTAAGGGGCATTCATGAAACAAATGATGCATTTCACAAGGCGCAATTGTCGGCGTGTACCAACCCATATCTCCGCGAACTTATATTTGAGTATATGGATATCACTTTGGCTATTCGTGCTAAGAATCTTGCCAATCCCGCTCGTTTAAAGGAATCTATCGAACACCACCGTTTGATTATCAAATATCTGCAGGGAACAGACAGTTGGATGCTTGCTGAATTGAGCGTTGATCACATCAAAACAAGTAAAAAAATCTATATTGAAGTTATAAAGAATAGGAAGAATTAACCCCTTATTTTCCTTGTTCCACCTTCCGCTTGCAAAATGCATGGTTTGCTGCAAATCTTCGAGCATTGAAAGTGGCCTTTGGAGCTGTTGAAGCGGGCGGCAGAAGTGCCACGTCTCGACTATAGATGGATTGATTTTTTGGTACCCTAATCTATAAAACTACTTTTAATACACTATATTTAAAGGGATCAGGAGAATGGTTCGACTCCCCCCATATCCACCACATTCGAGTTTCAAGCATTACTCTTAACACCCAAAATTCGCCCAATAATAAAAGAGATAGTGATGTTGTTCATTTATCAAGTTCTTTTTGGATAAGTGGCCGCAGCTGAAAACGTACGGTATCAGCATCGATATCTTTATCTGGAAAGTAAATGGAGGCAACATCTGCTAT
>TARA_B110000091_G_scaffold162221_1_pt1 | contig 11595 bp, 6 predicted proteins | sample TARA_B110000091 | Tara Oceans TARA_B110000091 (sample SAMEA4397278) | marine metagenome | biome: Polar Biome; feature: [DCM] deep chlorophyll maximum layer (ENVO:01000326); material: water (ENVO:00002006), including particulate matter (ENVO:01000060) such as... | depth 35 m
CTTTTGACATAATTTTTACGCTTTTTGAAAACGGACTGCAAATATCACCATAATAGTTTTATTACCAAATGCTGAGACCGCATTTTTAATTTATTTTATTGGAAAGGGGCAATTTTTACATCCTGACTTACAACAAAACCCTCTTTTAAGATGATAGGCAGCGGTAAAAACCAAAAGATGGTCTTCATTAAAATAAAAATCTCCCTTTTCTACTGGAGGCGTTCCCTTCTTCTTTCCTCTATTTGATGTCAAATTCTTATTAATCTAGTAATTTTGTTGAAACACTGGAGCAAGCGGTTTGGTTCCACGTACAAAGATCAAAATTTTATGATAGAAAACACAACAAAGAGTGAGGAGCTCATACGCCTTGAGGCCCAGCATGGGGCACACAACTACCACCCTTTACCGGTTGTACTGGCCAAAGGGCTTGGGGCCAAGGTTTGGGATGTAGAAGGAAAGGAATATTTTGATTTTCTATCGGCTTATTCTGCCGTGAATCAAGGCCATTGCCATCCAAGAATTTTAAAGGCATTGACGGATCAGGCGGCGAGGTTGACTTTAACTTCCCGCGCGTTTCACAACGATGTGCTGGGCGAATACGAGCAATTCATTACTACTTTATTTGGCTACGACAAAGTATTGCCGATGAATACAGGTGTAGAAGGTGGAGAGACCGCCAATAAGCTGGCGAGAAAATGGGGATATGAGCACAAAGGCATTCCCGAAAATCAAGCTAAGATTATCTTTGCAAAGGGTAATTTTTGGGGTCGCACTTTGGCGGCGATCAGCAGCTCTGATGATCCGGTGTCTTACAAAGGATTCGGGCCCTACATGCCCGGCTACGAACTCATTCCTTATAACGATCTCCAAGCGCTGGAACAAAAGTTTCAAGACCCAACGGTAGCCGCTTTTATGGTTGAGCCTATTCAGGGAGAGGCCGGTGTCGTGGTGCCTGATGAGGGTTACCTTGCGGGCGTTCGGGCATTGTGTACTCAGTACAACGTCTTATTTATAGCCGATGAGGTACAAACGGGGATTGCCAGGACGGGTAAAATGTTGGCTTGTGATTATGAAGATGCAAGACCAGATATTTTGATATTGGGGAAAGCAATTTCGGGAGGCGTGCTTCCTGTATCCGCAATCTTAGCCGATGACGAGGTCATGCTGACCATCAAACCGGGAGAACATGGCTCTACTTATGGAGGCAATCCTTTGGCTTGCAAGGTGGCACAAGCCGCTTTAGAAGTTGTGATAGATGAAAATCTAGCGAAAAATTCCCAGGTACTCGGAGACCTATTTCGTAAGGAATTGACCGATTTTATGATGACCCACGAGATGGTTCAAACGGTTCGAGGCAAAGGATTACTCAATGCGTTGGTCATCAATGATACGGCAGAGAGCACCACTGCATGGGATCTTTGCGTAGCCCTAAAAGAAAATGGATTATTGGCCAAACCCACGCATGGTAACATCATTCGGTTTGCACCTCCGTTAGTCATTACCGAGGGAGAATTATACCATTGCTTAGAGATCATTAAGCAGACAATTACAGATTTTAATTTTGGCTAAGTTTCTCAGTTTATAAGCGTGTTATGGCCTACAAATTGAGGGTGTTCGCATATTATATTAAATACGGTTGAGCACATGATGGACCTTTTTAATTTCATCCTGACTTACCAACAAATGCTCATTATGGCGTTGGTTGGTGTTTTCGTTGGGATGGCCAAAACAGGTATTCACGGGACAGGGATGGTAGCCGTACCTTTGCTGGCAATTGTTTTTGGCGGACGCACTTCCAGTGGGATTATGTTGCCGATTCTCATTTTAGGAGATTTAATGGCCGTTTATCATTACCATAGTTATGCGCAATGGAAATACTTGAGGCGAGTGCTACCTTTTGCTTTTTTGGGTGTTTTGTTGGGGACTTACACAGGGATATTTATCGATGACGCCATTTTTCGTCAAGTTATGGCGGGCATTATTTTTTTGAGCGTTGGGATCATGTTATGGAATGAGAAGCAGCCAGCCCAAAGGACCTCTCAAAATTTGTTGTTTACAGCAGGATTGGGAATGGCAGGAGGGTTTACGACGATGGTGGGTAATTTGGCGGGTTCTGTAATGGCCATTTATTTATTGTCTTTGAATCTATTAAAAAACGAATTTATTGGCACGGCAGCTTGGTTTTTTTTGATCATCAATCTGGTTAAGGTACCTTTCCATGTATACAGTTGGGAAACTATTACATGGGACTCCCTATTTTTGGACTTAACGGTCTTGCCTTTTATTGCCGTGGGAGCTCTTTTGGGAGTTCAGATCGTTAAACGGATTCCAGAGAAAATTTATCGTCGGTTTATTTTGGCGATGACCATTATTGCTGCCTTATTCATGATGGTTCAATCATAATTTATGGTCAAATCAATCGATTAATTATCTTTACAACTATGCTCCGAAGACCTAGAAGAAACCGTAAGACCGAAGGAATCAGATCCCTGACACGACAGACGCAGGTTACCACTGACGATCTGGTATTTCCCTTGTTCCTTATAGAAGGCTATAATCAGAAACAAGAAGTGGCATCCATGCCTGGAATTTATCGTCTGACCTCAGATTTAATGCTCAAAGAGATTGAATACTGTATGGGTTTAGGCATCAAGTCATTTGATGTGTTTCCGGTGGTTCCAGAAAAGGATAAAAACCCAGTGGCTAGCCAAGGGTACCACGAAGATTCTTTTTATCTAAGGGCACTTAAAGAAATTAAAGCAAAGTTACCCGAATCTCATATTATCACCGACATCGCCATGGACCCCTACAGCAGTGACGGACACGATGGCTTGGTAAAGGAGGGCAAAGTACTGAACGATGAGACGTTAGAGATTTTGGGAAAAATGGCACTGGCACAGGCGGCGACAGGGATCGACATGATCGGTCCTTCCGATATGATGGATGGCCGCGTGGGCTATTTGCGTGAACTGCTCGATCAGCAGGGTTTCCAGGAGGTAGGGATTATGTCTTATACGGCCAAGTATGCCAGTGCTTTTTATGGCCCTTTTCGTGAGGCGCTGGATTCAGCACCCAAGTTTGGAGATAAAAAGGCCTATCAAATGGACCCTGCCAACCGTGCGGAAGCCTTGGTGGAGGCGCAGCTTGACTATGAAGAAGGGGCAGATATATTGATGGTTAAACCTGCCTTGGCCTATCTGGACATCATCAGTGATCTTAAAGAAAATTTCCCACTTCCTATTGCGGCTTATAATGTGTCTGGAGAATATGCCATGATCAAGGCAGCCGCACAAAACGGGTGGTTGGATGGTGAGCGAGCTATGCAAGAATCCTTGACCGCCATCAAGCGGGCGGGTGCCGATATTATCTTGACGTACTTTGCCAAGGAGTTTGCTGAACGGCACCGAAGGTGAGGAATTTATAGGCTTAAATACGGGCATTAAGGACCCTTTGAGTGTAGGGGATCCTTTGGTTAATGCCCGGTACCGAAACCAAAATTAACAGCATTCCAGAAGTTTATCAACACGTTATAGAGGTCTATATTTTAGTGAGCGCTGCTCAGGGTATTATGGAGAGGAGTTATTAAAAGGACATGTGCGATGGTGGATTACCTTATTTTTATCATAACCATCCATGAAGTTGTCGAAGTCTCACAAAGAAGTCTTTAATTAGGGGCGATTGAACAGGAAATCACGGCAGGAGCATAGGGGCGTTATAAATGTTTTCGTAGAGTATTAAATCAGGACTCTTCAATCCCCATTCTGATAGATAATCTTGGTAGGGATCCTTAGCTGAAAACACAAAGGATCCCACGGCGAAGTCGTCATCGCCATCCTGATCAAAGTCTGCTTTGGTTAGGATCAACCATTTTCCTTGATCGCTTAGCGGTAAGTACTCCATCTTGAATTGTGTGTTATTTTTCTCTTGATTGTTCAAATAAATCAAAGAATAGCCGGGCGCCAGGTCTTCATCTGGAAAAAAGGCTGAGACAATGAAATCGGTGTCGCCATCTTTATCAAAGTCACTGGAGATCACATTGGTTGCTCCAGGAATTGCTAGAAACTTAATTTTCTTAAATTGATACCCTCCCAGATTCTGGAATAAGGTCAATCCGTGGTAAGGTTTCGTGACCATTGATAAATCTGCATTGTCACCATTGACTATGGCGACATCCAATAGGCCATCCTTGTTAAAATCAACCAGATCAAATCCACTTGAACCAAAAACAGCAGCTAAAGGAATCACTTTTTGAGCATCAAAGACCAGTGGCGCTTGTTGGGTCAAGATCCACAAGCCTTCTGTACCTTGTGAGGTCAAGACGATCAAGTCTTTTTTACCGTCATCGTTCATGTCCCGCGCAATCACCTTCATGCTTCCAGGAATACTCAAAAGGATCTTTTTAAGCGTTTCCTTTCCTTGGGTAATGAACAGGGACAATTTACCTGTTTGATCCCCAAATTCGCAAACCACGATCTCATTTTCTCCATCACCATTTAAATCTTCATTTAGGGCGAATACGGGCCTTTGCAAGCGATTCAATATTTGATCTTTGGCAAAGGTTTGAGAAAAAGAAGATAAGCTTCCCGTCGGTTGATCATGGGGGTGTATTTTTCCCATTTCTAGGAGCAGGGTCTGTGGACCATTTTCACTGATTTGTGAGATGGCGCTGTTGGATGCTGGGTGAAGTATCGTTTGTTCTGTTTCAATATTGTAAATGTGAAGATTGCCATTGACGGTTCCCACCTTCATTGTTTGGCCCTTCACAAAAACACTTGTCGTGAATGCCGGAGACGTCGTATCAAGTACCACAGGCTTGGGCTTAAACATCGAAGTAGTTGCAAGAGGGGATAGATAGTCATAAACTAAGTTCTCTGGTGCCTTGTCGGAGACATACTCAACGATACGTTCCCAATGCTCAGTAGGGATTGTCTGTTCTTCGGGGTAAACTTTACGCATTAATGCATATTGCGGACCACTTGATACGTTATCAAGAGGATTGTAATTTGGAGATTTTATTCCCATTCTTGCGCCCATGTTAGGTAGCACGCTGGATAGCCAGATAGATTTTGGGAGAGAAGTTACTTTTGGAACTAAATGGCAAGATCCACAGTAATGATTATACGTTGCCTCGTTGTCCTTTTTTAAACAGCTTGATGTACACAATAGCAATGACCAAAAGAAGAAGGGTCGTACATCATTCAATGCGATATGGGCTCGGCAGTTACTGGCTAGCCTGATCAATTGGTTACTAAGGTACTTTCGAAGTAAGCTAATATTGCTAAGATTAAAACTCAAATAGGATGGGGTAAAATTTTTATTTAGGAAGCTTTAAACACAACAAATAAGCGATATGTTTAAGTTCCATGCTCGGGGCAAATTATTTTAACTTTTTTGTTGAATCCTTGAGATGCAACGGATGAATCATTATTCCAATTACTACTGCCTGACCTTTAAATTCTCTAGAGAACATTCGTTCTTATTTGTTTTGCGTTTCGGTAGCTTGAGGGAAATGATTTGATTGCTGTGAAAGGCGATCAGATGATCTTGTCCAGAGGTCTGCGGTCTTGGACGCCCATTAAATAGAGGTTGACCGCTAGGGAGTCTTGGTCCATTCTTTTAAAAAGGACAAACCTTGTGCTGCAAAGGCATCTTGTGAATCTGCAAAAGGTTTCCAAATACAAACGGCATCTGCGAGTTCTTGAACATGTGGGGTGAAACTTTCAATGGAAATAAAGCCTTGGTAATCAATGGCTGTTAATCCTGCTTTTAAGCGGGCCCAATGGGTCTGCCCAGTTCCTGGAATACCTCTATGATTTTCAGATACTTGCAGATGGATCAATTGGTCTCCAGCGGTCTTTACAGCCTCTGCTAAATCACGCTCTTCCAGGGTCATATGAAAACTGTCCAGTAGTATTTTGGCGGATGGGCTATCGATACATTGGATCAACTTGACCACGTCACTGCAGGTATTGATAAGATCCGTTTCAAATCGATTGAGGGGCTCTATGGCGATGGACAGACCTCTCCCTTGTGCTTGATGACATACCTTTTGTAAATTCCGTACGGCCAAATCGAATTCTTTTTTTCTATCTTCATCCGACAACCGTCGGGCTTTTCCTACAGCAGAATAAATGGGTCCGGCCAAGAAATCCGTATCCAAATAATTGCAGATATCAAAACATCTTTCGATGTAATCAAAGCATTCCTGATGCATGGCCGGATCCGCATGGGTCAAGTCTCGAGATGGGCCAAAGGCCCCACAAATGATGGGTATAAGTTGATGATCCATTAACGCAGTTTTAATGGTTTTTAAATCCAGAAGATCAGGATCCTCAACAGCGATTTCTACTCCATTGAATCCCATTTTTTTAATTTTTGGGAACAAGGCAATGTGTTCAGTAGTAAAAGGACTGGTCCACAACCAGGTGCTGACGGCAAATTGTATCTCCATCATTTCACTATTAAGATACCGTTCATTATGCGCCAATGACCAGGGAAGGTACAGACAAAAGGATAGGCTCCAGGGCGACTGGGAGCTTTAAAGGTTAGTCTAACCCGTTCATTGGGATTAAGGATTCGGGTTGCAAAAAGTACTTCTGGAATTTGAGGCACATAATTTTTTTGGGCGGCATCTGGGGCGCTCATGAGCGCATCCGCAGCTTGTCCTACTATTTCCAATTTTCCGGGCGCAACGATCAGTAAATTGTGCTGCATGAAATCGGGATTTTCAAATACAATGCTGACTGTTTTCCCTGCGGATACTACTAAAGTATCTTCATTGAACTGCATTTTGAGCGGAATTGATTTGAGCGTAAATTCAAAATCTGGTACCAAGGTGGTCGACGAACTGTTGTCCGGCTCCCTAAATTCGGCCATCACACCTACCAATTCTTGACTCATGGGACCCAATGGGATCGTGGAGGTAATGGCTGACCCTCCGCTCGGATCGGTCCCCACACGAATACCGTCGGTAAATGTCGAAGAAAATAAGCCCGGTGTTCGAACCGTGAGCACGGTGGAGCCATCGATTTTTAAGGTAGCCAGACCATTTTTCTGAAAAGTGAATTCAAATCCAAACCAATCGGAAGGCTTAAAAAGGGAATGGCCTTGGTAGCTTTTGCCTTGTTGATTGATCACAATGCGCCAATGATCTCGGTCTCTGTACAAGCCGTACCCGTTATTTTTATCGCCATGCACCAGGAGTCTATTGGATACTAAGGCATCCGGTTCACGGACCCAAATTCTACCGGTGATCTGAATTTCTTTTCCCATGATATCGGTCACATTAGGTGCATAGCCATCTTTAGCTAAGGGCACAATTTGAGTGTTGAAATTGGAATTGATTCTATGGGATAGGCCGTCTTTCGGATCTGAAGAGGAAATTTCAGCCCTATGATAGGCGGTTAAATAGCCTTCTTGATGAATGAATGCCGAAGCTTGCAGTGCTTTTGAGAGCCACAAATCTTTGGCGACTTTGTCTAATTTACTTGACAAATAGATGATTTTGCCCATTTCAAGTGAATTGGGGAGCTCGATGGATTTGATAAATGCGGCGAGTCGGGTATTCAGATCGGGATCATAAAATACCCCACTCGCGATCAATTGGGCAAGGGTTTCCTGTGTATCAGGTAAAGCCTGCAGGGCAGCTTTTCTGACCCCAGCGTTCCCGTTTTTTAATGCCTTGTGCACGACAGCCAACACTTTTGGGTCGGACAGTTTATTCAAGCCATTAAGGGTCCAAATGGCGTGGACGGCAGGGGCATTGATGTTGATCTCATCGGGGGCTGAGGTAGTGATTAAGTGTAAGAGGTCTTCGGTCAAAGAATTATACTGATTTTCGATGATGAGCCGTTGTGCATGTAACCGCCAAAATAAATTAGGGCTTTTGAGTCCGTTTAATAAGGATAGGAGATCTTTGGGATCGAGAACCACCCGTGCCTCTTGGTTATTTAAGTATATGAGTCGATAAATTCGGCCATGAGTTTTGTCTCTTAGGGGATTGACGTGCGCATTGCCTTTGCCGTTTTCAAAGCCTTTGGGAGTAGGGTTGTGCTGGACGATGAAATTGTACCAATCAAGGACCCAGACATTTCCATCGGGACCTACGGTGCCTTGGATGGGGGCGACCCATTCGTCTGAACTGGCCAGCAGGTTCCACCCATCCTTTTCCATAAATCCTGATCCGTAAGGCTCGAATACGGCTTGATGTAGCAGATGTCCGGTGGGCTCAGCTATAAAGGCGGTTGTATTCCAATATTTCTTGGGATAGGAACGGGCAGTATAAAAACTATGGCCTGCAGCGGCGGTAAATCCCCCAAAAACATCTACTTGTCTATGGTTTTTGGTGATAGGATGCATGAAGTAATGTCCATCGAGCTTGGAAGCGACATCTTTACCGAATCCCCTTACCCGGCGCATCACTTTTTGAGGAACATTGACGAACGCCGTGTGGGTGTTATTGGCGGTAGAAACAAAGAGATCATTGTTTTCATTAAAGCCCAAGCCCCAAGTATTATTGGTGGTCATGGTATGGACCGTCAATTGTTGATAATCTGTAGTCAAATTATAAACGGCTTGATCGAAGTGGTGCGTCTCTGAACCAATACTGCCGTCAAATCCTGAATAGCCCACCGTACCCCAAATTTTATTATCGAATCCGTAGGTAAGATTGGATGGACCTGCGTGGGTATCGGACACGCCCCAGCCCGTATTGATGATCGTTCGTACATCTGCAATATCGTCGCCATCTGAATCCGCCAAAAACAAGAAATGAGGTGCCTGTGCCACCACGATACCGCCGTTGACAAAAACAAAGCTGGTAGGGATGTTTAGATGGTCTGCAAAAATTGTCATTTTATCTGCCTTTCCATCTCCATCGGTATCTTCTAGAATTTTAATTTTGTCATCTCCAATGCCGTCTTCTTCGCGGACTTCATTGGGATAGTCGACCGTTTCAATCACCCAAAGTCGACCCTTATAATCCCAATCCATATGTATAGGATTGACGATCATGGGCTCGTGGGCAAAAAGGGCTAATTTAAAACCCGGAGGCACCTGTATGTGAGACATGGATGCCTCAGGACTCAATGGGTTTTGTAATTGAGGGATGGGATCTTTCTTTTCATAATTGGGGATCACGGCCTCTGTATAGGTCAATGGGGCTACAGGAAAGTTTTTGGCTAAGTTTTTGGCCGTTTCACCGACGGACCAAAAAATACCGTTTTCGACAAGTTGTAGGAATTCGGTCTGCTCCCAGGTGCGTTGGTCATGGCCATATGCGGTATAAAACACACGTCCTTCGCCCTCATTTCTGATCCAAGTCCAAGGTTCGTTTCGTTCCCCTTCTTTCCGGGTCATCAGTAAGGTCAGGTCATCGCCTAAGTTTTTGTGCACATACGTTTCATCCGTGGTTTCAAAGGGTTGAAGACCTTTCATAATTATATGACTGGTATCTGAATAGTGAGTAGTAAATTGTTCAAATCCATGGCTGTCAAATTGTCCTCCGATGGTCTTAAGGTATGCGGGAGCATTGCGAAAGCAATGCGAGGCTGCGTGTAAGGCAACCAATCCTTTTCCGTTACGAACAAATCCCAACAAAGCGGCTTCTTGGGAAGGTGCGATCGAATCATGATTGGCATAAATGATTAATCCATCAAATAGGGTTAGGTATTCCTTATTTAAATCACCTGGATCTTCCGTGTAGGTGATGTTGATGGCCTTTTTGGCTACATGGGTGGCGAGCAGGGGCATATAAACCGCAGAATTATGATGTTCAGAATTGTGACCTAAAAATAAAACTTCCAAGCGGCGGGGTTGATCAGAAGAGCTGCAGCTCGTGATAACCAAAAGAAACATCAGGGCAATGCATCCGTTTTTAGAAATGATTTTTTTCATCGAGGGGGTGAATTTAGATATAAAAGTTAGCCCAAAAATCAATTTAAACCTAGCAATAGTGGAGTGAAGGTGGATTGTTCCTGAGGTGGTCACTTTTATAGAGGCTTTCATTCAACTAGGATCAAGCGCATCGGCGAGGGGAATTTTTTCTTCGAAAGGTAATTAGTGTGGAGGCCAAAAGGTCAGGTGCAGAGAGGCACAGGTGGTTAATTTTCCATCAGGCAGCAGGGGGAACTCATGATTCGGATGGCCCAGAGGGTGTCTATTAAGTGAGCTTTTTAGGCTTTTTTAAAGACATTTGTGTCAGGGAATCTATCTTTTAATACGATGTCTGTGTTGTTTTAATATATTAAAGAACCCCTATTGGAGGATCTAGCCATAGTCCCATCCCGCAGGGAAGCTTTGGTGAAGACACTGCGAGATTATGAAGAAGGATCCTACATCTTCGTCACCTATTTTGCCAAGGAATTTGCAGAAAACCAATGAGGGCGAAACATCTACAATGGGTAAACGTGATCCAAACTAAGCTCCTAAAGCGTTATCTCTTTGGGATCACATGTCTCCAGAAATGATCCGATTAAAATAATCTTGAAGAAACATGCTGCCCTTCTTTTCAAGGGCATCCATTGATTTATTTCTCTTGGAAATCAGATTTTTTTCTAAATTTTTGTCTTCTGCAAGGTAAAACCCTGTCGCTTTTTTACCGTTATGGACACAAATATATTCATCGTCCATAATGAAATAACTCCCTCCACCGAAGAAGTTCATTACAAAGGAGGCATCCGAAGGGGCATTCATCAAACTCATGCCCCAACTTCTAAAGGGCTTCTGATAGCCCATTAGATCCGCAACAGTAGGATAAATGTCCATATGACTGGTCAATCTTTCATCCACACCGATTAGGGTGCTTTCCGTCTGGTATATCATTAATGGATTGGCAAATCGGTTGATTGTTTTTTCATAAAACGGATAAAAAGTTTGATTGCCATGGTCGGCAGTGAAGATGAAAATTGTATTCTTGAACCAACTGGAGTTTTTACTTTTTTCAAAAAAGCGCCTCAAAGCAAAATCTGTGTATCTAACACATTGATGCATCTGGATGTTGCCTACTTCAAATTTGCCCATATATTTTTTAGGAATTATATAAGGTTCATGCGAGCTGACAGTAAAAACAGTACTTAAAAAAGGCCTCTTTTTTTTATCTAGTTCGGAGCTCATAAACTGCAAGAAGGGCTCATCCCAAATGCCCCAATAGCCATCAAATTCGCTATCATCATTAAATTCATTACGTCCATAATACTCGTCAAAGCCCAAGGTATTCGAAAAACCCTGAAAGCCCATCGAGCCGTTGGCGGCACCATGAAAAAAAGAGGTTTCATAATCGAGTTCATTGGCGAGAGAGACAACGGATTGAATTTTTTGTTTGGCATAGCTCGAGGAGGCATAAGACAATTTGAATGAAGGAATTCCTGCCAAGACAGAAGGCATGCCGTGGATTGATTTTCTGCTGGTGGCAAAGGCATTGGGATAAATCAAGCTGTGCTGGGCTAGTGAATCAAGAAAAGGGGTATAACTGATGTAATTAGGAATTTGCGTTTTTTGGTTCATAGATCCCCAATATTCTCTGCCCATGCTTTCCAAAATGAAAATGACCACATTGGGCTTTGTATCCCAGTCCCTATTGTAGGATTTAATTGGGTT
>TARA_B110000091_G_C13821894_1_pt1 | contig 11591 bp, 10 predicted proteins | sample TARA_B110000091 | Tara Oceans TARA_B110000091 (sample SAMEA4397278) | marine metagenome | biome: Polar Biome; feature: [DCM] deep chlorophyll maximum layer (ENVO:01000326); material: water (ENVO:00002006), including particulate matter (ENVO:01000060) such as... | depth 35 m
ATTGCTGTTAAAGAATAATCACTCAAAAAAGTTGAAAATGAAAAAAATATTAGTAACTGGAGCCGCTGGATTTATAGGGTCTCACGTCGTTAGACGATTTGTTAATAAATATCCAGAGTATCATATTTATAACTTAGATGCTTTGACCTATGCCGGCAATTTAGAAAACCTTAAAGATATACAGTCTAAAGAAAATTATACGTTTTTATACGGAGATATCAAAGATGAGTTATATATCAATTCCATTTTTAAAAAATACCAGTTTGAAGCCGTAATACATCTCGCTGCTGAATCTCATGTCGATCGATCGATCAATGATCCTCTGGCATTTGCTAAGACCAATATTTTAGGTACCATGATTTTGCTTAATAGTTTTAAAGAACTTTGGAAGGAGAATTGGGGAAACAAGCTGTTTTACCACGTAAGTACCGATGAAGTTTATGGGTCATTGGGAGATACCGGCCTATTTGAAGAAACAACATCTTATAAGCCTAACTCCCCATATTCTGCATCCAAAGCAAGTTCAGATCATTTTGTAAGAGCTTATGGTGAAACCTATGGAATGCCTTATGTGATTTCCAATTGCTCAAATAATTATGGGCAACAGCAATTTCCAGAAAAATTGATTCCTTTATTTATTAATAATATTTTAAACGACAAGGCGCTACCAGTTTATGGCGATGGAAATTATACCAGAGACTGGTTGTATGTAATTGATCATGCCATTGCCATAGATTTGGTCTTTCATAAAGGATTAAACACGGAAACATATAATATTGGAGGCTTTAATGAGTGGAAAAACATTGATTTAGTAAAACTATTGTGCAAACAAATAGATCAAAAGCTTGATCGGGATGCAGGTACAAGCGAAAAATTAATCACTTTCGTGAAAGACAGGCCTGGTCATGATTTACGATATGCTATTGATGCCACAAAAATCAATAAAGAATTAGGCTGGAGCCCAACTGTTACTTTTGAGGAGGGTCTATCAGAAACCATTGATTGGTACTTAACCAATGAAGATTGGTTAGATAATGTCACTTCAGGAAATTATCAAAATTATTATAAATCTCAATATAGCTAACAGCATGAAAGGAATTATACTAGCTGGCGGATCGGGTACTAGATTGTATCCCATCACAAGAGGAACTTCTAAACAGTTGCTTCCCATTTATGACAAGCCGATGATATACTACCCATTGTCGGTCCTTATGGAATCGGGAATTAGCAAAATTCTTATAATTTCAACACCTGATGATTTACCAAATTTTATCCGTCTACTGGGAGACGGGCATGAATTAGGTATAGAATTATTTTACAAAGAACAGCCTTCCCCAGATGGTTTAGCTCAGGCTTTTATTATCGGTGAGGAATTTATTGGTGATGATGATGTTTGCTTGGTATTGGGGGATAATATATTTAATGGACATGGATTTACTAAGTTATTAAAACAGTCTGTAGCGAACGTAAAAGATCTAAATATGGCGACGGTATTTGGTTATTACGTTAGTGATCCAGAGCGTTATGGTGTTGTTGAATTTGATGCCGATGGCAATGCGCTCTCTATTGAAGAGAAACCAGAAAACCCCAAAAGTAATCATGCAGTCGTTGGATTATATTTTTATCCTAATTCTGTTGTCGAGATAGCCAAAAATATTAAACCAAGTTATAGAGGAGAGTTAGAGATCACGAGTGTAAATCAGCAATATTTAAAAACTAATGAGTTAAAGGTTGAGCTTATGGGGAGAGGTTTTGCATGGCTTGATACAGGGACCCATGAATCTCTTATTGAAGCTTCTAATTACATAAAGATGATTGAGACTAGGCAAGGGTTAAAAGTTGCCTGTTTGGAAGTAATTGCTTGTGAAATGGGGTTTATAACTAAAGAGCAGCTTTTGAAGCTTGCAGAGCCTCTAAAAAAGAACGGCTATGGCCAATATTTAATAGAGCGCGCAAAAGAATTATAGCATGAACTTTACAAGATTAAATATTCCGGATGTTATTTTATGTGAGCCTCAAATTTTTGGAGATGAACGCGGCTATTTTTCAGAAACTTTTAGGCAAGATAAATTGGATGCCTTTTTAGGGTTTAACATAAGTTTTTGCCAGGATAATGAGTCAAAATCATCTTTTGGCGTTTTAAGAGGTTTGCATTATCAATTAGCGCCCTACGCACAAACCAAATTAGTGCGCGTAATAAAAGGATCTGTCCTAGACGTAGCACTAGATATCCGCAAAGGATCGCCAACATTTGGCCAGCATGTGGCAGTAGAACTCACTTCCGATAACAAAAAACAATTACTTGTGCCTAGAGGATTTGCTCACGGTTTTGTAGTACTTAGCAAAGAAGCGATTTTTGCTTATAAGGTAGATAATTACTACAGCCCACAGTGTGATAGGGGTATCGCCTTTAATGATAAAAGCCTAGGTATAGACTGGGTGATTGAATTTGATAAACTACAACTATCTCCAAAAGATATAAAACAACCTTTATTTAAAGATGCCAATTGCTTTAACCACTCAATAAACCTTTATGAATAATATCCTTGTTACTGGCGGTAATGGGCAACTGGGCTCAGAGATAAGAGGAATAGCTCTTAATTATTCAGAGTACAACTTTTTTTTTACAGATGTTAAAGACTTGGATATTACAAATTATACGGTTGTAAAAGAGTTTATTGAAGTTAATAATATTAATATAATTATAAACTGTGCGGCTTTCACTACTGTCGATAAAGCCGAATCTGAGCCTAAGTTAGCAAATTTAATTAATCATTTAGCAGTTGCTAATTTTGCGAAACTTGCAAAACACAACAACATTAAACTTATTCATATATCTACAGATTATGTGTTTGATGGGATCAATTACAAGCCTTACATTGAGACAGATATTCCAAACCCACAATCGGTTTATGGGCAAACTAAATTAGACGGGGAGTTGGCTATTCAACATTTCAATCCTGCAAATTCTATCATAGTACGTACCTCTTGGGTGTATTCAAAATTTGGCAACAATTTTGTAAAAAAAATGCTGAGTTTAGCAAAAGAAAACGATTCACTAAATATTATATTTGATCAAGTTGGTTCTCCAACATATGCTAAAGATTTAGCCAATGTTATTCTAACAATTATCCCTCAAATTAATAATCTAAACGTAGAAACTTTTCATTTTTCTAATGAAGGTGTTGTTAGTTGGTATGATTTTGCACTTGCGATTTTTGAAATAAAAAAAATCCCATGTAATGTTAATCCGATTAGTACAGAACAATATCCAACTCCAGCTAAGAGACCTTATTATGGTCTTTTAAATAAAGCTAAAATTAAACAAACGTATAATATTGACATATCTCACTGGAGAGACTCTTTGAATCAAGCTCTAAAAGTTTTTTAAAACACAACAAATTATGTTAATGTTATTTATTTAAAATAAGTTTTTAAAGTTAGCGAAAACTAAACCGCTATTTTATGAGTAAAAGAATACAATTTAATTCGAAAAGTAAATTTTTATTCAAATTAATATTAGTTTTTATTAAAATCAAGAATGATTGAATTACTAAAAAATATTTTTTCTTACAGCCTGTATAAAATAGCAGGGATGCTATTATCTATAATATATGTAGTTTATTTAGGAAAAATTTTATCCGCTGATCAGCTAGGTGTATACTATCTAACTATAACTGTCTTGTCATCTGCAATGGTAATTTCTAGGTTAGGTTTTGATAATTTAATAGTCAAACAAGTATCAATTTTTTACGATAATGGTCAAATTAAAAAAATAATAAAATTTTTAAAATTTTTAAATACTAAAGTTTTAATTTTTTCAATATTATTAACCATCTTAATTGTTTTATTTTCAAATGATATATCCTATTATCTTTTAGACACTAATAAGCATAAAAATAAAATTATAATGATTTCATGTTGTATATATTTTTATAACATGGCATTCATTTATTCAGAATCTTTTAAGGCAACCGGAAACCTAAAGCTGTCGGTTGTTTTTCCAAGTATACTTTTTCCATTGTTTAATATAATTGGAGTATCAATCTTATTTCCTTTTTTTGGCGAAAATGGAGTTTTTATTTCTGTTTGTGTTAGTGTAATTTTAATTTATTTTTCTGGAAATTTTTTTTTAAATAAAAAAATTGAACAAGAGAATCAATTAGAAAATAATGATTTTTTACTAGGGGTGAAAATTCCTGTTAATTTTTATTTAATATCAGTTTCAAATTTTATTTTTGCATCTGTTGATACAATTATGCTAGGCTTTTTATCGACTAACAGCGATGTTGGTGTTTATGCTATATTATTGAGAGTTGTACTCCCATTTAGTACTCTTTTGATTATAATAAACAGTGTATTTGCAAGAGATTTTTCAATTTGGTATAATAATAATCAAATTAGAAAGTGTAGAGAGAATTATTCAAAATTAATTAAGGTTTCCTTATTATTTGGGGTTCCATATTTTTTATTGATTTGTTTTTTTGGTAGAAATATCCTTTTGTTTTTCGGAGAAGAATTTCAAATAGGTGCGATTCCTTTAACAATAGTATCACTTGGTTATTTATTATTGTTAATAACCGGTCCAAGTTCTACTGTATTAATGATGACTGGAAATGAAGCAATTTACAGAAAACTAGTTATTTACGTTGGGATACTAAATGTTATATTTAGCTATTTTTTAGTGAATTCTTATGGTTTATTAGGAGCATGCATTTCAACAACAATTGCCCTTATTATAAAAAATATAGGATCTTTTATATTAGTTAGAAATAAATTAAAAATAATTAAATTATAAAATGAAAAGTGAGTTACATGTTATAATAATTTGGCAAAATGCTAGATACCAAGAGAAAAAAATAATTGAAGATATTGCAAAATCATTTATTATAAAGAGTAAATATCTAATAACCTGGAGTGAGAAAAAAGCATATGAAAATATGTCAAGATTTTATGCTATAAAAAGCCGGTATGCTAAACAAAAATTAAAACATTGTGGAGATGGAGAGTTCGTGCTACTTGTGGTTGAAGATCAATCGCCTAAATATGAAATAAGAACTACCTCTGACGGGGATGTTAAAGTAAATATTAATCTTTTTGATAAAAAAGCTTTATATCGAAAGTGGACAGGTGGTGGTCATAAAATTCACACAACAAATACTACCATAGAGACAAGTCATAATCTTGCGATGATTTTTGGTATGACAGATGCTGAATATCAAACTAGCTTGGATAATGAATCAAAAGAATATGTTTTGAATCAAGATCTCATAGGTTCAGACGGTTGGGACAGTTTTGAGGCCTTATTCAAAGTATTAAATAATACCTTAGAATATGTTGTGTTAAGGAATTTTGAAGGTTTTTTCGATAATATTGAATTTGATGAACACCTAGACATAGATCTTTTAGTAAGGAATTATAAAGAAGCTAAATTAGTCTTAAATAGTCAACTTAAATACCCATATACTGAAAGAATAGTAAATCAAGTTTTAGTCGCTGGAAAATTAGTTGATTTTGATTTAAGAAGTGTTAGTGATGGTTACATGAGTTCAAAATGGGCTAATGATATTTTAAAAGACAGAACTCTGTTTAATGGATATTTTCGACCTAATGAATTTAATTATTTTTATAGTCTGCTTTATCATGCAAAAATTCATAAAGAAAAAATATCTAATGATTACTTACTAAGATTTGAAAACTTATCTCTAAAAATTGGTCTTGATTTATTTGATGTTAATTCAGCAAAATTACAGTTATTAAGGTATATGAAAGAATTTGAGTATGACTTTTCAGAGCCTAATGATATGTCAGTTTATTATAATAAAAAAGAATTTGACTTGGAGGTTTCAAAAAAAAGAAAATTCATTTTATTGAATCGAAAATTCAGGAGTTTGATTAAAAAACTATTATTTAGATGAGCAGGTCTATATTAATTAGAGTAAAATTTATAATTTATAATATATTTTGGTTGGTATTGAAATTCCCTGAGTTTAAGTTTATATTTAATAGACTTTTATTTCGTAATATCAAATTGTATAAATTTGTTGATTGGACGACAGAGACCTTTTATTTTAAAGCTAATTTTGAAGGAAAAAATATTTTTATAAAATTACTTAAACATGAAAATAAAAATATTAGAGAGGCTGAAGTACTTAAATATATTTCTAATTGTGAATCTGAATCTTTTGCTTCCAAATTAATTTATGAAAGTCCAATAAAAACTAAATCTGTTATAGTAACTGAAATTATTGAAGGTGAAGTATTAAAAGAAAAAAATATAGATTTCGAATTATTTTTACTTATTACAGATCAGTTTATTGAAATACTTAATTCACTACAAAAATTAGATATTGTTCACTGCGACATAAGACCTAATAATATTATAATAACTCCTTCTAAACAAGTTAAATTAATCGATTTTGAATACGCCATTTGTAAGAGTATCCAAAATTTAAATAATTTAAAATTTGAAAATAAATTGATTTTACAGAACCTTGGAGAAGAGTATTCATGTAAGGGGTTTATTTGGGATGATGCCTATTCTTTTTATAGAATCATAAAAAACATACTCGAATTTAATGAATATCGAGAAAGTGATTTATACACTGCTAATGAAAAAGTTGAAATAATTAAATCCTATATAGGCAGTAATACGTATGAAATTTAAACTAATTTTAGTAATTATTTTATTGTTAGAACTGTTCATTGGTGGAACAGGCCAGGTATTTGTAATTTCTGGTATACCATTAAGACAAATTTTATTCGTTGTAATACTATTTACTTTCGGATTTGATATATTAAGTAATCCTAAACATTTTAAAAAATCAAGTTTTAACTGGCTTGTTATAGCTATATTTTTTTGGGCCTTAATATCAACTTTTATTGGTGTTTTAAAAGGTAACGACATTACGATCATCACAAATGATTTAACACCAGTTTTGTATTTTTTATTGTTTTTTCCATTAAAATATTATTTTGAAAAATATAAGTTATCATATTCTTTTTTCTATAAACTCTTAACTATATCTTCATTCGTTGTTTCCATTTTTAGCCTTTCTTTATTTTACATTTTACAAGTTTTTTTTAATAGTAATATCTGGTTATTTTATGAAGCAATACAAGATTTCTTTGGAAGAGAAATAGTTTGGTTAAGAACGGGAGGGTATGTGTTTTATCCAGGATTGTTTTATGTGTATACTTCTATAATTCTTATTTTAGATAAAGGTCTTAGACAGGAGAAACTTAATATTTATGAAAAAATTACATATATATTAGGCCTAATCACTCTGGTATTATCAATGACAAAAGGTTTTATTTTAGTATTGATAATTGGGCATGTTCTCATTTATAGTAAAAACATAAAATATACAAGTCAGTTAATTAAATTTATTTTTTTAGCAACACTTGTCATTTACGTGTTAGTAATAAATATTGACTTTTCAGAATCAAGACTTAATAGTTTTAGCACGGATTCTGGTGTTAATTTAAGATTTGAAACGTTCAATGAGTCTATTGATAAATTTTTGGAAAGTATATTTCTGGGGAATGGTTTTGGAACTGAATTGCCGAGTAAAAGATTTCACCAAGAGAATTCATTTATGGATATTCTTGTTGAGCAAGGGATTATAGGTATTTCTTTCTATGTATTTCTTTTTGTTCTTGTATATAATTTTAGAAATAGAAACTTTGGATTATCAATTGCATTTTTCATGTCATATATATTATCACTCACAAACCCGTATATAAATAATCCAATAGGCATAGGATTGATTATCATAGTTATGATTTTTCTAGAAAAAAAAACAATTAAAACATTATGAAAAAAAATATTGGATGTGTAATAGTTACATACTTTCCTGATAATGATTTTTTGAATAGATTAATTAATGTTTCATTGCAATCAGATAAGATCGTAATTGTCAATAACGGTTTAAGTAAATCAGCATTTATTGAATTATCGAAATTTGCATCCCTAAATGAAAACATTAAGGTTGTAAATTGCAAATCCAACGTAGGCATTGCTAAAGCATTAAACCTTGGATGTGAGTACCTAATTAATATAGGGTACTCCAATGCTCTGTTACTTGATCAAGATAGTCACATTACAAAAAATATGGTTTCAAGTCTTGAAAAGCTTTTAATTAGAAAAAGTAATAGCGCAGTAGTTGGACCACAAATAATTCCTAAGAATATTAGCCTAGATTTGATTTCTCATAAAATGAAATATATGATTAATACTGACTCCTTTTTTTTTAAGAGAGAAGCAGTATCCTCAAAACCACTTAAAGTAGCCTTTAATATAACTTCTGGAAGTTTAATAAAATTGAATGTTTGGAAAGAGATTGGTGGGTTTTGGGAAGATTTATTTATAGAAGGAGTTGACAATGAGTATGGATTAAGGGTTAATTCTTTCGGCTATGATATTTTTATTGATAATGAATCATTTTTACATCAAGAATATGGGAATCAAAGAGTAGTAAAAAAACTAGGGAAAAATTATTTCCCTACTTTTCACTCTCCATTAAGAAGTTATTATATTTCTAGAAATAGGATAATGATATGGAAAAGGCATTGGAGAAAACATAGATATTACATTAGTTGGGATATCTTATCCTCAATGAATATGATTTTTCAAATTCTACTATTAGAAGATAAAAAACTTGAAAAATTAAAATTAATCATTAGAGGTTATTTAGATGGTATAAATGGGGTAAAAGGAAAATATAATTAAAGAGAGACTTGTCTCAATAAAATAAGTATTTATAATGTTGAAAATACATAGAAAAAAAAGTTGTTTCTAAATTTTCATCTTTTTGGAAAGAAGTAGTATAAGTTTACAATAGTTTAAAAAAAATAGTAATTATTTATGTTCGATTATTTTAATAATAAATTTAACACATCTCCACACTTAACTAGCAACCCAGTTAATCATTATCAATCTGATACGAATAATTATGTTACTAGTGTTTATTTTACAGATGCTCCTTATTTGAATATCCCTGATACTCATGAGGCCTTTAAAATGACTCACAAGGCAAAATTCTGGTATAATATCAAGAGGGGACTTAAAAAATTAAACGAGAATTACGATGATGTTAAAGTTGTGATTTATGAAGACCCTAATGAAATAAAAGCATATTTACCAGCAGTTCAAAAATTGTTTTCTAAAAGATGGGAAAATGAATATACTTCTTTCCCATGGAAATCGGAAATTGGTTTTAAACCATATTCTGACGCTATGATTGAACTCTCAAAAACTAAAGAAGGATTGTTGTGTATGATTATAATTAATGATAATGTAAAAATATTTGGATATGTTTTATTAAATACTGAAAATATGTTTTTATACCAACTTGCAGCTACTCCAGATTTAGAATTTAAAAAATATGATTTAGCAGGGATTTTAATGAAAAAACTTATAGAATTTGGTATAGACAAAAATAAAAAAGAATTAGATTTTGGTATTGGAATAATTGGATACAAAATGAAATGGGCAAAAAATAAAAAAGAAATTTATTTTAATGTTGTTACTCCTAAAAGTTTCCTTAACAGAATTGTTCATAGTTTTAAAGTTTTATCGTTAAAACTAAAATTTAGTATTCAAAGAAACAGAAAGTTGGTCTCTTTAATAAAAAGAATTTATAAATAATGATGAATAAAGAAAATGGCACTTTTATTATTTCTTTAGATCTTGAGCTTTTTTGGGGGCAATTTGATCAAATGAATATTGATGAATACAAAGAGAATGTAAAGGGGGTTTATGATATTGTTCCTAAACTTCTTGAATTGTTTGACAAATATAATATTAAGGCAACGTGGGCAACAGTTGGTTTTTTATTGGCTAAAGATTCAACTGAAGCAAAATCTTTAATACCCAAAGTTCTACCAAATTATGAAAATGATAAAATTTCGCCATATTCATATTTAAACACATTGAATAATCTAAATAATGATAAGTTTCATTTTGCTCCTGAATTAGTTGAGCTAATATCAAAATCAAGAGATCAAGATTTAGGATCTCATACTTTTTCACATTACTATCTTATAGAGAAAGGACAAAATTTAGAATCTTTTGAGAGTGATTTAGAAGCTGTAAAAAATGTTTTTAATAGTAAAAGTTATGATATTCCAAGGACAATTGTTTTTCCAAGAAATCAAGTAAATCAATCTTATATGCATAAATTAATTGAAGAAGGATATAAGGCATACCGAGGAGTACAGAGCTCAAAATTTTATCAACCAATAAGAAAAGAAGCAGAAAAATTATCTACTAAAATAATAAGACTAATAGATTCCTATATTAATTTAACCGGTCATCATGCTTATAAAATAAACTATGATGAAAACATTATAAATCTAAAGCAAAGTATGTTTTTAAGACCATATAACAATATTTTATTTTTTTTAGAAGCTCTAAAAATTGCAAGAATAAAAAAAGCAATGTTACACGCAGCTAAGCATAATAAAACATTTCATTTGTGGTGGCATCCACATAATTTTGGAGTAAACCAACAAAATAATTTAAACAATCTAGTTCTGATATTAAATTATTTTGTTGAGTTAAAAGAAAAATATAATTTTTGTAGCGAAAACATGTCCACTGTTTTACGAAATAAATAAATGAATTTTAAAATAGAATAAGTGAATAGACCATATTTTATGAATAAAAAAATTTGCTTCGTAGTTTCTTCACCTTTAACAGCAAAAGCTTTTTTAGTTAATCACATTATGGAGTTATCTAATTTCTATGATGTTTATTTGGTAGCTAATTTTGAAAATGCGGATCGATCTATTTTTAATTATTTACCTACATGTGGTATAAAACATATTTCAATTTCAAGAAACATTAGTTTGATTAAAGATGTTAGCGCTCTTTTAGCATTAAGAATTTATTTTAAAGAAATGCAGTTTGATGTAGTTCATTCGGTAACTCCAAAGGCTGGTTTGTTAGCGATTTTTGCGGCTAAATTAGCAAATATTAAATTTCGAATTCATATTTTTACAGGGCAAGTTTGGCATACAAAAATGGGGCTTTATAAAAGTATTCTAATGTTATTAGATCGTTTAATAGTATGGAATTCAACACACATTTTGGTAGATGGGGAATCTCAAAGACAGTTTTTAATCGAAAATAATATTGTTAACGCACTAAATTCTTTTGTTTTGGGGAAAGGTTCTATAAGTGGTGTTGATATAAAACGATTTGTTCCTGATGCACAATTGAAAGATAAAATAAGGAAAGAGCTTGGTATTAAAATAGATGAGGTTGTTTATATGTTTTTAGGGAGAATGAATAAAGACAAAGGTATCATTGAATTGGCAGAAGCATTTAATAGACTTCAACTTAAAAATTCAAATATTAGATTACTCCTTGTAGGTTATGACGAAGAAAACATGAAACATAGAGTTCAACAAATAGTAAAAAATTATGAATCTGTGATTTTTTATGGACCTACTCCGTATCCTGAAAAATTACTACAGGCTTCAGATGTCTTTTGTTTGCCTAGTTATCGTGAAGGTTTTGGAACAAGTGTCATTGAGGCATCTTTATTAGAAAAACCCATTATTTGTAGTGACACCTATGGACTTAT
>TARA_B110000091_G_C13821884_1_pt1 | contig 11550 bp, 10 predicted proteins | sample TARA_B110000091 | Tara Oceans TARA_B110000091 (sample SAMEA4397278) | marine metagenome | biome: Polar Biome; feature: [DCM] deep chlorophyll maximum layer (ENVO:01000326); material: water (ENVO:00002006), including particulate matter (ENVO:01000060) such as... | depth 35 m
AAACCTCATCAATAAAAAAGGTATCACCATATCCCTAATGTTTTCTTTTTAACCTTCTCGAAAATTTAGGACCAAATTTATTACACCACAATCGGATTGCTTCGTAAGTAACATCTACTCCTCGCTCAGACAACAAATCTTCAATGTCACGATGGCTGAGATTGAATCTGTAATAAAGCCATACGGCATATTGAATGATTTCGGAGGGAAAACGATATCGTATGTAGATATTTGATTTAGTCATTCAGCAATTGTCACCGAATTACAGTTAACTTGTCAGTACCCCGATTTGAGTTCATCTGCGATGAATAACTGGCGTACAGGTCTCCTAATTGGCCCAATAAAGACGGGTGGGATTATCAACGAGTATTTTACTTCGCGTCGATGCATCGGTAACCCAAGTCGCTACAAAGTCGAAAAGGCAACTGTCATCTGGTATTGGTCCGGCGATATTTGTGTGGGGCCAATCACTCCCCCAAATCAATTGGTCGGGCACAGCGCGGGCAAGAGTCTGAGCGGTAGAAATAATGTCGTCGTACGGCATATCTGTTGCAGAAATCCGGTAAGGACCAGATAACTTCACCCAGCAGCGGCCAGTTTCCGCCAGCCGCACCATTGCCTGAAACCCTGGTTCTTGTGGCGTCTTACCGAGGTTCATATAGCCCATGTGCCCAACAACCAGATCAATTGGGAAATTATTGAATATCTGATCAAAATCCGGAAATTCATCGATACGGATCTGAAGCTCAATGTGCCATCCAAATTGTTTGATGCGTTCGGCAAATTTTGTCATCGCTCCGATCGGGAGTGTGTCTGTGTGAGCGTTCACGTCGACCATATTGTAGCGCACGCCCCTAATGCCGATATCATGCATCATTTGTAATTCCTGATCGCCCACCAATTCATCGACCACAGCGACACCACGGCAGGGAAAACTTGCATGTTGTATTGCATCTAACATGGCACGGTTGTCGGTTCCATAGATACTGGGTTGCACCAAAACTGCTCTGCGCACGTTGAGAGCGTTCAACATTGCATTATAATCGGACAGCAAGGCGTCGGGTGGTGTGTAAATTCTATCCTGCGCGTATGGGTAAACTGATGAGGGGCCACATATATGTGCATGGCAATCACAAGCGTTATCTGGAACATCAAATTGCGGCGGCGTGAATGTTTTTTCCAATGGCATGTTATTAGCTCTATCCCTATTTCCCATTTGGAGCCGCCTAAGGGGTTTTCGCAGTAAACGGTCGATTGGTCAGAAAATCAAAATCCACACCTTCGCCCGCCTGGTTTACATGTTCGACAAATAGTTTCCTATATCCACGCTCTCCTTCTACCGGAGGAGCAGGTACCCAGGCCGCACGACGACGCTCAAGTTCTTCAGCATCCACATCCATGGTCAATGTGCGATTGGCAACATCCAGCGTAATAATATCACCATTTTCAACCAAAGCTAACGGGCCGCCAACGGCGGCTTCCGGTTCGGCGTGCAAAACGACGGTGCCAAAGGCGGTGCCACTCATCCGACAATCAGAAATACGCACCATGTCTATTACTCCCTGCTTTGCCAAAACTTTTGGGATTGGGATGTAACCTGCTTCAGGCATCCCGGGAGCACCCTTTGGTCCTGCATTTCGCAGCACCAGAACGTCTTCTTTGCTGATATCTGTAATGGTGTCGATGCGATCGGCCAGATCATTGAGAGAATCAAACACCACGGCGCGTCCGGAATGTTTAAGCAAGTCCGGCGAACAGGCTGAATGCTTGATTATTGCACCATTGCCTGCAAGATTTCCCTTAAGGAATACAAGGCTGCCTCCGGAGTGAATCGGGTTCGTTATTGTTCGTACAACATCTTGCGTAAACGGTTCTGGTGATGCCTCAATTTCTTCGCCAAGTGTACGTCCAGTAATTGTCATACAATCTAGATTGAGAAGTGGTTTGAGCTCACGCAGTACAACTGCCATACCTCCAGCCCGATGAAGGTCGTCCATGTAATATTTACCGCTTGGCTTTAGATCGACAAGAACTGGTGTTTCTGCCCCAAGTGTGTTGAATGCATCCATATCCAACTGGACACCCAATCGCCCAGCAATTGCTGCCAAATGTACAAGACAATTGGTCGACCCTCCCACCGCCAAGAGCACCCGCAAAGCGTTTTTCAGCGCAGCGGGTGTCATTATTTCAGACGGCTTCAACTTCATTTTCGATAGTTTTACCGCATGTGCACCGGTTTCTTCAGAATGGCGAAGCCGTTCAGAAAGTACTGCAGGAATGGTAGCCCCGCCAGGAAGCATCATCCCCATGGCCTCGGTCATGCATGCCATTGTTGAGGCTGTACCCATCACGCCGCAAGTTCCTACCGATGGCACAAGTTGTCCTGTTACCTCTTTCAGCTCGTCTTCCTTGATACGACCGCCACGATATTCACCCCAGAACCGGCGACAATCTGTGCAAGCACCGATACGTTTACCGCGATGTGAGCTGGAGAGCATCGGACCAGTAACCAAACTTATCGCCGGAACGTCTGCGCTTGCCGCTGCCATAAGCTGTGCGGGAACGGTTTTGTCGCAACCACCAATCAGCACGCAGGCATCCATTGGCAGGGCGCGAAGCATCTCCTCGGTATCCATTGACATCAGATTGCGCAAATACATGCTGGTCGGATAGGTAAATGATTCATGCAAAGAGATGGTGGGAAATTCAATCGGTAGTCCTCCGGCCAACATCACGCCGCGTTTTACAGCTTCAATGATCTGGGGTACGTTTCCGTGGCAAGGGTTAAAGCCGGAAAACGTATTAACAATTCCAATCACCGGCAGGCCGAGAGCTTCGTCGGTATAGCCCATCGCCTTGATAAAGGCAGTGCGCAAGTAGAGCGAGAAATCTTCATCGCCGTAGCTGGTCAATCCTCGTTGTATACCTATCTTGTCATCCATTGGAAAATTCTTAAAGTTATATGAAGGGTGTTTATCGTGGTTCTATTTGAAAATTGATGGCTGCCAGATCGGCAAATAAAGAGCCGGCAGCTTCGGGCGGCAACGGCAATAGGGGGGGCGCCAGTGTTCGCCATGCCGGGTCATCATGGAAGTGCGAGACCATGGCCTTCATGGCGGGAATCAACGGATAACGCTGAATGGTTTTCCTGATCTCGGAAATCCGGTCTTGCAAATTATCCGCTTCATCGGTTTGCCAACGGTCGAATACTTCTCTAATGCCCTTGGGATTTGCTCCGCCTGTGGCGGTAATGCAACCACTGCCACCTAACCGTAACGCTTTTAGTAAAAAGGCCTCTGAACCGGGAAAAATTTCAAGCTGAGGATATTCTTTGAGCAGACTCTCGGTGTTTGTCCAGTCTCCGGAGCTGTCTTTCAAACCTACAATTGTATCTGGATAGGCGGTTGCCAGACGCCCTACGAGCTCGATCCCAAAAGGCACGCAAGTATGAGAAGGTATGTGATAAAGGTAGATTCTGAGTGCGGCATCATTTACCTGTTCGATCACCGTAGACATGAAGGCAAAGATGCCCTCATCCGAAACGGCTTTATAATAGAATGGTGTTGAAATAAGTACGCCGCCACAGCCAAGCTTTGTGGATTTTCGACTTATGCGAACTACTTCATCAAGTGAGCAAGCTCCGGTACCGACCAAAAGGGACTTAGCGGGGATGCCTGCTGTAATTAGTCGATCAAGTAGTTCTTCTCTTTGAGCAAACGACATTGAGTTTGCTTCGCTGGTGGTACCAAAGATTGCAAGACCATTAGCACCTTGATCGAGTAACCATTTGCACATGTTTATAAAACGCGCGCTATCTGGTTTGAAATCTGCTGTGAAAGGGGTCAGTACGGGAACAAGAACCCCCTCGAAATTACCTTTAGTCATTAACGCATCCCTTATCGTGATTTGTTTACCAATGCCTTCATTCGGGTTCCGGTTGAATGCTTGCCCGAATGAACAAAATTTAGACTTTCATCACAAGGGCGGAATTGTCAGCCCCTTGCGCATACCGGACGGGACCGTGGTGTTCGGATCGCTTGGGCCCGAATGCTTCCGATCGCCCGTGTCGTCGTTCATGAAACCTCTTCCCAAGAGGTGATTGCGTGTCGGTCGACCACGGACTCGTCGAAGTCGAAGCCAAGGCCTGGCTCATCTCCCAGCACAACTTCGCCGTCCTCGATCAACGATTGACGGTCGAGCAAAGCGGTGAAGTTGAGGATGCTGGTGTCAGTAAAAACTTCAACGAAGGGGCTATTAATGCTCGCCGCGACGAGATGCTTATGCAAATCGTGGAAGGCGTGCGGGCAAATGGCCATGCCGAAGCTCTCGGCTGTCGCGGCGATTCGCCGGTATTCGGTGATTCCCCCGCACACCTGGGCGTCCGGTTGCACAATGGCACATGCCTTCTCGCGCATCAGGCCGAGAAAGCTTTGCCGACCAGCCAAAAGCTCGCCTGTGGCCACCGGCACCCTCGTCCGATTTGCCAATTCAGCATGGTTAAGCACATCGTCGGGGCCGAACGGCTCTTCTATCCAATAAGGATCGAACGGTTCATAGCATAGTCGCAAGAATCGATCGGCGCTTGCCACATCGCGCCAGGCGTTACTGGCGTCGAGCATCAGAAATACGTCGGGACCGATCGCTTCTCGCGCGACAGCCATGCGTTCACGTTCGCCGGCAATGTCGAGTTGCCCGACTTTTATTTTCACTGCGCGATAGCCGGCGGTGACATAGTCTGCGAGTTCGCGTGCGAAGTCATCGAGCGTCTTGCCCGCGAGATAATAGCCGCCGCTGGCATAGGCCGGCACGCGGTCACAGACGGACCCAAGAAACTTGTGGAGTGGCAAACCGGCGGCACGGGCATTGCGGTCCCACAGGGCAATGTCGATTGCGCTGAGCGCCCGCATAACAACCCCGGAGCGGCCGTGCAGTAAGGCAGATTGATGGTTGCGCTGCCATATCGCGGGCACCATGTGAGCGTCTTGGCCGACAACCAGCGGGCCAAGCAATTGATGCACGGCGCTTTGTGCGAGTTGGGCGCCACGATCGCCCGGATAGCAGAAACCAACGCCGACAATACCGTCGTCGCCGGTGACCCGAACCAATAAGTACTCTCGCGCCTCGACAGTACGGGTAGCAAAGCTCACGGGCTGGCTCAGCGGCACCCGTACCACACAGCTTGAGATTGATGATATGCGGCTCAACTCGTTCCTCCCCATTTTAGTTAGTACGATCAACCTGCATGTTGCGCGCAGGCTCATTAACACAATAACTAAATTACCGCGTCCCTATATAATTGTCAATAATCAATTACAACCAAAAATAAAATATTTATTAATATGCTTAAAAAACAATAATTTAATTTACTATCGGCGGCGTTCATCGCATGTTAGTGATAATATTATTGACAATATGTATTTTTGGGGTCATTATCCATGCTCATTTACCTGAAAATCATTTGACTAGGAGGTACGCCGTGAAAAGTGCATACATCAATCAAGCTTGTTGGCTGATTACGGCGCTCGCCGTCAGCTTATTAGTTGCATCCACACCAGCAAGAGCCGCAGAAGAGCTGACGATGTGGAGTCACTGGCCGGACGAGGTCAGTAAGCGGGGGTTCGTCGAGGATCGCGTCAGTGAGTTCGAGGCTTCAAACCCGCAGTGCAAGGTCAACCTTCAGTTCATCCAGAAGGCTGAGATCTATACGGCCGCAAAAACCTCCGTACGGACCGGACAGGCACCCGACATCTTCTGGCTCGAACCGGACCAGACTGAATACATTGATGGGGGCTATCTTGAACCCCTCGACTCCTATATCGACCTCGACAACTTGAAGGGCTGGGCCAAGGAATCCTGGTCCCATGGTGGCAAGGTTTACGGATTGCCGCTTGAGGCCTACACGGTCGAACTCTACTACAACAAGGACAAGCTGGCAGAACTCGGTGTCCAGGTGCCGGAGGGGCAGCAGCTCAGCCAGGAAGCTTTTGCTTCTTTGGTGCGCAAGGGGGTTGATGCAGGCATAACGCCAATCGGCAATGGCGTCGGTGATCGGCCCTATCCGGGGGCCTATTTCCTGCAGGAGGTTCTGATGCACAAGCTCGGCCTCACGGCTTATCGACAATTGCTGGAGAACAAGCTTTCTTACAAGGACCCCCGCGTCGCCGAGATCATGACATGGGTCAAAGGACTTGTGGACGCCGGCGCCTATTCTAAGAGCTTCATGACTACCAAGCTTGGTGAGTCACACTACTATTTCCATACCAAACCGGGTTCGCTGACGCTGGCGATGGGAAGTTGGTATACTGGCCGCTCATTTGTGCCGCCTGAGAAGGGTGGCCAACCCAAGGATTTCCCCCTCGGTATCATGAACTTCCCGGCGGTGGAGGGCGGTGTCTGCAATAATTGCAAGACATTGGCAGTTGGTGGCAGCTACGTCATGTATTCGCAAAGCAAACACAAGCAGTGCGCGGGCGCCCTGCTCAAGTCTATCGCGACCGTGGACAACGGCAATAACTGGATGAAGGCGGTGCTGCTGCAAACTGGCATCGAGACGGACCCTAGCAAAATCGAAAGCGTTCACGCTGCCTATTTCCAGGATCTCAAAGCGGTTAACGCCAACGCGAAGTACTTTATCGGCACGCCGCTTCATTATCTTCAGGGCAAATGCAAGGACGCCTGGGATCAGGTCTTGAATAAAGCTTTCGCAGGTGGTCTGATAGGTGTTGAAGAAGCCGCTGAAAAGATGGATGCGGCATGCTACAAGGGCTGACGCCCCGCTGTCTAAAATACGGTGATCGGCGCCGAGGGCCTCAGTGCCCTCGGTTGCCGTGTTACTCAAGCGTTGAGGAACAATCTAGGGAGTGACGGGAGGTGACGACAACAGACCATAAGGACCGTGGTATCAAGGGCAAGCTTAAGAGCGCGCTCGCCGGGCGGCAGGGTGGCGATCCGCGGGCAGCCTCCTGGTACGTGCTTATAACGTTCCTGGCTCCGGCTCTTCTAGTGTATGCGGCGTTCACCGCCTATCCCGTCGCTCGAACCTTCTACAACAGTTTTCTGATGGTCCAGGACCTCTCCTCCTCAGAGTTCGTCGGCCTAGCGAATTACATTGAGCTTGCCTCCGACACTACCTTCTGGATGGCGGTCAGCAATACGATGATTTGGTCCCTTGTCGCACCGGCGCTAGATGTCACGACCGGCTTGTTGCTCGCTCTCTGTCTTTATGCGGGCGTACCCTTCGCACGTTTCTTCCGAGTCGCCTGGTTCACGCCGGTGCTGCTGTCCTATGTCGTCGTCGCCATCATGTGGACGTGGATTTACAATTATGACTGGGGAGTTTTGAACATCGTCTTACGTGCGCTTGGGCTCGAGGCGCTGACCGCATCATGGATCGGTGATCCTGACTTAGCGCTCGCTTCACTGATCGTCACCCACTCTTGGAAATGGGCAGGCTTCAATATGGTTGTATGTTTGGCTGCGCTGCATTCGTTGCCCCGAGAGGTCCTCGAGGCGGCGGAGCTCGATGCGTGTGGCTGGTGGCGGAAGCTTATCCACATCATCATACCGATGCTGCGGCCGACGCTGTTGAATCTCCTCGTGCTCGCGTTTATTGGGAAGATGAAGGTCTTCGATCTGGTTTGGATCATGACCCAAGGCGGGCCGCTTTGGTCAACTGAGACAGTATCGACCTACGTCTACAAGCGGGCCTTCAATTGGAACACATTCGACCTTGGCTATCCGTCGGCGATCGCGGTGGTCTGGTTCATTGTCGTGCTGGTATTTGTCGCCGGCTTAATGCGATTATTCCGTCAACGCGAACGGTTGGAGTACTGAAATGTCGATAGGGCCTGGTCTGGACACCCTGCGAGGATTATGTCGTAGCGGTGGGTTGATGGCGGTGTTGGTTGCCTACACGGTTTATTCGGCGCTTCCCTTCGTCTGGGTCGGCACAATGTCGGTCCGCACCACCTCCGAGATCAGCGCTGACCATTATGCCTGGCCGTCGACGTTTCACTGGAGCAAATTTAAAGTTGCCTGGACTGACTCCAACTTCGACCAGTACTTCATGAACAGCACCATCGTGGTTGTTACCGCGGTGCTTCTAGTCACTTTAATAGGCGCAGCTGCCGCGCATTGTCTATCGCGCTATCGGTTTCGCGGGAACCGGCTGATCTATTTCGTGCTTTTCAGCTCGATCATCTTCCCCCCCCAAATCATCCTTATTTCCCTTTTCCAGGTGTTGGTTGAATATGACCTCTACAACACGCGTCTGGGCCTGATCATGGTTTATATCGGGCTGCAGTTGCCACTCACAGTGTATCTGCTTGAAGGATTTTTCGCGCGTATCCCTCAGGATCTGTTCGATGCCGCTAAGATCGATGGATACTCGGATCTCGAGATATTCGTCAGGCTCGTCCTGCCGATCGGAATGCCGGCGGTGGCGACTGCGATGATCTTGAACTTCATCATGCTATGGAATGAGTTTCTATTCGCCGTTGTACTGATTGCGGATGAGGATTTGCGAACCCTTCCGGTGGGCATCCAGCGCTTCATGGGCGATTACTTTCAGGACATTGGTATGATCGCCACCGGCATGATGATCTCCATAATTCCCGTCCTCATCGTCTACGCCTTTTTCTCAGAAAAGTTAATTCAGGGGATGACGGCGGGCGCTGTCAAATAAATTGCATTCAAAGAGAGGAGATCCGGCGTGGCAACAGTACAGCTAGAAGAGATATGTAAACGATATAGCGGTGCATCGGAATTAGCAGTGGATACCGTGAACCTTGAGGTCGCCGACGGCGAGTTCATGGTCCTGCTAGGGCCATCAGGCTGCGGCAAGTCGACGACCCTGCGAATGATCGCTGGTCTTGAGACAATCAGCTCAGGGAGCCTCTCGATCGACGCACGCGTAGTCAATGACGTGTCGGCAAAGGATCGCGACATCGCGATGGTGTTCCAGTCCTACGCCCTTTATCCCCATATGTCGGTCGCTGACAACCTCTCCTTTGGCCTGCGCCGACGCCGGATCCCGAAGAGTGAGATTGACCGCCGCGTCAATGAGGCAGCTGATCTTCTAGGGTTGTCCGATCTGCTGAAACGCAAACCGCACGCCCTTTCTGGCGGGCAACGACAGCGTGTCGCTTTGGGTCGCGCTATGGTTCGTGAACCTAAGGTATTTCTCTTCGATGAACCGCTGTCCAACCTCGACGCAGCACTACGAGTTAACATGCGCAATGAACTTGTGAAGCTGCAACGACGTCTTGGCACCACCATGATTTACGTCACACACGACCAGATTGAAGCAATGACTATGGGCCAACGAATTTGTATCATGAACAATGGGCGGGTGGTCCAGGTCGGAAAGCCACTCGACATCTACCATGACCCCGCCGACTTGTTCGTCGCCCGCTTCCTAGGCAGTCCACCGATGAATGTTTTGGAGGTCGGGATCGAGCGGAGTGACCACCGTCTCGTCGCCAAAGTGGCCGGACGTCGGATCGCGTTGACGCGCTGGAACAATGGTCCGTTCGCCAAAAGCCAAGCCAAGGTGGCGGCACTTGGCATACGTCCGGAGGACATAGAGCTCACCGACGTCGCTCAACTGAATGACGCCGATGCGGCGATACTGCCAGCGACCGTTTTGGCGGTCGAGCCGTTGGGTGCCGAGACAATGCTGGTCGTAGACGTACCCGAAAGCGGCGAGATGATCGCCCGGCTGCACCGAGATGTGAGTGTCCGCCCCGGCGACGCCGTGGGACTTCGCTTTGACCCAGATGCGGTCCTTTTGTTTGATGCGGAAACGACAAGGGCGATACCTCCCCAGGGCTCCACACGAGAAGAAATTCCATGAACGCCCGTTCGCTTCGTGTAGGAATGGTAGGAGCGGGGTTCGTCTCTCAACACCATTTGATGGCTTGGCGAACGCTCGTTGGGCAGGCGCAGGTTGTGGCGATCGCCGACCCATCAGACTCGGCCGCCCAGAATCGCGCCGCCGCCTTCGCCATTCCGGCAATCATCATCTTCCGTTCTACGTGATTTCCTTAGGTGTGGTGATTATTGCAGCTGATTTCCCTGAACTTATGCTTTCTGTTCCGAAGTATTTGATGCCGCAGTTCATGCGATAACGATTTGTCCGGAGGTTTGGGTTTAAAATGACAAACAAAGTAAAAAAAATCGGCATGATAGGAGCCGGGTGGGTGTCTAAACACCACTTGAATGCCTACCAGAAACTGCAGGATCAGGCACAAGTAGTCGCAATCGCGGACCCATCTGCGGTGGCGCGCAATACGCGTGTAGAAGAATATGGCATTGAACGGGCTTACGCCGTTGCAGGCGAAATGCTGGAACAAGAATCACTGGACGCAGTGGACATAATCTCACCACGTCAATTTCATGCAGAGCACGTATTGATGGCTGTTTCACATAATCTGCCGACCATGTGCCAAAAACCGCTGGCGAAGGATTTTGCCGAGGCAAAGGCGCTTGTAACAACTGTTGGCGAAAAAGTACGGATAATGGTGCATGAGAACTGGCGCTGGAGACCCCATTACCGCCAGATTCATCGCTGGATTAATGGGGGTTTTATTGGAGAACCTCTCCAGACATCACTGAATGCTTTTACATCAGGCCTGTTGCCCGATAATAGCGGCAAACTTCCAGCCCTTACGCGCCAACCGATGATGAAAAATCTGGAGCAGATGCTTTTGATGGAAGTATTGATCCATCACGTGGATAGCTTGCGATTTTTGCTCGGGGACCTTGAGCTTGAGTCCTCGCGAATGGGTAAAGTGTGTAAAGAGATAGCTGGCGAGGACAATGCAACGCTTTATATGCGGTCGAAATCCGACGGTTCGGTCATTTTAACAGGAAATTTTTCAGCGCACGGATACCCGCCATCGCTTTTTGATGACCTTGAAATTATTGGTGAAACAGGTACCATACGGCTGCATGGCGATGAACTCGAGTTGATCGCACGCCAACAGCAATCCGTAAAGGTCGATCTAGCTGCCGACTATGAGTCGTCCTATCATGATACGATCAAACACTTTCTCGATTGCCTTAGCAGCGGCAGGCAATTCGAGACATGGCCGGAAGATAATTTAAAGACTTTGGAAATTGTTGATAAGGTATATGGGACCTATGCATCGTAAAAGAGAGTTCACAGCCCTATGAGCAAGGTTAAAAATTTTAAAATACCCCTTGACGAACGTGTCGCACGGGAACTTGAGGAAGACATCATTTTCGGACGACTGCAGCCCGGAGAAAGGTTGCGAGAGGGCACTTTACTGGAGCGTTTTGGTGGAACCCGGCATTTCATGCGCCAGTCGCTCGCCCGTCTTGAACGTTCGGGAATTGTTGTGCTCGAGCGTAACAAGGGCGCGATGGTTCGCACATTTTCCGCTGAGGAGGTAGGTCATATCTACGAGGTTAGGGAGATGCTGCATCGACGGGCAGCGTTGTGTACACCATTGCCGGCCTCTGAAGAACTGATTGAGGAACTGAAGGCGATTAACGATGAATATTGCGCATGTATTGCCGCCAACGATT
>TARA_B110000091_G_scaffold51789_1_pt1 | contig 11548 bp, 9 predicted proteins | sample TARA_B110000091 | Tara Oceans TARA_B110000091 (sample SAMEA4397278) | marine metagenome | biome: Polar Biome; feature: [DCM] deep chlorophyll maximum layer (ENVO:01000326); material: water (ENVO:00002006), including particulate matter (ENVO:01000060) such as... | depth 35 m
TCGTCATCATCATCATCCTCGGAACTATCATTATCCTCTTTTTCACCGTCAGATACATCAATTAATCCAGTATTACTTATAGATATATCAATAGCGTTCTCTCCAGCATGATTCATAGGAAGTTGATGAGGATCCAGCGATGTAGGACGTTGCTGTATCATAAAACGACTCTTAATCATATTTACTTCATCTGCTAAAGTAGAAATTAATTCTACCATTGATGTAATTTTATGATTTTGTTCGGCTAACTTGTTATTCAAATACATTCCTAAGAAACCAATAATAATAAACAAAATACCTACATAAATAATAGTTCTAGTATTTAAAAAACTCATCATGACTCTTTATTTAAAAAGAAGTTATATTTTTAAATAGTATATTAAACGAAAAATATAATTTTTAATAAATTAATCAAATAATACGTGATTATAAAATATTCAATGTATCCATAATTTCAGTAGGATAATTCATTTGTTTCAAAACTTCAATTCCACCATTCACCTGAGTAATACCCTTTTTAATAGTATATTTATATTTCATTGGCTCGTCATCTTTTTTGTCAACTACCATCTGGTAATTTCCTGTGTTATTAATGTCAGCATTGTTTTGAATATTTTTACATATGTCCAAATAATGAGTTGTCAACGCAAATGATACATTTTTTTGCTGAGAAAGATATAATAAAAATGCGTATCCACATTTGGCAGCTTCTTCAGGATTCGTTCCTGAATATAATTCATCGAACACACAAAAGTGAGTTTCTTTTACAGAGTTTTCTTTGATAGAATTAATTATGTCATTACATTTTCGGGTTTCAGACTGGAATAGACTATCACGACCAGACGTATCGGGAATGTTTAAATAACAATGGATATGATTAAATGGATACATGGTCGCTTCACTATAAAAACCACATCCGAACTGCTGAGTCAAAATCGTATTAATCAAAGTAGTTTTTAATATGGTCGTTTTACCTGACGCGTTAGGACCAGTAATTATCATATTCTTTTTGAAATTACAATTATTTTTCACAGGCTTTTCATTCATCAGTGAGGGATGGTATGCTTGCTTAAAGGAAGATTTCATTTTCATTTTTGATTTGGATTTCTTAGAAAGTTTAGCAAATGATATCTTTTTTTCTTGAATATTTTCTTGTAATCCCTCGATTAATTCTAAATATCCACAAAACCCAAATGAGTATAATAATGTTTCATTATAATCTTCGCTGGAATATATGTCATAAAAACATTTCAATACAGTTCCTAAATCTTTCACTTTAAAAATAGTAAGTTCATAAGGCGTAATTCTTTCTAGTTGTTTTCGCATCTCGTGTAGTTTTTCTAATTTATGTTTCAGTATAATATTGAACTGTGTGTATGTATTACATTCGGAGGAATAACATAAAAAATGATTGATTTTCTCAATGGATGACTGAATATGTAATAATATTTTATTCAAATACTCATGAATCTTATACATATTCTGATGGAAACGATAACATACCAGAGCATTTTGGTAAATTGAAAATACATAAAATGCAGCAGAGACTAACAAGTATGTCTTGCCCTGTAAATCAACAGAATTAAAATCAGTAAATAACTTACCGATAGAGTGGTTTGCCGCGATTGTTTTCAATACATCTAAATATTCTTTTACTGATACTTGTAATCCTTTTACTCGAATAACGAAAAAAGGGATAATAAGTAATAATATAGGAATACATAACGAAATCACAGGAGATGCTAAATTATAAATACTCATCAGTTCTAAAAATCCTTCAGAGTGATTCAAATGCTCCCAATAATTCCAATCGATATAATGATATTTTTCTTTGAAACCCGTATCATTTTTGATTTCCATCCATATGTTTTGAGTTTCTTCTAGATTAGACGAATTGACGTCTGTTTCTATTGTTTCCGACCCTTTTGTCATTTGTTTTATTATTTTTTGGGTATCCTTTAAAAAATCTACATTCGATGAATAATAACGCGATATCTGTTTCATTATAATTGAACCTGAAGTGGAACGTGGTTTAAATGTGTATTCGTATATAGGTTTACATTCAGTATCCATAGTCTCTACTAATTCTAAATCATTTATTGTATCAATATGTAATTCCTTAGAATCTGTATATTGGACTGGTAATTTAAAATGTAAGTTCATTTCAGTTAATTGATGTTTTTGTATGTTTTCTGTCGTTGAACCTTCTTCATTTTCTTCTGTATTTGATATGGTCATCTATATCAAATACAAAGACATTTAATCTTTTATTATTACGAAATTACAAGGTGTCAAAATTACTAGGCAATTCCTCAATCTGGGTGCTATAATAACTTTCAATCTCACGCAACTTATCTACATCTCTACGGGTCACCATATTAATACCCATACCTTTTCTCCCCCATCTACCACTACGTCCAATTCTGTGTAAATATGTGCTAATATCTCTAGGAATATCAAAATTAATGACAATGCTTACTTGTTGAATATCAATTCCACGGGCAGTCACATTCGACGATATCAATATTCTATAGGACCCACTTTTGAAACTTTGTAATGAAGATTCTCTTTCTTCTTTTGACATATTACTATGAATACAACATACAGCAAATCCTTCGCCGCATAAGGCTTCGTATAAATCATTTACTCGTTTCACACTGTTTGCATATATAATAGACTGTGAAACACATAATGAACTATATAAATCCTTCAACGTTTCATATTTTTCGACATCATTTTCTAAAGCAATATAATATTGGGATATTCCTTCTAATGTAAGTTGTTCCGTTTTGACATATATGTTGATTGGATTGTTCATAATTTTCGTGGTTAATTGTTTAATATGGTTTGGCATAGTAGCACTACATACTACAAACTGGGTATCTTTATGTAAATATTGAAAAATACTATGGATTTGCTCTTCAAACCCAGATGACAATATTTCATCCGCTTCATCCAATATAATCATACGAATATCAGATACAATACTTGGGTTTCGACGGAATACATCATGAACACGTCCAGGACAGCCAGATAGTATTTGGTTTGGATTTGAACGAAGATTTTTCATATCATTGTCAATAGAACTTCCACCCACTAATGTCATTACATTAAAATTAGACATCATGGACCCTAAGTTTTTAATAACATCTGCTGTTTGATTTGCTAACTCTCTAGTAGGAGATAGACACAATACTTGGGGTTTTTTATTTTCTAAAGATATTTTTGCAAGAGCTCCAATGGCAAATGTGGCAGTTTTACCTGTTCCTGATTGAGCCTGTGCAATCACGTCTTTGTTTGTAAGGATAGGCTTAATAGCTTTACATTGAATCGGACTAGGTGATTCGAAACCCATGGCATATATTCCACGTAAAAGCTGTGATGGAATATCAAGGTCATCCCATTTTGTTATATTATATTCTGATTCTTCATTGATATCAATTGATGTTTCGATGCTTTCAGTATTTTCGATGTTTTCGATGTTTCTTCGAACATTTGGTAATAATGTAAATATGTTTTCTTTTATAGATTGCATTATACTATCATTATACGTATATATGATTTTAAGTGGATTTATAAATATTTATTAGTTAAAAACACATATAAATATTTCATGTATATTATAAGTATATTATCGTTATAGTATTTAATAATATGTATACATTGATTCAGTTTCAACATCTAATACATGAAGGATTTCAAAATACATTATCAGACGAAATTATGGATATTATTTCGGATTTAACTGTGAAAGTAGCTTCGCCTAGCTATATTCGCACACCCACATTTCAATCTGATAACCATAACACAAAAGATAATACTTACAATTCTAATAATAATAATAATCACAATCACAATCACAATTTGTGTCGACGAGGAGGAAGACGAAATGGGAATGACTATAATAATAATAATAATAATGATTCTAATAATAAAGTTGGAGGCATCCCATTCAAGAAAACAGAAATAGTGAAGACTGATGGAATCGCAAAAGATATCAATGAAATACGTTCTTACTTAAATCGGATTACAGATAAAAATTATGATAATTTAATTCAAAAAATAATGGATGCTATAAGTGAGTTTTTAGAAAAAACAAGCTCTGTGGATGATTTAAATATATTGAGTGAATCGGTTTTTACTATTGCGTCTACTAATCGTTTCTATTCTGAATTATATGCAAACTTGTATGCGGAACTTATATCGAAATATGATGTGTTAGAACAAGTGTTTTATGATAATCTAAAAATATTTATCAAAATGTTTGATAATATAGAATATGTTGATTCTGTCGATGATTACGATTTGTTTTGTAAAATCAATACAACGAATGAAAAAAGAAAGGCATTTGGGTGTTTTTTGTTGAATCTTACACGTAATAATATGATAGATAAAACAGAGTACATATCCATAGTACATAAATTGGTTACCATGTTATTACAAATGATAAAAGAAGATGGAAAACAGAATGAGGTCAATGAAATTGCTGAAAACATCGCTGTATTGTATGATCCTATACAATTAGCAGGAATGAAGGAAACATTTGATGGCGCTTCAATAATAGATGTTCTTAAACATTTAGCATCTTCCAAGGTAAAAAATTATCCTAGTTTATCAAGCAAAACAATATTTAAGTTTATGGATATCGTAGGAATGTAAAAAAATATTTTTTATGTCTTTATAGTATATGTCTAATACTACACCAAACTCGAAAAGAAGTATAATAGGATCAGATACACCAGATACCGTTATAGAAGGAGAAAATAATGAGAATATAATGATGACATCACCTAAGAAAAAAAAAAAAAGAGTCTACTCCCACACACCAGCAACAGAGTTATCTACAAATGATGGAGGAAAAATATTCAAACTTGTATTGTATCGAATGCCTATTATGATATTTAATACAGGGGATAACACGTATCAAAATATAAATCATGATGTAAATCAACATACGTCTTCATATTATCTACTAGAACCTTATACTAGTGATGATCGTAATAATAATATAAAATCATATGATGCTTCTGGAAATGAAATACTTATAGAAGAAATAGATTTTAACAGAGGTGGGCAAAAAACAAAGCATTCTAACAGTAGAAGGAAAACTACATTGAAAAATAAAAAAAAAAGACATACTAAGAAGAAAAAATAAATATATTCAAAGACATAACTGACTCAAATATTGAATCGTTATGTTATGATATGTAATCAAAATGAAACACTACACTCCGTTTAGAAGAAATATGGCTTCATAATGAACATAAAATTAAGATAAGACAACAAGGTACAATTATACTGTGGAAGGTGATAGATACCCTCATATAATATTGATTTTATGAGAATATATATATTCATTGTGAATATAAGTTAAAGTACCAATGATAAAAATTAATATTTCATAGTATATGATATTAAATATTAATTGTCTGTATAAAATATAAGTATAGTAAATGGTTGTATCAAAACTCGATAAAAGTATTAGTTATCCGGAACGTAAACATATTGAGATTGATGACAAAAATGATAGTGAAGAAATTAATATGTATCAAATAAACGCAAAGGATGTGGATATTATAATTGCCGTTGGAAAAGCAAACTCCATGTTTGAAGAATACAACATTACTTATTTTCCAATTTATTTGATAAAAAAGGATGGCAAAGCGATGCAAATAGGTGTATATGAACTGAAATCATCAGATTTGATGGAATATACAGATGATGAAGGTAGCTTAGAAGTAGATAGGTTAAATAATCCTTTACTCTATGTTTTTGTAAATACTAATTTGTTGGAAGTAAACCGAATGATTCCTGAATTATCGGACTCAGAAAAAGAGAATGATAGTAGTACAGAAAAGGAACCAGATGAAAACAAACCAGAGGAAAAGGAATCAGATGAAAAGGAATCAGATGAAAAGGAATCAGAGGAAAAGGAATCAGAGGAAGATGACGACAATGAGAATCAATCTAATATTATTCCCAAAATCAGACAAGACATATTTGTAGCAACCAAAGGTTCCCAGCTACCAGAAGAATTAGAACAAGAAACAAAAAAACAATCACAAGACTATCGAAAAAAATACCAAGAAAAAGATACTCATAAATGGGTAAATAAGTTTATGAAAAATAAACATTATTATTTAGTAGATAATGAAGGCGGGGGAAATTGTTTCTTTGCCACAGTACGTGATGCGTTCTCTCAGATTGGACAACAGACAACGGTTGAAAAACTCAGGAAAAAAATAGCAAACGAAGTCACTCCAGAGTTATTTGAAAATAATAAATTATTATATGATAGTTTTAATGACCAAATCGTTACAGATAAACAAATTGTATTGGAAATGGAACAAGAATATCATAAATACAAACAATTATTTTTTGAGGCAAAAGACAGGGAACAAAAAAAACAATATGCTTCGTTGGCGAAAGAAATATCTATCAAATGGGAACAAACAAAAATGGATTTGGTGGTAACAAAGAAATGGATAGAAGATGTTGCCTTTATGAAAAAAGTAAATAATGTTGAACAATTTAAGAAAATTGTCCAGACCTGCGAGTTTTGGGCAGAGGCATGGGCATTATCCACGATGGAAAGAGTATTAAATATCAAGTTTATACTACTGTCAAGTGATGCTTACTCCGATAAGGATATGGGAAATGTACTACAATGCGGGCAAATGATTGATGATTTATTAGAGTCACGTGGCGTTTTTCAACCAGAATATTATATTCTATTGGATTACCTCGGTTATCATTACAAATTAATTGGATACAAAAAGAAACAAATATTCAAGTTTCATGAACTACCTTATGATATAAAACAAATGGTGAATGATAAGTGTATGGAACGTAACAGTGGGGCGTTTTCTCTCATACCTGACTTTATAGAGTTCAATAAAGCAGAAGGAAAAGGTGATGTAAATGGAAGTATTGGCTTAAAAAAAGGCACCAATATAGAAGATTTATCAGATGCGAAGATTCGTGGATTATATGACGATAATATCCTATTTCAGTATTATAGCAAATCAAGTGATAAACCGGTTCCTGGAAAAGGTTCTGGAGAGAAAATGCCGGTCGAATCGAAAGGGTTGTTTTCTACCTTGAATGCGATTCCGCAATGGAGACGTAAATTGGATAATTCGTGGGTGTTATTGGAGAAAGATAAAACCAAACCGTTTGAGTTGGACAATCATTTATGGCGCAGTGTAGACCATTACTACCAAGCAAATAAGTTCAAGGAGGGGTCTCCACAATTTTATAGATTATTTGCCGCCGAGTCTGGAAGTAAAATGTCGACAGATGTCGCAATGGCGAAAGCGGTGGGAAGTAAAACGGGAACATATAAAGGAGAACAGATACGTCCGGATGATGTAAGGGTAGACCCAGATTTTTATGGTAAGCGTAGAGAGAAAGTTACAAAAGATGCTATCGAAGCAAAGTTCTCTCAAATTGTGGAAATGAAGAGGGTTTTATTAGAGACAAAGAATGCGAAGTTAATGTTGTTTAGACAAGGTATGGAACCAGAAGTTCAAAATGACTTGATGGTTCTTCGTGAACAAATGCGCGAAGGGTAGAAAATATGTACTACGATGGTTGTCTATTTGAAAAAATAAGATATAATATAAAATAATTAATTTTCAAAACTTATTTTATATTTTATAAATTATTATTTATTTTTAGATACGAACTATCATATGTTGCGGGAAAATAGTTCAAATATTTACCAATATTATCAACATGAACAAAATCGTGTAAATTATTAGAATGACTAATTATCGAATAACTATCACTAGTACCATTATTTATTATATTTTTATTACTCGTTCTGGATAACCATGCTTCATAGTAAAACCGATCATTTGTAAATATGGGATTTTCACATGTTTGTATATAATTGGTTCTTACCCAAAAAAAATTCATCCATATCATTGTTCTATTATCAGTAGATGGAAATAATCCAATCTTAGATACGTCATCTCGTGTTTCAAATATTTGTAATACATATTCCCACGGATATACAGTATATTTTGTTAAAGATTGTTCATATAATGTTCTTCCAGAGTTCTCTGTCTGTTGATTATTATATACCATACCTTTACTATGAAAATATAATATATACTTATTCGGATTATCTTGACTTAATTCGTATACCTTTTTTATTCCTTCATATTCAAAATTATTTTGATATTGGACTGTATAATCAATTGATGCTTGTGTATAATCATTCATCATTTTCTGTATATTATTAATAAGATTAATATTATTTTCTGGACAGGTCATCACTATATGAAGTTTACTATGATGTAATATTCCAGATAATCTTAAATCCATCATTTGACCTCTTATTATATTCATCCAGTTCGGATTATGTATATTGACGAAAACAAAATATACTATCAATATTTTTTTATTATCCTCAGTATCAATATCATGGTGATTGGGGTTTATTTTTAAACTATACTTCATATACATTTTTTAGCTTATTAAATAAAGAAACAAACGAATATCAATATCTCGCTAAAATAATTATATAATATATAAATATAAATATATATTGTATACTTATTCACAATGGAACTAACTGAACATAGTAAAAACATGATTCATTATTTTATGAAAACATATGGATTGAAAACGATTCCAAAAATGAAGGAAAAAACTGCCAAGGTTTTACAAAAAATATACGATGATATGCGTTCTGCCGATTCTTTTCTTCGTAGTTTGAAATCAAAAACAAAACGCATTTACCAATTGAAAACATCCAAAATATCTAGAGTTTCACAAATTCCGTGGCCACATACTTTCCAAAAAAGCGCATTTCCAAGCGAGATTAAGAAACATATTGAAGAGAGAAGTCATACACTTTTGAATTACACCCTTTCTCTCTTGGGTATGAAAATACAAATTAAAATTGTAGTAGAAGATACCGAAGCAAATATTCCAATAGAAACATATAATAATTATGTTGACCAAATGATTATGTGGCTCTATATAGCAAATGATTACGCTCGTTCAGAATGTGTGAAGAATCTCAATATATTTATGTACTTTACATCGCTTCCCAAAACATTACCTTCTTCTACAATTGATATTTTAGGAGAAAATCATGTAAATACTGCGTTTACATATTCATGTCCAGTTGGACAAGACTCGGAGATAATTATATTTCGTAAGGAGGAATGGTTTAAAGTATTTATTCACGAAACTTTTCATAATTTAGGATTAGACTTTTCCGAGATGATGCGTAGCTTACATAAAGCGAACAAAGACATTTTATCAATGTTCAAGGTAAATATACCCGAAGTGAACTTGTTTGAAGCGTATACTGAAGTATGGGCGGAAATAATGAATGCCTCTTTTTGTGCGTATCATATTCTCTCGGATAAACAAGATAAGAATGAGTTTATCAGAGACATTCATTTTCTTATAACTATGGAACAACACCACAAGATGTTTCAAATGGTGAAAATACTAAAGTTTATGGGATTGACATACAAACAATTATATTCTGATTCAAAGATGGCTATTGGAATGCGAGAGACATTATACAAGGAGAAAAGTAGTATACTTTCCTATTATGTCATATCGTCTGTATTAATGAATAATTACGAAGATTTTTTAATATGGTGTGACCAAAATAATCTTTCTCTCCTACAATTTAAAAAAACAACTGGTAATGTTGATAAGTTTGTAACGTTCATACAGAAACATTATAAAACAAAAAATATGTTAGATAATGTAAAAAAATCGGAAGAATTAGTTAATAAATTACATATAGATAGTGAGAATAAGAATAAAACAAATACAAATGACGGTTTATTATTTTTGATGAACAATACACGAATGAGTTTATGTGAGATGAAATAATTGGAGGTGATTATGTATATTGGAAACATCCATTTCCAATATATGTTTTGTTTTCTCTCCATGCTTTACTAGCTTCGTCAAAATCAATGTTCACTTCTAGGGATAACTTGGAACGTGTTATCATAGAATGAACCTGTGGTGGAGGTGAACTAGGTTGAATGTATTGACTTATCACATGAGTCTTTTTTGTTTTTTTGACAAGAACATTGGTACTATGTTTGTCTTGTTCTTCTGACAGTAGCCTTTGTTTCGATCTTGTAAAAACCATATTTATTACAACAATGAGTATATATGGTTTATCACAAATTATATTATAAATGATTCAATTTTATTATATTTTTTTGAAGAACTAGAAGCCATGAGGATTCAATAATTGAATCCTGTCCCGCATATCAGGATAATAGTTTGTTTACTTGAGGGGGACATTATCAGTTCCGACTGACACATATATAAACTGAATACCAAATAACCCAGTCTAATAAAAATTGAAAACATACCAAATATTAGTGATATCTATAAATAACAAATCAATATATAAACAGTAATTGTTACATACGAACAAAAAATATATATATAACTGTTCAATAATATTATCAAAATATGGGAATCAGATTTTTGAATAAATATTTGAGAAAAAAATGTATTAATGCTATTCAATGTGTATCCTTTAAAGAATTAGAAAATAAAAAAATAGCTGTTGATATTAGTATATATATATACAAATATTTAGCCGACAATACCCTTATAGAAAGTTTCTATATGATGATGGGATTTTTCAGAAAATATAATATCACACCGGTATTTATATTTGATGGAAAACCGCCTGCTCAAAAAAAAGAACTTTTGAAAGCACGTCGAAATACACGAATGGAGTCAGAAAGAGAATATGCAGTTCTCAAAGATAAAATAGATGAGTTATCAGATGATGAAGATAAGAAAGAATTATTGGGTGAACTAGAAGTTCTAAAACGTAAAATTATTTACATCACAAAAAAACAAATCGCCGACGTGAAAGAATTAATTAGTGCCTTTGGATATTCTTATTATGAGGCATTGGGCGAAGCAGATGAATTATGCGCAAATCTGGTTCTAACGAATCAAGTATGGGGATGTATGAGTGAAGATATGGATATGTTTGTATATGGATGTCATCGTGTAATACGATATTTTAGTTTACTAAAAGGTACATTTGTAGTGTACAATATGAAAGAGATACTGGAAATACTAAAAATGAACCAAGATGAGTTTCGTCGGGTATGTATTTTATCAGGAACCGATTATCATATTCCATATCACACCAATAAACTATGCGAACAATCTATAGATAATGTAATTCAAGAAAGAACTAAATCGCCAGACATTAATATATTTACAATGATGGAATTATTTGATAAGTATAAAATATCGATAGATAATAGTCATAATGTTACGACATTTTACCAGTGGTTGAAATGTAGTGAGAATAACAATGATATAAATATTGATATTAACGAGTTAATTGCGATTGAAGATATGTTTATCTTGTTAGGAAATGATATTACAAACATAAATAATACTGGTACCAATACTAACAAATATCAATATTTATTAGATATTAATGAGGTGTGTTATGATAGACATAAGGTCAGAACTATTTTAGAAAACAATGGTTTCATATTTGGTATATAAAAGTATTTCAATA
>TARA_B110000091_G_C13821882_1_pt1 | contig 11541 bp, 11 predicted proteins | sample TARA_B110000091 | Tara Oceans TARA_B110000091 (sample SAMEA4397278) | marine metagenome | biome: Polar Biome; feature: [DCM] deep chlorophyll maximum layer (ENVO:01000326); material: water (ENVO:00002006), including particulate matter (ENVO:01000060) such as... | depth 35 m
GGTTAGTATATACTTTTTATTTCAGCGCTCTAATGCTCTTTTTAAAGACGAAATTTCTTTGGCCTTTTCAAGTTTATTGATTTTGGTGTACGAATGAATCAAATTATTTAAAAAACGTTTTATAATTGACAAATTTGAACAAGCATTAAAAAATGAAGGATCCGGTTTAATATTTATTTCTTTTAAAAATGATTGAACATCCTGTTTTCCGAAAACTGCACCACTTGAAAAAGGATTAAAATAAAATAAGACTTCAAAATCATTGTGATCTTTACCCATTAAAGGCTCGAAATCATCTTCCCAAGCCAATATAAAATGCCTAGGTAAATTAATTCCTTTAATAGGCAAATTAAGGCGTTTTCCAAGTATTAAATAAATACATGACAAAGAAATAGGGTTTCCTATTTTCTGACTTATTACCATATTGATAAAGGAGTTATCTGGATTATTATAGTCTTCTCTATTCCCGTTAAATCCGTAAACATCAAAAATTATATGATTAATCACCTTCAACTTTTCAAGTGCTGTTAGTCCATCGTTTAATTCAAGCCATATATCTTTTTCTAATCTATCAAAAAAATCATAAATCTCTTTTTCATTCAAATTCGGATATTGGTATTTACAAATTTTAATTAATCCTTCCAAAAGATCTTGATCTGATGTATCCAGCCAATTGGAAAGCCCATTAATGATGGATGAGTTTTGAATCTGTTGAATTAGCTCTGTGACTCGGTCTTCAAAAAGAAGCCCGTATTCATTTATTTCACATGCATATTCTAATGCAGGAATAGCCTCATCTCCAATTTGTTCAATTTGAGATCGAATTTGCTGAAAAACTAACTCATCAGGATCATCCAAAAGGCTAATAAGGGCTTGAAGTTCTTTTTCTAGTGGTATCACAATAACAAATGTAAATCCTAGACCTATTTATTTCCCCCGTTCTTATTTTCAAGTTATAAAACCTAAGATGTTAATCTACCTAAAACAACCCCTATAAGCTCCTGTATTTTAGGCTTATAGCTGGTTAATGCTTTTTTCAAAGGACGGTTTGCCACTGCAACACATACCGTACAACATTTATGACTTAATGCGCCACCTAAACCGAATATGGCAGACGTTTCCATTTCGAAATTTTGAACTTTTTTTCCTTTGAAAATAAATGTTTCTAAAAGGTCATTTTGCTCAGGTAAAGCCACTTTTAAGCGTAAAGCACGACCTTGAGGAGCGTAAAAACCAGAAGCCGTAGCAGTAATTCCGTGATGCATACCTTCACCAATTTTATCTACCAAACTTTGATCAGCTTTTGCCAAATAAGGAGTTATACCAAATTCATCCATTTTTAAATGAGAAGTTAAAGCACGTGATAATTCTATTTCTTCTTCCTCAAAATCCAAATTATAGTAATTAAGCATTCCGTCCATTCCAAAGCCATATTGACTTAGTATAAATTCTCCTGGTTCAATTTCAGGTTGAAGTGCACCACAAGTCCCAATCCTAACAATGTTTAAAGAAGTAATAGTTTCCTTTACTTTTCTTGTTTCCAAATCAATATTTACAAGTGCATCTAGCTCATTAATTACAATATCAATATTGTCTACACCAATTCCTGAAGAAACTGCCGTTATACGTTTTTCATTATACCAGCCGGTATGAGTACAAAACTCTCGATTAGAAACTTGAACTTCAATCTTATCGAAAAATGAAGAAATTAACTCCACCCTATTTTGGTCGCCTACAACAATAATGTCGTGCGCAATTTGATGGGGGTAAAGTTTTAAATGAAAAATACTTCCGTCTTCATTTAGTATTAATTCGGAAGGTGCTAAAACTTCTCCAGCCCTATTATTATTTGCAATCATACCTTTTTGTTTTGAAATTCAAATTAAACGCTTTTATCCTTAGTATGTACATTCCTTGCTTCTTTCGTCCTACTTCTCCTAAAAAAAACTAATTTCTGAAACCGAGCTAAAATCTTGGATACATTTTTGACAAAGCTTGTTATACCAAAAAGCAGTATTAAACACCCCAATAAACGGTTTAATTATCCGTTTTTTATCATTACAAAAATGAACCGTAACTAACGCTATGATTAATTTTTAAAATTCAAAAAAAGAAAAACTAATTACGTTTCTTTCAAACTATTTTATACCACTATTTGGTATTACCTTTGCCGACACAATTAAATATGGGAAAAAGCACACCTACTTTTATTAAACTTCCTAGAAACAAACGTTTTAATTTTAAAGCTCGCTTTTACGATGTTCAAAAAGAAGAATTAGACCAACGTGTATCAGCCATAAAAGCTGAAATAGCGCAAGAAAAAAAATTAAAAATAGGTGAAAAAGATCTAGATTATGATGCCGAGCTTGCTCGATTTAAAATGTCGCAAGAATGGAGAAATGGCACTACAAGACAAAGTCAATTTAACCGGAGTAATATGAGAGTAGCATTTATTGCTGGTTTTTTATTTCTAGTTGCATATTATTACCTCTACTTGTAATTATGAGTAATATCATTCAACTTTTACCCGATAATGTTGCAAATCAGATTGCTGCAGGAGAAGTAGTTCAACGTCCTGCTTCGGTAGTTAAGGAACTACTTGAAAATGCAATTGATGCAGGAGCAACTGAAATTCAGTTAATTGTAAAAGAAGCTGGACAAACTCTAATTCAAGTTATTGACAACGGAAAAGGCATGTCTACGACTGATGCTCGATTGAGTTTGGAACGACACGCAACTTCAAAAATTAGAAAGGCTGAAGATTTATTCCATCTTTCTACTATGGGTTTTAGAGGCGAGGCTTTAGCATCTATTGTTGCTGTAGCACAATGCGAAATAAAAACGAAAAGAGAAGAAGATGAGCTTGGCACTTTAATTCAAATAGAAGGAAGTGAAACGAAAAAACAAGAACCCTGCGCTGGAGAAAAAGGAACATCCATTTCAGTTAAAAACTTATTTTTCAACCTACCTGCTCGTAGAAAATTCTTAAAATCAAACGCAGTAGAACGGCGACATATCATTGACCAATTTGAACGCATTGCTATCATTTATCCGAAAATTCGTTTCTTGTTTTTCAATGATGAAATAAAACTATTTCATCTCGACCCAGGAACTCTTAGGCAAAGAATAGTAGCCGTTTTTGGAAAAAACTATAACGACAGATTAGTTCCTATTGAAGAAGAGACTAGCTTGGTATACCTCCATGGATTTGTAAGTAAACCAGAATTTGCTAAAAAGAAAAAAGATGGGCAATTTCTATTTGTAAACGGACGCTTTATAAAAAGTAACTACTTGCATCACGGAATTTTAGCGGCCTATTCTGAACTCATTCCAAATGGTGTGCACCCAAGTTATTTTATTCATTTGGAGTGTAATCCGGAAAGTATTGATGTGAATATTCATCCAACTAAAACTGAAATTAAATTTGAAGATGAGCGCTCCATATATGCAATTATAAGAAGTGCAGTTAAAAAGGCGTTAGGCGAACACAACATTGCCCCGACTATAGATTTTAATCGTGAAACAGTTTTTGACGATTTACCTCAAAACAAAAGCCTTGTTCAGCCTAGCATAAAAATTAACTCTAATTTTAATCCTTTTGAATCCAATACAGATGGAATGTCAAATTCTAACCATCCGAATAATTCGTTTTCTAAAACCGTAACGAAAAACTATCAAAAAAACTGGGAATCATTGATCAACAAAAACACAGAACTAGAACAGCAAGATTTAGCTTTAGATGATGATAATGATAGATTTTCAATTTCTGGCCAAGCAGAAAATCAAATTCAAAAAAGTGATTTAGATAATACATTAACGGAAAATAGAAAAGACCAAAATCGCGTATTTCAGATTCACGGAAAGTACATTCTAAGTCCCATAAAATCAGGCTTGCTAGTTATCGATCAACGACGTGCGCACGAAAGAGTACTTTACGAACGTAATTTAAAAACCCTTGCTCTTCACCAAGGTGCCAGCCAGAAAAATTTATTTCCCGCTACATTTGACTTTAGCCAAAATGATAGTGTTTTGCTCAATGAACTTTCATCTGAGCTACATCTATTGGGGTTTGAGTTTGAAGAATTTGGAGACAATAGCTTTATTTTTCGTGGACTTCCAGTTGAAGTAGCTCAAGAAAATTGCAAAGAGCTAATTGATGAGATATTACAGTCATTTAAAGAAAACGAACAAAATTTAGAATTGAAATCCCATGTGAATATTGCTTTTTCTTTAGCACAAAAAGAAAGTCGGTGTTTGAACAAAATACTAAGCAATGAGGAGTGTACGGCATTAATTGATAGACTTTTCGGTTGCGAAAATCCACATACTACGGTAAGCGGAAAATCTATTATTAGTACTTTATCGTTGGATGAATTAAATAGTAAATTTACTTAATGAACAATTATAGACCCGCTGGATTCCAGGTTTTACCACCTGTGGTTAAAAATCTTTTAATTATAAATGGAATCATGCTTTTGGCAACCTATTCCATTAATATGTCCCTGGATTTGGATTTAAGAAATACCTTAGGTTTACATTATTTTGCTTCTGATTTATTCCAACCGTATCAGCTCATAACCTACATGTTTATGCATGGCGATATCGCTCATTTATTCTTCAATATGTTCGCATTATGGATGTTTGGAAGCGCCATTGAAAACATGTGGGGGCCAAAAAGATTTCTAATTTATTATTTAATTACTGGAGTCGGTGCATCACTATTGCATTATGGCATTAATTATTTTGAAATACAACACTTAATATCTACTCTAGATGCGCAGGAAGTGAACCTAGTAATGGAAAAAGGAGCAGATGTAATTTCTAGTGGCCATAATTATGTCGATGAAGGAATAAGAAAACTAAATGCCTTATACAATGGACCTCTGGTTGGTGCTTCGGGTTCGCTGTTTGGAATATTATTGGCATTTGGAATGCTTCTTCCCGAAACTTCGTTGTATATGATGTTTATTCCTGTGCCGATCAAAGCCAAATATTTTGTTGCAGGATACGGAGCTTTAGAGCTTATTAATGGAATTCAAAACAACCCAGATGATAATATAGCCCACTTTGCGCATTTAGGAGGAATGTTATTTGGTTTCCTTCTTATTAAGTTTTGGAGAGCTAGAAAAGAAATTAGATAAGCTATGAGCAATTTTATTATTGATGATATAAAACGGATAGCAAAAGGAGATAATCATATTTCTAAAATAATACTCATCAATGTTGTTCTATTTATTCTGGATAATTTATTCAATAGTTTATTTAAGGAATGGCTGGGTCTGCCCGGCAGTTTCATGGAATTTATTTTTAAACCATGGACAATTATTACCTACATGTTTATGCATGCCAGCTTTATCCATATTCTTTTTAACATGCTCTGGTTTTATTGGCTAGGCCAATTAATATTGGAATATATTGGAAAACAAAGACTTATAGCCATTTATTTTGTTGGGGGAATAGCTGGCGGGCTAACCTATTTAATCGTTTATAACCTAATCTCATTAGGAGATAACCCGCAAATGGGTCCAGGATTAATTGGGGCCTCAGCAGGTGTAATGGCAGTGGTTATCGCCTTTTCCACTCTGAAACCTGATTATGAAATGCGACTTTTTCTTCTAGGGAGTATAAAAATGAAATACCTGGGATTAGGAATATTAATTCTGACTTCTATTTTAGACTTCTCAGTAAATATGGGTGGAAAGTTGGCACACCTAGGAGGCGCAGCCGTTGGTTTTTCCTTTATTCGTGGCTTGCAATCAGGAAACGACTGGAGCAAACCATTTTATAGAATTCTTGGTGTTTTTTCTGGTTTGTTTTCTAAAAAAAAGACAATGAAAGTGGTTAAAAAGCCAAATCAAGACAAAACGAAAACAAGAGCCAAAAAACCGCCTTTGAGTTCTACTGACCAACAGAGAATCGATGCTATTTTAGATAAAATTTCTGCTTCAGGATACGATACTTTGACGGCAGAAGAAAAAGAGTTTTTGTTTCGAGCAAGCAATAAAAAATGAAGAAGTTTATAGACAAAATACTTTTTATTGTTAATGTGCTAGCAGGCATTTCTTTATTTACAGCTTACTTATCGCCCTACATCAATCCTTCGCAATTTTGGTACGTCTCTTTTTTCGGACTTGCTTACCCTATCCTTCTTATTATTAATGGATTATTTATCCTTTATTGGCTAACACAAATTAAAAAACAAATGTTTTTTTCAGTTGCAATTATTGCAATAGGCTATTTTCATTTTGGGAAGTTTGTACGCTATCAAAATCAAGAGAGTTATCCACCCATTGAATCAGTAAAACTTTTATCGCACAACATTCGAGCGTTTGGATTAAATGGTCCAGAATTTCAAACCGAAGACAGCAAAAAAATACTTCAGTTTTTAGATAAAGAATTATTTGACGTTTATTGTTTTCAAGAATTTTTCGATACTAAACAAAAAGGATTTGCTCCCTACGATTCGATAAAAAAAATAACTGGAGCAAAATACCGGCATGTAGAATATTTGGTTGAATTTAGGGGCAATAGATTTGGAATTGCTACCATGAGCCAATATCCAATTGTAGAAAAAGGAATTGTATCATTTGAAAGAGAAGGCACCAATATGTGCATTTATACCGACATTGATATTAATGGAAAAATAGTAAGGGTATACAACATGCACTTACAAAGTTTGAGTTTCAGAAAAAAAGACTATGAATTTTTGAAAACTTTAAACTTCAATCAGGACGAAACACTTGGTGGTGCAAAAAATATAGTGAGCAGGTTCAAATCGGCATTTATAAAAAGAGAAGAACAAGCAAAAAGTATTCATAACCACATCGAAGATTGCCCTTACCCTGTAGTAGTTTGTGGTGATTTTAATGACTCGCCTCTCTCCTACTCTTATGAATTAATAAAAGGCAATTTGACCGATGCATTTGAAGCTAAAGGCAAGGGAATTGGAAGTACTTACAACGGTATTTTTCCTTTACTTCGAATCGACTACATATTGCACAGTCCGGAAATAGAAAACACTTATTTTGAGGTAGTAAAAGAAGATTTATCAGACCACTATCCTTTAGTAGCTTATTTTACATTTGACAAATAATATGATTCAAGCATCCCATATAACTAAATCATTTGGAGATTTACAAATACTAAAAGATATTAATCTCGATATAAAAAAAGGAGAAATAGTCTCTATTGTTGGTGCATCTGGCGCAGGTAAAACTACTTTATTGCAAATTCTAGGAACTTTAGATCGACCAAACAATGGAAGTTTAATAATAAACAACACTGAAGTTACGAGTTTAAAAGCCAATGCCTTGTCCAAATTTAGAAACACACAAATTGGATTTGTATTTCAATTTCATCAATTACTTCCAGAGTTTACAGCTCTTGAAAATGTGTGCATACCTGCTTTTATTAAAGGTTTGAACAAAAAAGAAGCTGAATTGAAAGCGATGGAATACCTAGATTTTTTAGGAATTAAAGATCGCATGAGCCACAAACCTTCTGAATTGTCCGGTGGTGAACAACAACGAGTTGCTGTCGCTAGAGCTTTAATAAATCAACCAGCTGTTTTGTATGCTGATGAGCCTTCTGGAAATCTAGATTCTAAAAATAGTAAAGAACTTCACCAGCTATTTTTTGATTTACGTGACCAGTTTAACCAAACTTTTGTAATCGTAACGCACAATGAAGATTTGGCAAATATGGCCGACAGAAAACTAGTTATTGCAGATGGAATGATTGGTGGATTCTGAGTATTTCATGAATACTATCTCTAACTAAAAATCAAAAATGCTTTCCCAAAAAGAACTCAAAGAATTTTTAGAAGCTAAAAGTCATCAATTCAATCATCCTGATTTTATTGCCGACGATCCCATTCAAGTTCCGCATTCTTTTACTAAAAAAGAAGATATTGAAATCTGTGCCTTTTTGACTGCTACAATTGCTTGGGGTCAAAGAAAAACCATAATAAAAAATGCCAATAATATGATGGACATAATGGGTTTCGAGCCACATCAATTTGTAATTGGAGCTACAAAAAAGGAACTTGATTCACTTTCTGAGTTCAAACACCGAACATTTAATGGTATCGATTTAAAGTTTTTTGTGCTTTCTCTTAGAAATATCTTTCGGGATGGAGATGAGCATATTAGCGGCTTCGAAAAAGCTTTTTCTGGTTGTGATACTGCTTTTGAAAGTATAAATAAATTCAGAGCGGTAATGTTAGAAACCAAACACGATCAACGTTCCGAAAAACACATCAGTTCACCTTTAAAAGGTTCAGCCGCAAAGCGTATAAACATGTTTTTAAGATGGATGAATAGAAAAGATTCAAATGGAGTCGATTTTGGTATTTGGAATGCACTACCAGCCTCTCAATTAATGGTTCCATTGGACGTTCACACAGGTAATATGGCAAGAAAACTAGGCCTAATAAAACGCAAACAAAACGATTGGAAAGCATTGGAAGAGATGATGACCATCCTCCGAAAGTTAGATCCCGAAGATCCTTCAAAATACGATTTTGCTCTGTTTGGCTTAGGAGTAAATGAGGAGTTTTAGACTCATATATTACTTTATATCTCCCAATCTTTTGGGTAAAATGCAAACTCCGTTAAAGCAATTTATATCTTCCTTTTCTTCAAAAATATATTTAAAGGTCGCCATACAGTCTTCCATGCACGTAGGGTCTAAACCTGTAATTTCACCCATTGCAGGTATTTCATCTACCAAGTAGCCACACATTAGACTATTTATTGGGAGGTTATAATTCCATTCGCCTACAATTACTCCATTTTTAAATTCACCCTTTATTTTTTCACTTCCATCAAAATTATAACCATTGTATATTCCATGAGTATAACCATTTTGATAACTAAATGTAGAATGTTTGCTCTCATTATCGAAATACAAAATTTGAGACCCATGAAGTTTTCCATCCGTATAATTTTTGCTTCCCTTTTTATTTCCACTTTCAAAGTAAATTGTGTTTTCTCCCACTTTTTTGTTCCCGATTAAGTTTCCAGTTTCTTTAATTTTTCCTTTTAAGTCATACAGGCTATATTTTCCTTTCGCTTCTCCATTTTCAAAATTAAACTCACCTCTAATTTTTCCGTTTTCGTAGTTAAATCTCCATTCGCCTTCAAACTTCTCATCCTTAAATAACCCGGTAAAATATTTTGATTTCACTGGCTTTCCTTTTTTCATTTTTAAATTTGGTTTATCCAGAATAATCTGATTTTCAAGCATCAACAATTCAAAATAAACATTAATTTCGGTATTGTATTCATCGTATTTACTTTGATCAAAAAACCTGGAGTAGCCCCATTTTATACCTTCCATTACAAATGGCCGGTTATTCATGTACTCCACAAAATTCTGAGTACTGCCATTTTCCATAACTATATTTACCCTGTTGAGTACTTCTGCATTGAAATATCGCATGTCAACCCATACTACTTGCTCATTCTTTTCTTGTGCATTATCAATAATCCCCATTCCTCTTAAAAATGATTTCATGGTATTATCCCTAATATCGTAATACCAATATTCCTGAAGAATTACCCTTTTGGAGTCTTTCAAATTACAAGAATCTCTAATTTTATCAAATTCGTCAGGTAAATAGGGCCGAACAAGATCGGGAGCAGTATAATAATTGGAGTAGTTGTCGGCTAGGTACATTATTACTTCTGGAAAAGTGGCTGATTGTTCATTGGCAAACTTCAATCGATAATGCCCTTTATTAGCTTCTCTATTAAAATCAACTACACTAAATGTTTCAATAAGCATTCCCTCAATACTATGAAAAGGAAAATCTTGAATACCGATTTTTTCATCTACATAATCAGCATCAACGCCACCTTTTATTGCACTACCAATACCATCTCCCAAAAACATATTGATATTGGCGTTATAATGTGCCCATTGAATATCTTGAAAATATTTATCAATATCTTGCGCTGACAACAATTGGCAAAAAAGAACAGTTGTAACAGCTAGTACCCATTTTAAATTCATAGATACAAAAATAGGGTTTAGTCTAGAAATCAATAGTTATTACTTGTTAGATATCCATTCCCAATTGATAAATCAAAATTGTATACAGGAAGAGTTTAACTCACGAAAATATCCAAATTGAATTTTTAGCTGATTGACTATTATTACAAAAAGAAGAGGAAAGTCTCATTTATCAAAATAAAGGACAAACTAATACTCCCAATAAAGATAGAGTACTGACATTGCAGAAAGCGTATCCTTTCCAATATTGTTGTAAGAACTAATCAATTCATAATCGTGGGATTTAAATAGCTCTACCCCCTTACTTGAGGTAAATGTACTTATTTTTTTTAATCCTATTTCTGAACTAAAATTGATCATTTTAGACTTGAAAATAGATTTGTCTGCGGTTAAGTCTCTCAGCTCAAGAAATTCGCAATAAGGATGCACATGGGCAGTAGCAAAATAGAGCATTTTATCTTCTTTTAAATTCAACATTTTAGTTGCTTTAAACCTCAGAAACTCTTTACCCGGAGAAACTTTCCAATGTCCGGTGAATTTCCTACCATAACTATCGTAGTATAAATCCTGACTACTAATGGGGTTGTTTGCCAACATATCCACTCCACAAACGGGTTGTTGAGAAGGGTGATAAACAAAGTTTGAACTGGTAGTTTCATGAACAATTGGTTTCTCTCCATAAACTCCCTTAGGACCTGAGTATTGTTTTACTAACCAAATTGTATTTTGCGACAAAGCTTTCATTTCAAAATCAATTTCAGAATCCAGAAAATATTTTAAGATCACTTCGTGTTTCAAACTCGTTTCTATTTCCCGCTTATTGTGATTTAGGGCTTGAAAAATAGTTTTGAAATTTTGATTAGATGGAAAGGGAATACCAAAGCCTTCCGGTAAATTTAATTTGGTAAATCCTTGGGTCAAAGTGAAAATTCTATTGGTATATCCAAATACATCAGAAAGCCAAGGAAATTGTCGTTCTTTGGTTAAATTCAAATTATTGTGGCACATAAACTCTTGGGAAAGTTGAGCTGTTTTGGTAGAATCGAAAACTTTTACTTCGTACGACACCAACCAAACCAAATCACCAGAATCAGCCAATTTAAAAATCTGATCTGAAGTTGGCCCCACCATGGAACGATAAATCGTATCTATTTTAAATAGCTCAGAAGAAATTGTTTTTGTATGAATTTTAGTAGAATCAAACTCACCAGATTTTGCACTAATATTGGCTTTATACCAGGAAGAAAAAGTTGGTTTTTCGTTTTTATCAGAACAAGATATTAAAAAGAATAAAATTGAAATTACTACTAACCTATTCATCATTTGTCTTTTTTCCTATTAAATATATAGCCCATGAATAAACTTAATTTGCCATAAGTAGGTTCAGTAAATTTCAACGCTAGTTCATTTCCAATATTAGAAATCACGAAGTATAGTCTGCTCTACTGAGTAAGAAATAATCCATTATTTCCACTGTGGCATCAATACTAACAACTATTTGGGAGCTTCCAGAAAAACTTAAACTTC
>TARA_B110000091_G_scaffold212470_1_pt1 | contig 11521 bp, 2 predicted proteins | sample TARA_B110000091 | Tara Oceans TARA_B110000091 (sample SAMEA4397278) | marine metagenome | biome: Polar Biome; feature: [DCM] deep chlorophyll maximum layer (ENVO:01000326); material: water (ENVO:00002006), including particulate matter (ENVO:01000060) such as... | depth 35 m
TTATACTATTTATAGATAAATCAGCCGAGGCCGTCGTCGCTGTATTTTTAATCACAAAAACTAGGTACGCGCTGTCTACGAGAGTATCTGTTTCTTGAAATTTGTAAATATCAAAACTGTTGTCTGTAAAGTTCACCAAATCAAATGCAATGTTTCCGTTTGGAGACACGTCTGCATTGTCGGTAATAGTAGGGTAAAAAGTAGCCATTTTAGTTTATTTTTATATAAGTACTATCTGGTTCAAACCAAATTCTTTTTGAGTTAATAGTGTTTGGAAGGCAATATCCTAAAGACCTAACCCAGCCACCAGTTCCGCTAGTGGGAGTTATGTCGAACTTGCTTATTTCGTTTAGGTAAAGTGTTCTACCTGCAGTCCATTGCGTTATATTCGATTCTTCTAAATCGAAATAGCCCTTACTTAGGATAATTAAATTATTATTATTATGACTAATGAATACAAAAAGAGCGTTAAAGGCTCCGCTGTATACGTCATCAACATTCGCTAACTTACAATTAGCCTTCCACTCGTTAGCGCCTGAAGATATGTTTGACTCTAAATACACAACATCCCCATAAGAGAGTGAGCTAAGGTTTGCGTCTACAAAATTAGGAAGACAAAGCTTAAACCCATCCATCTCTGATTGCATAGGGCTCTCAAATAGAGTACCTAAGGTTACATTTATTTGTGAACCCACGTTTATTACGCTTGCACCCACATCTTCGTAGCTATTAATATTGACAACATCTATCCCAGAAGTTATAACAGACACGTTGTTAGACGGCTCTGCAACTACATAGGGTGAGTTCGCTACGGCATCTCCAATAACAATACCTAGAGGGTATCCGGATATTGTTATCTGCTCTACTGCAGGAGCTACGTTAACTGTTATCTCGTGAGCCATTAAACCTGAGTTATATCAGCATTTAGCGTAAACACCCCATAAAGCCATGTAGTGTATTCTGAAGCGTCCTCGTCTGGAGTTGTTCCAGTTGCTTGCTTTCTTATCTGTAAGTCATATTTGTAATCTCCAGACTGAAAGCCCATGTAAGCATGTGGAATCACTATCTTAGCGGTAGTTCCTGCGGCTGACTGAGCCGTTAAATCAATACCTTGATTTGATGAAGTACCACTATAATAGCCTTCAGCACTACCCGTTGGCTCGTCGCTTAGGGGATGATCTGTATTGACGGTAGGAATTAATCCTTTCCAGTAATAGCTATACACGCTTAATACTCTCTCACCAGAAGAGCTTATAATAGTCATTTTACCTTGATATACCGGAGTGGAGCCATCAGGCAGTACGTCGTCCATATCCATTAAGCCATTTGTATCGCTCACCTCCAGGTTTAACTGGAATGAGTCGTTTCTTCTTGCGGATATATTTACCTCTTTTGCTATGTCAGCTTTGAGTGTTTCAGCCATGATTCTGTTTTTTACAAATATACATTTAATTTTCTATACTTCTGACTGCTTCTTCGCTACTACTTAGCACTTGAGATGCAGTCCAACTAATACCGGATAGTCCGCCCTTAAACTTGCTCTTGTTTGCTGTAGCTATACCTGCAGCCATGCTAGACGCAGATTCAACTATAGACCAAGATGCTGGCTCTATCATTCCCTTCATTCTGCTTGTGTTAGTTAACACCATCATGTCGTCTACAGAGTCATCAGCCCACTTAGCGAAAGCTCTAAGCTCGTCGTCATCAGACTCACCAAAGATCATAGACAGAGCAGTCAGGGTACTAACCACTTGCATTCCTCTAAAGAACGTTCTAACAGCTTCTTTCTTGTGCTCAGGCAAAGACTTAAACTCCTTTCTGAAGTCTCTAATGTCAACCTCTCCGGCAAGTAAATCTCTAGTGAAGTCAGCTCCAAAAGCGAAAGCGGTAGAATTACTACCTGTTCTCATCTCACCAAATCTATCTATAGTTTCCTGTTGGAATCTTTCTGATATAGTTGTAGGTAGCCATTTCTTGAATTGCAAGATAGCCTTACCCCAAGAGTATGTAGCGATACCTATTTGATCAACCTTGGAATAACCATAACCTTGTTGTCTAGTTACGTTATCTATATAAAGGTCAACTTTCTCTTTCATGTCTGCAGGTATTTCTCCGTCAGCACTTATTCTATCCCACTCAGCATCAGTGAATTGAGAAACAAATCCACTACCCTGAATATAATGTTCACTACCTATATACGGAGACATCATCAAGCTATCAAATCCACTAGAGTCATTTCCTTTGATTAAATCATAAGCAAACTTCTCTGTATCCATTTGTTTTTTAATTAAAGCCCAAGCTTTCTTTCGCTGCCCCCAGTACCTAGATTCACCTACTATAAATTTCTTTCCACCTTTGGATCTAAACTCATTGTATTTACCTATAACTAAGTTTCCTGTTCCACCAGTAACACTTAAGGATAGGTATCTAATCCTGGTTAATTTAATTAATTTGTGCATAGCAGAATCAGCTAATCTACCCATTCCTGTCTGACTGTCTCTCATGCTATAGAAACCTCGCTTCCATACATTCTCTAGGTATGTTACTGTATTCTTGTTTCCAGAATTCTTATTGTATTGTATGACACCATCTAGTAGTGGAGCCATTGATTTGAATCCTTTAAAGCTTTCATTACCATAAGTAAATAGAGTTGTATTTACATACTGAGAAAGTGCTCTACCAAGGTCTTGAGAACCAAACATAGAGGCCTTAACGCCACGAGACTTTGTGAATCTTGACATAAGGTTAGTACCCATAGTTCCGTGTATCTCTTGCTCTGACATAGAGATGCTCTTACCGTCTTCATGCTTCCCTGATTTGGCTAGTTTTTCTGCTCTCTTTCTTATAACATCAAGCCCAGCAACAGCTTTGAATTGCTCTCTCTTCCCTACACCTTTAACGCCTTTAGATGTATAGTATAGGTACTTCCACTCATGAAAGGCCATAACCTCAGACTTCCCAGTAACAGGATTAGTTCCTTTAACTCTGACTCCGTCTATGTCTCCGGTACCTTGTAGCATACTATCATACAAACCAAACAATCCTCTTTGCTTCATTGAGTCCATTAAACCCATTTGCATGTGAGGAATATATCCTTGCTTGTATCTTTCTCCTAAAGCCTTCTTCGTTACTTCACCGTACTTCTTCGTTGTGGCAACAAAGAAATCATAAAACTCACGCTCTGCCTTGCTTGGCTTAGACCTAATGAAATCAGTCTCATTCTTGAGTTTCATCTCAGGAACAACCTTTCCGTCTTTGTATACAGTTTCTTTTGTGTACAAGTTTCCGTACACTTGACTGCTAAGTCTTTCTCCTGTGTTACCTTTAAACCACAACACGAAGTTCCAGAACTTACCAACAAATCCAGATCCGTCAGCTAGCTTATCTCTAACTAAGTTTTTAGTGAGTCTATCTAATTCTTTTTGGAATTTAATATTCTCATCCATAAAGATTTCGTACTCCTTTTCCATTTGGCGTACCAGTCTTTGAACCTCTGGTCTATTCCCAGGAATGTTATTAGAACCAAACCAAGCGTGCAACCAAGAGATGTCACCCTTGTCAGTCCACTCTATCCCATTACGAGACGCTTTCTGAGCTTCTGCCGCCCTTTTAGCTAATTCCAATACAACAGCCCTGTGAACTCCAGATATAGCACTAGGATCGAGCTTTTGAAATAGTAAAGCGTAATCCGTTAATCTACTTTCTGAGATACTTGACAAGCGCCCAGTTTGAACGATATTCCTGTCGAACTCCTGGGCTAAATTAAAATTTGCTTTATACCTGCTATGGAGTTTTTCTAGTGATTCCCTTAGAGGCTTGTTTTTATTAACCTCCTGAACTGTATATCCTTTGTCTGCCAGATATTCTTCAAAAGTAAACTGCTCGTAGTTATCACCAAACCCCTGCTCTTCACTTGAGCGGGAGGTGTTCATCTTCATTTTTAGTTGACCTAAACCTGGAGTCTGAGCTATAAGGCTAGTTAAGCCTCTACTAACTTTTGCTGCTCTTTCTAGCTTTACAAGGTTGCTAATTCTAGTTGGAGCACCCTTCTTGGACATTCCAACCTTAACATACTTTCCGTGATTCTTAGATGAGCTTTCCCAGTTGTTTTTATCGAAGTTCTTACTACTAGCAGGAACCCACTTGTATATAGCAAAACTAGAACCCTTCTGAGTTTTAATGTAGTGCTCTTTGTTTGCTCTCAAGCTTAACTTCTGAATATCAGTCTTAGGTCTTAGTAATTTTATTTCTTGATCACCAAACTTACCTGTAACAGAGTTCTTGAACTCAGGAGCTTCTTTGCCTTTGTTATCATAGAACCTTTCAGCTGTACTTACAATGTCTGCGTTTTCCACGATGATAGCTTCCGCTACAACCTCTGGTTTAGATATAGCACCTGTAGTTTTATTTAAGATCTCTTGATGCTTAGAGTCTATTGACTTACTAATAGCAATCAATGTTTTGTTATCAAACAATAAAGATACAGATGAGTTGTTTAATCCACCACCATTCGCCACCGCGTCAGCTGCAATAAACATCTCTTGTATTTCCAACGGAAGTCTAGCAAAATCTTTTTGTATTGCTAAAATCTCAAACGGTCTAGTCTGCTCGTTTATGTAATCTCTATTTAAAGTTAAAGAATACTTGTCTTGAGCTTCCTTGAATCCTTCCTGCTTTCTAATAACAATAGCATTAAGGAATTGATTCGTTTCATCAGTTTCAGTATCTACATCGTTGTCGATAGCCAAAGATTCTTTTTTAAACCTTTGAAGTCTCTCCATTACATACGAAGCAGATATTTCACCGTCCTTGCTCTTAGCGTACTTACCAATAGCGTTAGATATTTTTGGAGAGAAATTCATTATAATGTTAAGTAGATAATCGTTCAAGATTTTAGCTTGACTTCCATCAACAGACTTAAACAATTTATTACCACCAACCATTTGCTTTATTAAGTCAAACGTTTCGTTCGCATGCCAAGTTCCAGTTAACTGATTCTTAGCGTAGATTTCTGCCGTAGCCTTAACTCTAGCTCTAAATGATTTTATAATAGGGTTTGCAGCGAGAGCACTTAGCTCTTCCTTACCCTTTAATGCAGACTCTCCTTTGAATAAGTTATCAACTTCCTCCATCATCTCTAGAGCTTCCTGTCTGTTAGACGGAACAGTCTTATGCTGACCTACGAGATTATTGATAGTGTATACATCTTGACCTACACCGTCTAGCTTATGTAGCAACTTAATAACTTCTATTTCGTTATTCATTTTATCGCTATCACCTTTCTTGGTGTAATCAGGGAATCTGTCTTGGATAGATTTAGCGTCTATGCTAACTCCTAGTTCTGGGTTTTTATTTAACTCCTCTATTATGCTTTTAGCTCTATCCTTTCCTACCATCTCTGTCAATGCCGCTTCAGCCGCACTCACATAAGAGAAGTTTCTATTTCTTAAAGCTTTCTTACCAGCATACTTAGTGTACAACTTAGCAGCAGTTGAGTTTAGTATTACATCTATATCGCCAGCACTAAATCCAAGTCTAGGAAGTATCGATCCTGCAACAATAGTTGATGGATTTAAACCTAAAGCAGTTGCTTGTTGGTTGTTTGCATTATCTAAAACTATCTGTAAAGTCTTAGCTCCTTGGAATACTAATGAGTTGCTTTTGTAATCTCCTTCGTATTCATTGTTAAATTCTCCCTTAGCTTCTCCGTTAATAGATATTTGGAATCCTAATCCAGCTCCGTATCGGGAAAGGTAATTTATACCGTTGTTTAATGCAGCAACATTACCTACCATACCTGAACCTAAGACATTCTCCTCAAAGAACTCGGCAGCACCTACAGGTGTATTTTGATTAGATCTATTTCCTCTACTTGGGAACTTAGATTTAACAGCTTCAACTCTAGCATCTATCTCAGCCTTTATTTCTAAATCAGCAGTAATCTCTTCGAATCTTGCTGGCTTCTGATAGAAGTCTACAGTCTTCTTTAAGTACTCATTTACTTTTCTCTCAGTAGAGCTTTTAGGGTTGTGATGTTGGAAGTTCATAAATATAGAATCTCCATCATGATCTGATCCTAAAACCTTATTCACTGCAGCAGGAACTTGTATAGAATTATTTCTATGCTTACCATCCTTAGACTTAACTTCGGTTTGGAATCCTGTTACTTCCATTACAACTCTCGACTGATTTCCGTGAGCAGGAATACGAGAACCTAAGTACTCTTCTCCTAGTATCACATAATCTCCGTTCGCTAGTTTAGCAACCTTATTGTATAGGAAATTCTTAGCTTCTAGTTCAGTATCAAAAGATCTATCTAATCCTTCTATCTTAATACCAGCACCTTTGCTAGACGCAATCCTAACCATGTTTTTATTGATATGACTACGAACAGCATCCAAAGATCCAAAGGTCTTATCTACTCTAGCCAAGTATTTACCCTTGAGTGATGCAGGTACGATAGTTTCAGCAGGTAAAGTAACGAGTCTTGATTCTCCGTTAGCATTGTATCTAACACCGCCAGTATAAGCCTTTAAGCCTTTACCTACAGATGTAGCCTGTATTGCTATAGTTCCGTTTGTAACTATCTTCGATGACTTTTTAATCAACGACTTAATAGCGTCTCCATAGTATTTATGTAACCCAGGTAAGTTCTGACTTATCTTACTGTTGGCAGCGGCAAGTAATTTAGCCGCACCATTCGACACAGAAGAGATAGCGTTACTTGCAAGGACTTTTCCTAGCAAAGTTTTAACTGCTTCTCTTGACTCAGGAGTGCTAGACTTCTGGTCTTCCATAAGAGCACCTGCAGCTTCGTTTAAGTTGGCTTCAAAGATTTCAGCTTCTAAAGCTTGTATCTCATCCATAACTAACGCTTCCTCAGATGTCAGGTCATTGTTGTTACTACCTACGTGTTGAGTAGGAACCGTAATGGTTTCTCTACCTTTATCCATAGGAAGTTGTATACCCATATTTGCGCCATCAATACCAACCAGCTTATTACCAGCCATGTATGCGCTATCTAAGTCTTTCTGAGCTTGAGAGTCAGACTCAAAGTCTGCGTTGTGCTCGATTCCTTTTTGGTCTCCGTGAATGTTAGGGAACTTTTTAGCTCCACTTTCAAAGATTGCAATATTCAAGGACTCTCCGTATCCATTCTTCTTACGTCTAGCTCTAAGCTTATCAGCAATGTTTTGTAGAACCTCAGAGTCTCCTATCATTTCTGGAGTCAATACATGAACTGCAGTTTTTAAATAAGTGTCTTCGTCTTCTAGGTTTTCATTTGCATTATCACCCCTCTTGTCCGTACCATAATGTACAAACTTGAATAAGTGCCCCATCTTAGGTCCGACTCTATCTTGTACGAATCCTACATCTTCAGGTAGTATAAATGATCCAGCATCGGTTTCCTCAAACCCTGAATCATCAACGACATCCTTAATTATTATAGGTTCAATAGACACACCCCTCATAGATCCGTCATGTCTAGCTATAGCCCCTGTTGCTCTTTTAACGTAATCAGATGGGCTTTTAGATTGAGTATGACTACCCACTAGAAGTTCTTGTGCGTATATAGTATTTAAAGCGTAATTAAATGCGTAGTCACTAAGGATTTTAGCTCCCTTCGCTGAGACCACAACCTTGCCGTCTACAACAGAAGCTATCTTGCTTAATACAGGATTGTCTTTTAGGACTCCCGGATTAGCCATAATCATTTCTGTAATCTTAGTTACTTGATCTGCAATAGTCTTATTCGTTAAATCTAAAACTGGAGATCCATCCTTGTACGTCTTCTTGTCAAGCTTGTTTTTCTTTAACTCTTTTACGGCACTTATCTTACCTTCTTCAGTGGTAATCATAGGCATCTGTACAGAGTATCTTCTTTTAGAATTAGAGAATATCGATATAGGCTGCGTATAGTAAGTTCTACTACTTCCTGGCTTTCCGCCATCGTGAGTACTTACGAACTGCTCCAAGTCACCAAAGAAGACATCCTCTTTTGTTTTGTTTTGGAACGCTATAGCTTTGCTGTTGGTATTAGTATAAGAGATAGTTCCACCGTCAATGCTTATTTTGATAGCCTCTTGCTCCAATCCTTGAGCACCTAGGGCTACAACCATTTTAACTAAAGGATTTCCTGGATACTTTTCTAGTAAAGCACTCCTGCCTTCCTCTGTTACGGCCTGATCTATAATGTGTTGCTGTTGATTTAGCAAGTGACTATTCATGTTCATTACGGACGTAGCTTTACCTTCTACGTTTGTAACAGTTTTAATTGCATTCTTAGCTCTAGCCTTTATAACCATAGCACCAACAAGTCCTTTGAATTGCTTCGTTTGTACTGACAACTTTCCTTGACTAAAGTACTTGTCAAATGTTTTGTCTGTAACCCAAGACTGAACCAAATCAGGAAGCGATAATTGCTTTCCGTCTACAGAAACTCTTATGCTCGTTAAGGCATCTAGGTCTAGGTATTGATTACCGTCAGACATATATAAGATTGGAGCCATAACTCTCAATGCTTGAGACATTGTAACCTTCTTGCCTTTAGCTATGTCAGCTTTTATAGTGGCTATCTTGTTTGCTATGTCTGATCCTATCTTAACATCTTTTGATTTAAAGAAAACGTTATCGGCAGCACTAACTATGCTTTCCCCTCTACGTCTCTCACTACTAGCTATCGCTTCGCTTTCCATTATATTACCATCACCTTTTATTGTGGTGTATGTAATATTCTCTTGAAACTTATTTCTAAAGCTATTGTGGAATTCATTTAGAATAGCAAGCCTTTCTTGTGGCTCTGTTTGAGTTTCCAATATCTCCATCAACTTAACGATATGAGCATTCGTAGATCTCTTCATTGCCTTTATGAAATGAGCAGGTCTATTTCTGTCAGCCTTTGCTAAGTTGTATATCTCAGCCTCTAGCCTAGATTGTTTATAAACTCTATTCTTACCTACTGGATTCGCTATCATCATAATAGCTTTCAGTAAGTGAGATGAAGAGTTATCCATAGCTAATTGCTTTTGGTAGTCGCTAGATATAACATTAACATTATCTCCACCCAAACCATCTTGATGTTCGTCTATCTCAGAGCTATGTTCGTCTTCGTTTACGTTATCACCATTTATGCTTGGAATAGATTTATTGTATCCAGCCTTATCATATATACGAGCAACACCTGATGAGTTACTCTCGTCAGGGCTTAGGCTGCTACCGTTCTTTCTATTTAACTCTACGGCTAGTCTGTATTCAACCTCATCTTTAATCTCTTCAGCTATAGAAGGATCTTTCAGTTCGTCAGATACTTTATTTACAATAGCCTCAACAGTATTATCAAAGCCTTTGCTTTCGCCTTTAATTGCGTTAGATATTTCAATAGAAACTATAGCTCCTATTTCCTTAGACAACTTACCAAACTTCATAAACTTAGGCTTACTCGTTGAGTACTTCCCTTTGTTTGTTCCTTTAGCTATATCATCTATGATTGAAGTATTTATATCCTCGATAGACATATTATCGTACTTCTTGTCTACGTTTTTAAGTATATCCTTAGCATCTTGAGGTGTAATTAACCTAGAGATTCTACCCTTCAATTTAGTTAAGAATCCTTCGTATTGAACAACGTCAGGTCCTTTATCAAATAATAGATTCAACTTCCCAGACATCTTAGGTGTTAGAGAAATAACAAACGATTCCTCAATGATGTTTGATTGCTCTGAATCAGGTAAAATAGATAGCTCTCCGCCACTTTTAACCACTCCATCAACTATCTTATCAAACAAAACTTTCTGAGCCTCTGAGTCGCCTTTTTCGTGTGCAACAAGAAACGCATCCACGTCCGCCTGAATGTCTTCAGGAAAGAAATCTTTATTGGTTATTGCTGTTTGAAATATTTGCTGACCTGTAAATACACTCGACTCTCCGTCCGCAGTATATGTGTATAACAATTCTTCAGAGTAGTTCTCTTTTGTCTCTCTAAAGACCTTACTCTTAATGATTTTAGAAACACCCCTTTTAAATGAAGGATTGTCTTTCATTAGACTATAATAAACATGACCATATTCGTGCATGATTATATTACCCATATTACTACCTGCGGTAACTTGAACAGCAGATCCCATCGCCATACCGGCAACCTCTCCACCATACTGAGAAATAACCTCTCTCAATATAAGCAACTGTCTAGTAGGGAACTTCTTAGATGCAGCAGCTATAATCGAAGATTCTAACGCTGGATTTATAGTAGAAAAATACTGTAGAGCTGTAGGCTTAGATTCTTTAACCTCACCCTCGGTCTTCATCTTCTTCTCTCTGTTTGGTATTGTACCAAAACCTTCCTTGAATAAATCCTTAACTTTCTTAGAGTAGTCTTCGGCAACCTTCTTGCTATTCTTCTTAGCTAACTTAGCTCCTAGCTTTTTAGCAGCAGCAGCAACTCTCGCAGCGTAGCTTAACTCTTTGTCAGCGTTAGCTTGCTTTTTAGCCTCTTTATCGCTTGACTGTGATTCCTTCTTTCCTTCTTCTTCTGTACTATCGCTATTATCCTTTCCTGTCTCTTTGTCATCTGTAGTTTCATTAAGTTCAGTTTCCTCTATTATAACAGCGTCTTCATCTGCTATGGATTTCTCTTCCTGGTCTTTACTCTCCTCAGCTTTGGTCGGCTTCTTTCCCATTTTAGCAAGGGCAGCCTTCATCTCCGCAGCGCCCAAGCCTTCAAGCTCAGATATTTGAGCCTCAGTCAGGTCGTCGTACTTGTCCAAGTTCTCCCATATATCCTTATCCGATAAGTTTTCGTTATCAAGATCAGTCCATATATCTCCTGATTTAACCTTACCAGAAACAGTATCTATGTACGATAATACATCTTCGTCTGTAATTCCTTCAGCTTTATAAACTCCGTCTACAGAAATATCGCCCTTTACGGCTTCTAGTATTTCCTTTGAGGTTTTACCTTCCTTGATAAGTTCCTGTATCTTTTTGTCTACAGGTCTTACTGCTTTTCTAAATGCGTCTTGTTTCTTTTTGTCAGCATATTTTTGCTTTACAAAATCAACAGCTTTACCAGCAAAAGACTTTGCCTTAGAGAAGATGCTTTTAGATGCTTCTGTAGCCTTATCCTTTACAGTCTCAGCAGCTCCCTTTACGGCATCAGAAACCTTATCAACCTTTTCCTCGGCTTCTAGCTTCTGACGTTGAGCCTTTTCTGTTTCGCCTTCCTTAGTGAACTGCTCCTTCTCTTCTTGAGTCATAGAAGTTTCAGCAGCCCAGTTGGCTTCATCAACAGCATAAGAATCCTCTTTGAGTAATTTCTCTAAAGATTTCTTCTCGGCTAATAACTCTGACTTCTGAGAATCGCTTAAATCGTACTGAGTACCAGTAGCTCCTTCACCTACTTCCTGAGCGTTGTCAGATCTAGCAATGAAGTCGTTAATTTCTTTTAATCTTTTTGTATCTGCCGTCTTTGATGTTGCTGTGTATTTCTTACCAGCAAGTAGCTTAGCGACACCCTGCTTCCCTT
>TARA_B110000091_G_scaffold46583_1_pt1 | contig 11486 bp, 14 predicted proteins | sample TARA_B110000091 | Tara Oceans TARA_B110000091 (sample SAMEA4397278) | marine metagenome | biome: Polar Biome; feature: [DCM] deep chlorophyll maximum layer (ENVO:01000326); material: water (ENVO:00002006), including particulate matter (ENVO:01000060) such as... | depth 35 m
AGTTGTCGACGCCATCTTCTTCGCAGTTGCTGGCACCATCCTCGTCCCAAATGTGGACGCCATCTTCTTCGCAGTTGCTGGCACCATCTTCGTCCACATTTGGGACGCCATCCCCGTCCACATTTGGGACGCCATCCTCGTCAGAGTTGTCGACGCCATCCTCGTCAGAGTTGTCGACGCCATCTTCTTCGCAGTTGCTGGCACCATCCTCGTCCAAAATGTGGACGCCATCTTCTTCGCAGTTGCTGGCACCATCCTCGTCCAAAATGTTGGCACCGTCCGTATGGTCTACCAATATATCGAACACGTCCGGGACAAATAGCACCACTGGCAGTGACGACCATTTCGTCGTGGTCTACACTATTCAAATACTACTGGTTTTGCTGTTGGGTGGAGTTTGCTTTGCCGCAAAACGTAAAAGAAATAACGGTACTGATTACCACAACATTGAGTTTGTCGACATTGAAACGGCTCCGATGGTCTCCTACAGCGAGTTCCGCCCCCAAAGCCAGTCGGACACGGACAACATCGAACCTGCTCCACACGAGACTGACGAAGACGACTCCGACCAACAAAATGCGGACAATAAGCCCGACACCAATGCCAATCCCAACTAAGTTTGCGGGTCCACTCCTGACTGTACCCAAAACCTGCTTTCGCGTGCGCTACAGTACAATTACAGGAATGTTTAAGGGTTATTTATTGAAAAAAAAAGTATACACATTTTCTGTCTTGTAGATGTTGTTACTTGGTGGTATTCAGAACGTGGTAGACCATTCTCTCTATGACGGTGGCAATATTAGGAACATGACTGGATTCCTCTTTTATATCGGCCATGATTTCACAAAAATGTTCCAGCTCTTCCACGTCCTTTTCTATCTCAATCTCGTACCGCGCCAATATTGCTTTGATCTCGTCCCTGTTTGCAATATTTTTGTAAAAATCTATTTGGCTTGTGGTGTTGTTGTTGTTGGTGTCGACTGACGTGGACTTCTCATCGTGCATAATACAATGTGGTACATGGTCTTTAATACAGAACATTTCGAATTACTATGCATCCCTGTCATTTTCGTTGGTCGTATAACAGTAATATATATATTCAGAACTCTTTCTTACAGTGTCGACATTCTCTGGCTTGACAAGGATTCCAATGACCGTACACACACCTTTTGACCCATCGGTTTTTTTTGTGGGTCACGACTGGTGAAATGGGTCTATCCAACAACACGTCCCCCCTTGGCGTGATGATGGCCATGTCCAAAGCAGTCCCGTTGACCAACCAGGTCTGAGCCAAAATGTCCCACTCCCACACATCCTCACCTTGCAGAGCAATCCCAGAAGTCCAACCGTAGGCAAAAATTTGTCGCATCATGTCGTGCAACATCACCGGTTGCAGTCCCTCAACGCTTGCAACACAGAAAACAGGACAACACATTTTCTGGCCATTCCTTTCTGCAGTGTTTTCCAACACTCGAAAATTGGTCACTGGCACCAATTTGTTCTGGCCATTAATGGCGGCCCAGGTCTTATCGTTGATGCGATGTACTAAAACATGCTCAGAACCGTCCACAATCACATGGGAATACGATTGAGGGGTGCGTTCATCCTTACAATCGTCGGTGTCGTTCAGATAGGAAGAGTTGCTCATGGCAAGGAGAAATTGTGTGTGGTAATAAATGTTTAGTCAAACCTATATTCCTATTCCATCTTGTTCCTGATTTGCAACAATCCCGTATAAAACGATCAGTGTAACTACAAAACCAAATATTTTTGGGATTGACATGATGTATTCTTTGTCGGCGACCAGTATGGCAAATACAATAATTTTATCGGTAGCACTGAGTATTGTGCCATAAAAAGACACTTTACCATCGGAGTTGGCCCGTAACATTTTAAAAACACCAGCCAACAATACCAACACCAATGATGTCAGTCTTGTTGGTATTTTGTAAATGGATACAAACTTCCTTTTCTTAAATCCGGTGGTGCCATATGCCCAATATGCTCCATCAAAGTTTCGAAGACATGTTTGAGAACATCTGGAATAGCAGGTGTGCTCAAATGGTGTTGCATTGAAAATGTGTCGTTCGTAGTCGTCTATATCCTGAAGGATAGCGTCCCAAAATTTGTCAGAAGCTTTTGCCCTCTCTGACTGGCTTTGAAGAATTGGCATTTTCAAATGTACAAGCTTGTCTACTACCATCTGTTTCTTCGTAGTTGGGATGTCAAAGGAGATGGTGCTACGATTCGTGTTCATATTGTACTGTCACTCACTTGTGTTTTTATAGGGCAATTTGTTCAGAGAGGATGAGGTTGAATGTGCTGTTCTAATTGAACATTTGGATATGTGGTCTTTCACTATTTAAATGTGTCTAGCTTGAACACGAATGCAATTGCCTGACGACACAGTACCTGTACTACTCACGTTCAATGTTTGTGCCAGTCTTGTCCATTTACCGTTCTAAGCGATACGACTGGTGCTGTTCCAGGATACGATTGACCTCATTTCGAAACGGAAAGTGTTCCGACGTGACCTGTACCAAGAGAAAGTTGATTTGTTATCGGATCAACAGCTGGTTTAGAAATGGCAGCTATGAATGAGGTGTTGTTGACTAAAGAGTATTTGAGAGAGAAAGAAATCGAAGCAACTTCGAAATTGAACAAAGTCTACTATGGTAATGACCTTAAAAACGTTTTTAGATTACACCAATAATTAAACATACATAAGAGAAGGCTTCAAATATATTTTCTTTTTATTTCAAACAAAAATGTCGTAGTATATAATGACCAGACATTGCAAGAAAAAGATGTCTTTATTTCGAAAAAAAGCACAAACGCACCAAAAAGCGAAACCGCACCAAAAAGCAAGTGGATTGTCATGGGTTGCACAAACGACCACTCTCTGTAGTAAGGGAGTTCGTAAGACGAGTATTCCGTATACCAACCCCTCTCGGAATTACCATCGATTCCAAGCTACTGAACCCCACGGGACTGACTCTGATGACGAATGGGTTGAAATTGATATTATAACTGGTATTATTCAAAATACAGCAACCGAAGAAACATATACACTCGGAGAATCGCCTCGAACTTATAGAATGCCGGAACCTGTTCCAAACTTTTATTGGTGGGGTAGAATCGGAAACTCTGGTGGAGGAAGCGGCCCAAGCGACTATCGACTCGCCTTGACTGAAGCTGGACAGTGTAGACAGTGGAAGTACAAACTTGTCGAGCTCGACCCCAAGCGGTGGCCAACTGTCGATGATTTTGACGATATTTCGGTGGAGGAGTTGAAGGCAATGTACGAAGGGCATCCGTTTAATCACTCCTTGCAAAGAGAAATGCGAAGAGAATGAACAATAATCAGATGTTATAATCTTTGTCGAATTTATATACATTATCTAAAATCGAATCTTCTTTCAGCCAACAAAGATCCCATAGAGATTCGGGGAGCAATCACGTAATCATCCGGCGCCCAAGAAACGACTAGACTCATATTTTAAATATATGTGACTTGTATATTCTAAACCGCTTTCTATCTTCTACAGTGAAATGTCAAGTCCAATTCATCGACTAGTGCTGACTCCTAAAAAACCGATCTGGGTGCATCGACTGGAGCAGAAAATTATCGAACAGGACAGCCGAATTCAGATGCTGGAAAAAGCGTTGGAAGAGTCGGTGCTCGAAAATCGGAGATTACATACTGGCAAGATAATTCTGAACCCTGTACAATACCAAAATCTAATATAAACACTTGCGACATAAATATCACAACAACCACAAATATCTCCGATGGCTACACTAAGTTATTTGTTCTCATTACGCAAGAACGATTGTTGGTGGCTCTTTTCAGCCCAGAACATTGTTGAACAACCCTGCATTGCAATCGTTTTTTTGACAGTATTAAAAGCCGATGAAATTGAACCAACAATGCAAGCTGGACTTGTTTACATCGCAGGCACCGCTAGTAAAATGATGGTCTCTTCGGCTTTGACCCCAGTGGTCAATTCAACCATTTCTTTGCTGTCCGCATTACAAACTTCGGGTACCCATGTTGTGACTTTGCAAGACATCATTAAACAGCACGACATTGAGTGTACCCTCCAAACCATTGAAGCCACTGTCGCTGTTTTGAACTGCAAAACAGAACCCTCCGCGACGGCCTGTGCCAATGTGGTGTCTGGTGTCAAACAGATTCACCAATTACTGACCCGCATCACGGATATCACTGCATCTCACCAAGCTGGATACATTTCTCGGTGGCGCACTCTGAACCTCGATGCAGAAATCGGTCAATTGGAAAACTATATGACTGTATTAAACAAACGGTTTCAAATGTTGTGCGACATACAGTCTGTCATGAAATCACCAAAAGCATAGTATATAAAGAGTGTTCCATTTTCCCAAGACACTACAGCATGGGATATTTACCAGAAGTAGTTCGCATTATTGCTGCCCAAATGGGTGGCCCATCCGGGGGCAAAGCCATTGGCACCGGGTTTTTCCTGGCTGTCGACGGCAAGTTAGTCAAAGAAGAGGGATTGTTGCTGACCAATGCACATGTGGTCAGCAACTCTCCAGTGGTCAAGATCATGACGACCTTCATTGAGCACCAGGCCTTACCAGTGACTGTGGTCGCGGTGTGCCACGACCGTGATTTGGCACTGTTGAAAGTCGAACCCCAAGTGCAACAGTGGTTGAAAAGAGAGTTAAAAAGTCGGTTCAAATTGGACCACATTCCAGCACTTTCGTTTGGAGATTCGGACAGACTGAGAGTGGGAAACAAAGTCCATGCCGTGGGCCACCCATTGGGATTGATCGACCAACAATTTACTTCGGGGGACTACCAGGGCCCTGTCCACTTGAACAATGAAATTCGCGGCCTGTCCGGTGCTCTCATCAACGGTGGCAATTCCGGAGGACCGTTGATCAAAAAGATGTCGTCCGCTACTGCGTCGTCCGCTACTGCTGGCAAGGAGCAAAGCTTTGAGGGACTGCACTACTTTCAACCGTCCCGCTACGAATTGGTGGGGGTCAATACCTTTAAATTGACTGGGGCCAATGTGGATGGGGAAAACGGGTTCATTCATGCCAATACAGTGACAACAGTCCTACCGACGTTGATGGCCCCGCTAGCCACCCGCTACGACCGGGAAAAGTCGGTGCAAGCAATGGTGACTCAACTCAAGACCAGTGGTTTGTCGGCCCGACCCTCCACCATCATTGCATTGCATGACCACCTGACCGAGAAGGAGAGCAAATTGATGCAAGACGACACACTGGCCTGCAACTGGGTCGAGTACAACCTGGGGGGCTTGGTTCGGGGCCAACCTCGCACCTTTCAGTCGTGGTTGATGCGCCATGTGGTGTCCCCCAACAACCACCACCTGCACCGCGGTGGCCCCGAATTGTTGAGCAAAGTCCTGGACTATGCCCACCGAGATGACTGGGCAGGCCTGTCTGAATGGAAGGGCAGTCGTCGATGGACCAAGGTGCGGGAAGCGATGGCACCCACCACCACCCCCGAGTCAATGCCGTCCGTTGTCCGTATGTTGCCCCCACCGGCCGCCCACATCCATTCTCCGCAGATTGGAATCACATCCCAACCAATTTTCACCAACGACATTTTGGTGCACTACGAATGTCCTCGGAACAACAAAGGAGGTTGGGTGGCAACAGGAGGGGTGTTGGTGTCGGCCGTGCAGCCCCATTCACTGTACATGCAAGCCGGTGGCCAGGCGGGCGACCTCATTCATCGGTTTCGGAATGCCACCACCAGTGCCTCGTTGACTGCTGGGGGCACCTGGTACTCGAAAAAACGAGACCTGCCCATGTCATTGACAGATTTGTGCAACGATACCCCCATCAACGAAGAGATAACCCTGGGTGTTGTGCGACCGGGCGGCAAGTCCTTTGAGTTGACGTTGACCAACCGCGAACCCACCTACCAAGAACTGCCGCATGTCCGTCAGACGTACGGGTTTTGTGACGAGGGTCGTTTCGAGTCCGAACAAAGAGTGCAGGTTCAAGGCATTCATTTTGCACCGTTGCGCTTGCAGCATGTGAGCATGTTTAAATTGCTCGAGTTTATGTCGCCGCAGAACCGTTACGGGTTTCACGTCGTTGTCGAAACAGTCTCACCGGAGTCCCCCGCGTATGCCACAGATGCCATCCATGCCGGAGCCGTTGTGACCCACGTCAATGACGAACCCATCGCCCAAACATGGCAGGGAGTCAAGGCGCAACTGAGCCAACCCCATGCCAAAACAGGCTGCTGGGTCCTGGACACTGACTACAATGGCTCCAAAAGCAAATTTGTCATGACCACCCGGCAAAATATCATGACCAAGTCAACCTGAACAGTACAAAATGCAGCAACACTCCTGGAGACGACAAACAAGGAATAAGTATTATAGTTAACCCATAAGTTTTTTTTATATCTGGATCCGTGTACCACCCCAGAAATCCAGGGACATGTGGTTTGTTCATCGTATTCTGGAACTGGTGTATCCCCATCATTCGGTTCTGCCGACAGTCCGGTGTATTTTAAGACAAGGCAAGGATAAAAGAACGGTCACTGGATGGCTTCCTTGTCACCACTCCAATGTGGGTTACAACCTTGTGTTTTCTCAAAGTCGGGTGAATCGTCAGCATTACGTGATTGACGCCATTACCGATATGAAATGTTGTCGAAAGAAGTCCTCCCTTCCCAAAGTGCGTCTGCAACCGCGGTTCAGCAATTACAACGCACTGGCGGGACAAGCCTATTCCAACGTCGCGTTGTGGACCCTCGCAGTGGTTTACCCGTCTTGGGCAGTGATCCATATGGACATTGGTACCGTTTTTAAGCGTCTGGTGGACGACATTGAGAACCTCTGTCGTCGCAACGTACCCCATGCAATTCATGTGTACAATGGCGAGAAAGCCAAGGTGGCCATCAACGCAGCCCTGCAGCAAATGGGCGAATTGCCCTACAATGATTGGGACGGGTTTGAAGCCCGAATGGCTTGGCAAATGGGCACCAGAAGTCACACGGCATCGTTTGACAAACCTTCCAAGCATGTCCGGAACGTCGAGCGTTATGGCAAGTTGTGGACAACCACGGAAGAGATTTCTGCCGCTCGTAAAATTGGTGAGGCCATCACCCCGCAGAACACAACTCTGATGGTCGGTTCGTTGGGACCTCTCACCACCCCTGAAGGTTCTTGCATTGTGGTTCGGAATTTGGAAGATGCTTATCGAGTACAATGTCAGGTGGATGTACGTCAACGAAAGGTGTACATGGCCCAAGCCCCGTCGACCAGAAGACTGAAGAAGGAAGCTCTGGAACGATTGGGTGTGAGCTGTGTCCAACAACTACCCAACAATCTCGAACATGTGCAAGTGGTCTGGTCCCATCTCTGGGGGATTGAGGACTGGTTGGCTTTGATCACCACTTTGCCACAATCCTACACTTGTGTAGGACGTTTGGATCAGTACACGTCTGGCCGAGGACAGGTGTTTAGAGACATGTATGACACGCCCTCGTTCCCCCGAACCATTGTCCAACATCGCATGACCCACAACGTCAGGGAAATACGAACCAACAACGTTGAAGCGGAAATTGCACAAATTGTGGATGCACATCCGTCGGTTCAGTGTTTTACCGATGGTCGTGCCCGGATCGAGCCAAACATCGACACTGGAAGAAGAGAACTGAACCGACCGTATCGCATTCGTACGTTGCGCAAACCGGAAGAGGCCCCGACCATTCGGAAGCCGCGCCAAGCACTTCAAGAGGAGTGTTGGCAAGATGAATCGTGCCTCCACAAAAACCGGTCTGTTGTTTCTGTGAACAGTTTCAACGGAGTGGACGTTCATGCGGCGGTCTTTCTTTGTTCGGAAAGCACCACTCCCTTTGACATTCATGTGGCACGAACTCATGCGCGAGAAGCTTTGTACATTCTGAATCCCAACCAAGCCTTCATGGCTTTGAGCAAAGAATGTCCTTACACACCAAGTGTGAATCCGTTTCACAACACAGGTAGTTTAAATATGTAATCTATTTATTTTTTTTAAATTATTTGTGTCAGATAAACTCCTCAGAGCAGTCACATTCTTCCAATGTCTCTGCCATGATGCCACGGAAATGTTGTTCCAACTCTTGTGTGGTCCCAATGTCGTCTGCCTTGGCCAAGTGACTCAAGTGCAAGCACCATTCCAGTGTACACAAATAGCCGCATTTGTGGGGGGAGTCGGTGCAATGTTCTCGTAAATATCGCAGGGCAGTTTGGAAACCTGTTTCGTTGGCAGTAAAGTACGAACCACAGGCCGCCATGTACTGTTCAAAAGCCCATTGCGGGCTCCAACCAATGGTCAGTGGCCTCTTCAGTGTGTCCAAGAGAAACAGGCCACCTCTGTAGGAGGGGTCTTGGCACAAGTACAGAGAACGCATCAAGCAGTCGGTGATGCCCTGCCAGGGTGCACCAAGACCGGGAGCATGCGTCAGGTCCTCGTACGAACCAGTGTCGTTGCTGGGCCAGCCCCAATTCTGGTTGAGGATCTGAAACTGCCCGTAAAATTCGTCCATTGTTGGTGGCCGGCCTTGGGATGGGTCAACCCCAATCCAATATATGTCAAACTTGTTCTGATTTGTTTGCGTTTGGTACACTATAAAAGGGAACTGGCCTTTGGATATCAATGGACAACAAACGCCGACGTACAGTACCGTCTCGTGTGTCGTACCGACCTTTGTTGGTGGGAGCGTACGAATTTTACCAAAAGGAAATGTTGTCGTCCCTGACTATGTTGAAACCCAAAACACACTACGAAGCAGTCACCAACCAAGTCAAAGTCAAACAGAAAAATTATGGGGATGTCCGGCTTGCCAATATTCGCACCTTTCTGGATCACGTCAAGGGCTACGACCGTTCCGAAATGCAAAAACGTTTTCACGAATCTTTTTTGCAAGCAGTAGCGCTGCATATTTACAAAGACGATCCGGAGGTGGACATGGACAAGATTTGTTCCATGAACGAGTGGCCCAACCTCAAGCAACAGGTACTGTGTTTGACCCCGCGACGTTTCGGGAAAACAACAGCGGTGGCCATGTTTGTCGCTGCTTATTTCTTGTCAGTGGAAAAAGCTCAGCTCTGTATTTTCTCGACAGGGAAGCGGGCCTCGGACGCCATGCTCGACAAAGTACACGAATTTGTGAAATTGATCGACGAAGATTTGGGCACCGACCATGACTCGCACTGCAAGCGCCGTGGGGAGTTCCTCTTTTACTACGGGCCCGGCACTAACGATGTGCGTAAAATTTCCTCGTACCCGTCCGGTTCCGACAAATTGCGGGGGGTGGGAGGCGACCTTATTCTGCTGGAAGAGGCTGCTTTCATGCCCATTAAGATGTTTCACGAAGTCATTGTCCCGTTGCTCGAACTGGAAACAACCGCACTCATCTGTATTTCGACCCCGCAGGACTCCAGCAATTTTTACTCCATGATGTTTGAAATGGTGGACGCCGGTGGTGAAAAGCTGTTCAATCAAATTCAGATTCAAATGGTGTGCGAAGACTGCAAAATGGGGCCGCATCCAGAAAAGTGCACCCACATGAAACATCTCTTGCCCAAATGGAAGTCGGGGGGCAAGCAAGACATGGTGAGACAAATCTATGGTGACAATTCGGCCGATATGTTGCGAGAATCGATGGGCGTCACCACCAACGATTCGTGCGCCATCTTTCAAGAAAATTGGTTGAACACCTTTGCCACACGGTCGCCCTTTGTTTCGGCGGGGTCGCCGTCGGTCGTTTTTGTGGCGTGTGACCCCAACGGAGGCGGTTCTTCCCAAATGGCCATCGTCTCACTGTTTCAAGACAACAACAATTTCGCCATTTGTGGGATGGAGTCGCATGCCGTCAAGGGGCACGGCGAAGTCCGAAACTTGTTGGAGACTCATGTGAGAGGCATTCGTGTGGCCTTCCCGTCCAGTTATATTATCTTTGTACCGGAATCAAATCTGGGGCACGAAGCCTCGCACATGGCTCACATGTTGAAGGACGTGCCCAAATGTCGTTCGTTGATGGAGAGGGGCGAACCGGGGGTCATTACCACCCACAAACGGAAGGAACTCTACGCCAATACTGCGGTGGAGCGTTTTGCGGCCGAAGGAATTTGGTACTCGGAGACATTTGTCTGTGCCAATCCGTACGGGGATGCCAACGATCGTGCTAAACGAGTCAAGCGGATGTTTCGCAAACAGTTGGGTCTGTTTAGTAAAATAGTGGTGCCGCGCGGCAAGGGGTACAACATGCCCAAAATCATTTACACTGGAAAAGAAAACGGCAACGACGATTTAGTGATGACCTTTATGATTGGATTGTTTTGGTCCATCCAATTCGTGACTGGTCGATCCAATCCCTCTGCCAAAGATTTCTCGCTGTAGAGAGCCCAACGCGCGCACAACAGTCTTGTGTTCATATAAATAGTTTTGAATGTTTAATAAAAATGAATGTTCAACACTTGTACAGTCTTGATGAATTGAACACGACGGTTTAATATATAAATCTTACAATGCAATCAACACATTCCAGCGGCAGTTGTTTGAGTTGGCACATGGTTTGCCAGTATCGCATCCGGACAGTGTGCCAAAATGTAGACGGATGAATAATGTCGGCATTCACTACGTCCAAGAGTCGTTGGCGTTTGTGAGAGAAAATAGGTCTGAACACAACTGGGGTTGACCGGAGTTGATACCCCACACACAGTTCCTTGTCGTTGATCCAGTAACCTCGACCCGAGGTTACAATTGGATGGTTTCTTCTCCAATCAATGCCGGTTGGACGGAGTGTGTCCGGGTGGCAACGTTTGAGTCTTTTAGACCCCGCAACCTTGTGCTTGAGCTTGACGAAACAATTGACACCCCAGTTTTCAGACAAATATATTTTTCTGTACAGTAGAACATTCATGTACCAAAATAAGAAGCACTGTCTTTCTCATCCTATCACTTGATGTTGTATACAATATGTGTATTATATGTGTTGCCATCAGGGTATATAAAGAGTTCCAAATAATAGCAAATTAGATGCCTGTAAACTCTCACGATGTTTCAATCGATTTTAAACTTGTTGTTGGTAAATATTGGTGGTATTCGGGCCGACCTCATAACATATGGCATTGTACAGATATAATAAATGGTGAGTATGCATTTGAGGACCCGGCAGGGAAGAGATTAAAAGTTAAGACAAAGACATTTGATAAAGATTTTAAAAATCATGCTTGGGAACAAAAGGGGAAGGACACTTGGGAACAGTGGGAACAGCCGCGACGTCGATTACCACCAGCGTCACCGCCATGTCATATACAATAACTTAGAATCTTGTACAACAATGGTCATTTGACCTTACATTTCCCTGACTAATTAATGTTTTCTCACACAACAACTACTCTGTTCAGTGTACACACCCATTTTTGTACAGTGCTCACTGACAACACTAACCCAATGAG
>TARA_B110000091_G_scaffold29640_1_pt1 | contig 11477 bp, 6 predicted proteins | sample TARA_B110000091 | Tara Oceans TARA_B110000091 (sample SAMEA4397278) | marine metagenome | biome: Polar Biome; feature: [DCM] deep chlorophyll maximum layer (ENVO:01000326); material: water (ENVO:00002006), including particulate matter (ENVO:01000060) such as... | depth 35 m
CAACAGCGTAAAAAAGGTTTTGAATATGCACTTTTGAAAGATGGTAACGTAAAAATTATTAATGATGGAATGGAGAATGTTTTTGTTAATGGTCTCCCTAACGAACCTATTTCAAATAAAATAATACCTAATAGAATTGAAAATCATACCAATGCTGAATTACAAAAAATTGAGCATCCAGATTTTAGTTATATAAAAATTGAAACAAACTCATACATTAGTAATCCAAATTAATGCAGAATAAATATACATACATATCTCTTTTAGTGCTGGTTTTATTATCATCATTTACGCTAATACAAAATAGTGAAGTTACTCCAAATTTTACTTTGGAAACAAGTCAAACAGAATTTGAAGCAGGAAGTACTATCGAATTAAAATTCTCAACTTCAAGAGAAACAGCACCTCTTTTATATTGTTCAAGCAGTTATGGTTCTACGTTAATAGTTCCAACATATAATAGCAAAATACTTATATATAAAATACCTATTAGCATAAGCAGCAAAATTGGAGTCGTAAATTGGAAACTAATTTATGAAGATTCATTAATATCTGGTAAATTTCGAATAGGTCCAAAAAAAGAAGTTTCATCGATGGAAACATACATTGGGCCACCAAGTATTGAAGCCGGAGGAACAGACTATACAATGTTAGTTGTTATCCCAACAGATTCCTTAGATAATCCCTTTCCTGAGAACACACTTGTGCTCGCAAAGCATCAGTTTTTAAATTCAGAAGAAAGTGAAGAGATATTTACTAAAAATTTAATCTCTTATAAGAACATTTATTCTCAAAAAGAAAGTGGTCGCATATTAGTATCTTCCGAATCATTGGGCACTAATTCTAAAGAATTTTCAGTTATTGTTTTTCCAGCAATTCCAATCGATTTTAAAATTTCTGCTACACGTACCCATGGCTATGCAGATGGCAATCAGATAACAACATTTTCTACTTCTATTATAGTTGATAAGCACAACAATATTGTTAGTGATGCCACCTATGTTACTTTTTTTATTACCAATGAAAAAGGGAATGTTTTAAAAACTTCTGGTGCTACTATTAATGGAGTTGCTACCTCTAAAATGATTCATCCTGATTATGAAACTCAATGGAGTGTGAAAGCATATGTTGATGGAATCGCTGAAAGCGAATTAATTATTTTGAGGTACAAGCAGGTTATTAAAGACTTTGATGTTGTGTTTTCAGAAAACAATAGAGATATAACTGTTGGCCCTCTAAAAAGTTTTATGAAGCAAATAATTCCAGATGGACTTCAGGTCAAACTTTTAATTTATAAAAACAAGACACTTTTTAAAACTGAAACTAAAACTTCGTTTGAAGGGTTGGTGAATTTTAATTTAAAACGAGATATCTATAAAAATGACAATTATACTATAGTAGTTAAAACTGCAGGTTTAGAAAAAACATTTAATTCTAAAACACTATGGTAAACCTAAATAAAAATATAATCCGTAGCATTCTAATTGCTTCATACATTCTAATTATTGTAATTATTATTTCGGGTATTAGTTCATTATTTGCCTATTTAAATACTGGAGCAGATAGAAGCAGTATGCTACATACTAAACTAGAAAAAATAGAGCAATATATTCCTGAAGTTACTTGGGCGCCATTAAATAATGAAGGCAGACCAATGGATGAATTGATTTTAAATAAAATAGAAAATGATTATTTAGACGCATGGTATGTAAAACATGTGGCTTATAAAACAAATACAACTCTAGGTATTAAAGACTATTATACAGATAATGCTCGTAATAATATTTTCGCTTTTATAGCATTAAATAGTAAAGAAAAGGTTACTGTCGAATCTACAACTTTAAATCACCATCCAACACTAGAATTTTTTAGTGAAGATGGTCAATTAGCAGTGATTACCGATAAAGATGTTATAGAATATAAACGTGTTTTTAAAGACGGAAAACTGATTTTAGAAACTAAAGAAAAATCTACCTATAAAATTATATTTTTATTAGAAGATGGTTTTTGGAGAATTAGACATTTTGTTAAGGAAAAAAGTGAAAATTTTAAATCCGAACCTAATCTAAGAGTAGCAAAAAATCTAAACATAAAAGGAATTAATTATTATCCTCAAGCAACTCCTTGGGATATGTTTGGATATGCTTTTTTAAAAGATACTATTTCTAATGATTTTAAAATCATAAAAGATAGCGGCTTAAATTCTATTCGTGTTTTTGTACAATACGATGATTTTGGCAAGGCTGATATTGACAAAGAAAAACTAGAAAAATTAAGGCTAACATTAGATGCTGCTGAAGAGAATGGTTTAAAAGTGGTGATAACTCTTTTTGATTTTTATGGTGATTATTCAGTTTTGAACTGGACATTGAATATGCATCATGCCAAAACAATTATATCTGGATTAAAAGATCATAAAGCAATTATTGCTTGGGATATTAAAAATGAGCCAAACTTAGATTTTGACTCAAGAGGAAAAGTCAATGTTATTTCATGGCTTGACAATATGATTGATTTAGTTAAATCCATAGACCCTAATCATGCTGTAACTATTGGTTGGTCTAATGTGCAAAGTGCTTCAATACTGAAAGATAAAGTTGACTTTATTTCTTTTCATTATTATGAAAGTTTAGATAATTTAGATACTTCAATAAAAAAATTAAAAAAACATACTTCAAACAAACCAATAGTAATGGGTGAGTTTGGCATATCGTCTTATAAAGGGTTTTGGAAACCTCTTGGAGGTTCAGATATAAAACAGGCTAAATATCACGAAAAAGTCCAGAAAATTATTGCTGAAAATGATTTGCAATTTATCTCTTGGACTCTTTATGATTTTGTAAACATACCAAAAGAAGTAGTTGGTAGTCTTCCTTGGCGTAAAAATATTCAGAAAAAATATGGCTTTATTGATGGCAATGGCACAAAAAAAGCTGCATTTAAATATATTTCTGGGCAGTAACTGATGTTAATTCAATTAAACTGTTAGGCTTTTTATTTTTAATAATCGTATTGAACTTATTCAAGTACATGTTGGTTATTTTTTCCATTGGATAAGCAGTTGCAGCTTTATAATTTGCTTTAGCAATATTTAGCCGATATGCTTCATTTGTTATTAAAACTTCAATTGCAAATGCTAAACTTTCAATACTGTTGGGTTCGAAAAATTCTCCTTGATACCCCTCGTCTTTAACTAATAAAGCTAAATCACCTAAATCTGGCATTACAACTGCTTTACCATAACTACCAGCCTGATGTAAGACGCCAGAACTTCCTGTTGTAGATGTGTATGGAAATACGACAACAGCACTTTCTTTGAATAGCTTAGAGACATCGTGCTCTTCAACATAGCCAGTAAATCTTAATTGTAGCACATGTTTATAGTCTTCTTGGACACTTGCTAAGTAACCAGGTGCATTTGGATTGTCTGTTCCTGCAATAACAACTTCTAAATCCAATCCTGTTGTTTTTCTTACTTTTTCAACTGCTTCAATTAGAGATTCCACCTTTTTATAAGTACCAAATTTTCCGAATGTCATAATTTGTAAAGGTCTATTTCTAATTGAAAAATCTGGTGTTTCTTTTGAAACTTCAAATGTTCCATGTGGAATTAAAAAAACATTTTTAGCATTGTATTTTTTCTCTAAAATATCAACATATTTTTGCATTGTTACAACAACTGTATCTGATTGTAATAGTAACCTTGTTAAGGTAGCTCCTATAAATCCATATGCTTTTTGTAATAATTTATTTGAAGTAAAACCAGCAGCATCCAAATCTACTTCTTCTAAGATATTGTGCAATAATACGATGTTTGGAATATGTTTTAATTTACAAACTAAAGGCAGTAGTAAACCTAAAGCTGCAGCGATTTTCTTATCACCAAACTTCATAAACTGTAAGTTAAATAAGACTGCATCTGGTTGCGTATTATTAATCGCTTTTGTCACATTGATTATGTTTAAATAGCTGTTAAATTTCCAACACTCTTTAACTGTTATTTTACAACCTTCTTCGATAAAAGTAATGTCTTTTTTACCCTCAGTTTTATCAGTTAATAATACTATTTCTGTGATTCTCTCTTTTTGTCTAAAGTGCTTTACTAAGTGATATGCATATTCATTTAAAGTCACTTTGCTTGGTGGATATGCTGTTACGATTGCTAGTTTCATGATTTTCGTTTTTATTATGTTACAAATTTGTATTATAAAGCTTAGTGAAATTGAGAGTCTTACATAGACTCATAATGCCATTCCCAATCTTGTTCAGCAGAACATTTAACTTTTGTTAATTGCGTTTTAGAATCTAAAGCGAAATAAATAATTTGGAAAACGAGTAACAATATCATTGCTACAATTTGCATATGGACTACTTGTTCTAAACTTTCATGAAAGAAGATGACAAGTCCCATTTGAAGCATTCCAAAAATTGCTGAAAAGATTACTGGTATATATCTATCTAATGATAAATAGTAATAAGCAAAAATATTTGAGATAGCGAACAATCCAGTTGCTAAAGCATATTTCCAAAGTAAAGGAGCAATAGCTAAATAACTTTTTCCAAATAATAAAGTAATTACAGTTTCAGGAAATAATGAACAACATAAAACAATAACTGAAGAGATAGTAGCTATGTAACCAACATATTTTAATAAAATTGGAGCGGTAGCCTTTCCTTCTTTTTTAAGCTGAACGACTGTTGGTAATAATAGCATTACAAACATCCAGGCAGTGAAGTATACAATTCTACCTATTAAAGCCAATGAAGCATACAATCCTGCTTCGTAAGATTCAAAATAGTGCTTCACTAAAAGCATATCACTGTTACTAATTATGATTTGAGTGAATTCATAAAATGCTGTTATTATAAAAAAGTTTCTTACCAATTTAGTTTGGCTCGCTTCAATAACAACAGAAGTTTTAAAATTTAAATTTTCAAACTTAAATGGAATTAAACCAAAACCGAAAGAAATTAAAATTCCGATAGCGATTACAAGTGATGATTCTATATTAAATAAAAATAACAAGCCTAATGTGATTAGCAGCCTGCTTAACATTTCAGTTTGATATGTAATTGAAAGAGCTTTAAATGCTTTTTTTCCTTGAAAAACACCTCTATTTACACTCATTAAAAAATATAAAGGAACACCAATTCCAAATACAACAAACATACTTGATGTTGAAGTATTAAATACTTCTTGTAATTGTTTTGAAAAGATAATAATTAAAGCCCCAAGACTAATTCCTACAGTGATTGCATTTTTATAAACTTTTGAAATAAAGCTTATAAATAAATTAGCTTCAAATATTACTGAGAACTTTGCAGTTGCCAATTGAAATGTCATAGCGACAAAAGATAAGACTAGCAAAAAAGTAATTAGTACTGCTGCATCTGCAAATTGCTCTGGGCCTAAGATTCTTCCAAGGATTAAATTGTATAGATAATTACCTCCATTGACAACCAGAACACTCAACATAAACAGTTGTTCTGGACTGATTTTTTTCGATCGTATCAATGAGATATCGTGCATCCTATTTTTTATTTTGATTCTAGACTAAGCTGTGTTTGAATACGAATAATCTTCATATATGTCCTTACTTCCATCACCAACTATATTAAAAAATCTCTTGTTTCTCAGTGCAATTGCTATTAACGTTTTAAAAGCTTCAACACCAGCTTGATCAATTTCTTTTATTTTGTCAATATTTATTTTTACGTTTTTAACAGTATTAATAATATATTCAAAGTGAATAATAAATGCTCTTGCAGTTAATGAATTTAGACTTCCTTGTAAATGAAATGTGCCTTTGTTTTCTAAAATTTGTAGTGCCATAATTCTAGTTTTTAAATTATTATTATATTGTTTTCTGGTACAAATATCATTCAAACACCTACAAAAACCTTTTGAATTTCGACGAGAAGACCTTTTATATAGACGAAAGATTAAATATGAATGCTTAACTTGCACTATCTAAAAATTACTGATGACAATCAAATTTTATTTTTTACTTTTTTTTATCTCCACTTCTTTTTTAGCATTCTCACAAGATATGCAAGAAGGTTTTAATTATTTAGAAACAGGGGAATATCAAGAAGCAGAAACGTTTTTTCAAACCATACTAAAAGAACATCCAGATAATAAGACTGCGCGATTGTGTTATGGTCGCGCTATAGGACTTAACGGAAACACAGAACAGGCCAATGTCCTTTTCACTAAATTATTAGCAGATTACCCTTCAGATTTTGAAGTGAAATTAAATTATGGAGAATCTTTATTATGGAATAGTGACTTCTCAAAAGCCAAAACCTATTTTAAAGTATTGGTAGAGGAAGATCCTAAAAGTTTTCCGGCTTTATTAAGTTATGCAAACACACTGTCTAATTTAAAAGAATACGAAGACGCTTTACTTTATGTAAATAAATCGTTAACCGTTTTACCAGGAAACCAAAATGCATTGAATTCTAAAAAATACATCTATTTAGGTTTTGCCTATCAAAATCAGCAAGCGCAACAGTATGGTGAAGCTGAAGCTTTGTTAAAAGAAAACCTAGTCCTTTTTAATAATGATAAAGACACGTTATTGAATCTTGCTAATTTATATTTAATCTCAGATCAATTAGATAAAGCGAGGGACACATATAATCTTTTAGCCGAAAACCCTGATAATAGAATTACAGCATTAAATGGTTTAGCATTAGTATCACACTTAAATGGAAAAGAAAAAGACGCGCTTAATATAAGTAGTAAAGCGTTTAAAAGTTTAGGAAGCAATACCAACCCAAAACTTATACAACCAACTACAGAAAGACACATACAAGCCTTAATTTGGAATAAAAAATATAAGATAGCCAACACACTTATCGCTAATTTAATAAAAACGAAACCAAACGAGAATTGGTTATTAGCCTTACGCGCCACTTTAAATACATACAAAGGAAACTTCAAAAAGAGCCTTAAAGATTACAACGCAATATTAGTAAACGACAGTATTTCATTTGATGGTAACTTAGGTAAAGCGAATGCGCTAAAAGCATCTGGTTTATATAACGATGCTTACAATGCAGTAAATAGAACATTGTCCATTTTTAAGAATCAAAAAGATGCGGTAAACTTTATAAACATACTAGATAAACAATTTGTGCCTTTTGTTGAAACAAGAACTGCTCATAGTTTCGATAACGGAAATAATGAAGCTATAACGTCTACCATAAACGTAACTGTGCCATTATCTACAAAATTGCAAGTCAATGGTGTGTATAGTTATAGAGATTCTAAAAACACAGTAACCAATAATGAAGCACAAGCAAATAATGTGTTATTTGGTTTCTCTTATTTATTACACCCAAACATAGGTGTTAAAACAAATATTGGTGTTACAGATATTAATGCAAAAACAACAAATTATACGCAGTTTTTAACAAATATTGTTTTTAATATAAAACCCTTTAAACTGCAAACTTTAGATATTGGTTTTAAACGAGAATGGCAAGATTTTAATGCCGATTTACTAAGTAGAGAAATTGTACAAAACACTATATATAGTAATTATAATGTAAATACTAATTTTAATTTAGGTTGGTATACACAATACAATTACACTTGGCAAAACGATAATAATCAGAAGCATTTATTGTTTACCTCTCTGTACTATAACCTTTTTGATAAACCGCTACTTAAAACAGGCTTAAATTACCAATACATAACATTTAAAGACCAAGTGCCAACTATTTACTTTAGTCCAGAAAAATTTAATGTAGTTGAAGTATTTGTAGAGCTTGTAAAAAACCAAAAGGGAAAATGGTTTTATAACCTAAATCTTGCAACAGGTTTACAGTTTATTGAAGACCTAGAGAAACAAAGTACATATAGGTTTCAAGGAAAATTAGGTTACAACATTTCTAATAGATTTACAGCTAACCTTTATGGTTTACATAGTAATATTGCCTCTACAACTGCGACAGGTTTTACATTTACCGAAGTTGGTTTTAGATTGAGATGGGATTTATTTAAAAAACCTATATTTATTAATCCTATCATTCAAAAATAGTTGTGTGATTTCATATTTATTAGTTAATTAACACTAGACTGGGCACGTTTATATGTACCCAATAGTGTCATGCAGAGGACTAATTACGCCATTCAGCACCTATTCTATTTCATTTACATAGTCTAGGTCTTTTAAATATGGTCTTTCTTCCACATTCATTAGATTTAATACAATATTGCTTTGATTTTTCATAATCTATAATTATTTAACTATTAATTTTAAAGTTTTATAAAAACTTTGTGAACTTGAAATTTTACAGAAATAGAATCCTGCACCTAGATCTTGTCTATTAAGAACTATTTTATTTTTACCAGTAGTAGCATTAATACTTGTTTGATAAACCCTTTTTCCTAATACATCATAAACTACAAACTGCATTTTTTCAGATTGATTTGCTGTAAAATAAATTGTAGTAATAGAATCCATAGGATTTGGACTTGCAGAAATTTTCATTGAATCAACATCAAAAGTACTTACAGATAATACAGCGCTAGTATTTGAAAATCTAACATCTTGTATATGCATTTCTTTAGTCACATTTGTTCCGTCTTCTGAAACCATTGTAAAAACAACAGTTACAATATCATCAAGGAACAATTCTGAACCACTTATATTTGTAAAATCAGAATATGAAATAGTAAAATCTTGAAAACTTTCTGTCAATTGGATTGTTGCACTATGTTGCTCTTCCCAAGTTGATATGCTTTTCTTGATAAAATTTATTTGCATTTCTCCTGTTCCTTTTGCTCTTAATTTAAAATTACTGAACTCTGATAAGTTTACTGGGCTAAACCTAGGTGTTAGGGCTCTATAAACGGCCACATATTGACTTGTAGTTGCTTGTAGCTCAACATTTCTTTCGATAGAAAAATCGTTAGGATTAAAATCTATAGTGGTAGGTAAAACAGCATACGCATCGATTTCTGTTGTACCTGCAGAATCATCAATTCCCCAGGGCCCATCTGACATAAATAAATCATCTGGTATTCCAGAAGCATCACTTATTCTAAATCCAATATCAAATAAATTTCCCGTTTCAAATTGTAAATTTGTAATGTAATTTTCGTTTAAATCTATTGTAGAATTTAAATAATCTATATCACTAGTTTCCGTAACTCTCAACCCGCCATCAATAGTAACCATTTCACTACCATTTGTATTTACGATTTGTAAATCTAAAGTTCCGTTAATGTAATTTCCTTTTCTAACAAAAACAGTTGGAGGGCTTGAAGTATTATAATCAGAAATTGGTTTTTCAATATCTAATAAATTAAGAACATCTTCTCCTAATAATAATAAATCATCTATTGAATTTGACCAAATTTGAAAATTATAAAAGGTCATATCACTTTCGTATTTATCTAAATTCCAGTGACTTTCAATTGCGAAATTTTCATCATTATTAATTTCTTTTGCCGAAAGGCTTAATACAAACTCAATAGAATTATTTGTGTTTCTAATGATAGATTTAATAAAACTATATCCATTTATGTCTATAGTTGATACAGAAATAAGTTCGGCTCCTAATAATCGATCACAAATATATTTAGTATGTTCATAAACACCGTCCACAGTTTTTAATACTAATATTGATGCAATTGAATTTTCATTTTTAATATAATCTACAGAATAAACATCTACTGCATTTGTAATTCCTAATAAATCTGTTGGAGTTGATTCTACTACATATTCTTCATTAATAACTGTAAGCGGAATGAAGTTTTGCAATTGAAAATTTAAATTTGTACTTCTTTGCGCATAATTTGAAGATTTTGTGACTCTTCTAGCAATATCTCTATCAAATCTATAATTGTTTTTTGCTCGATTATAATTTCTTTGATTAACTTTATTAGACAGTCGATTGTTACTTTCTAAACCTCCTTCACTGCCTCCTGAAGTATTTGAGGTTATGGGGCAATTTCCAACCCCTGAACAGGCCGGATCATCACAATCAATTAAACCATCACCATCATCATCAATTCCATTATCACAAATTTCTTGAAGTACAGCAGCTGTTGGACGACGTGCACCATCATTATTAGAACTTGAGGGTCCAAAAGCAAACAGATTTGAATCTATTGAATCATTTACTGCTAAGCTTTGTACACTTTCAATCGCATATATTGTCCCTGTTTCATTGGCTGAAACGTAAAAACGTCCATCTGCATCAAAATAGACAGCACCATATGTATAGGTTAATCCTGATAAGATTGGCACTTCCCCTAGAGATTCAACTACTCCACTTGAAGAATCTATACGATACAAAATATTTGAATTTTTTTCTACTGCGTATAAATTTCCATCAACAGCATTAAAAGCCCAATCATCAATACTTATGCTTTGAGATAAACTTTCAGTAGATTGGTGTTGCGTATAAGTTGCTGAATTAGGGTCAAGGTCTATTTTATAATAGGCAGTACCATCACCTTTTAAATAATAGATACCGTCTGCGCTTACATCTCCAATAGTTCTATCACTACTTGGTAATTCGTCTATATAGAAACTAGTTGTATTAAAATTTTTACCAATACGTACTATCTTTTTTTCTGGTGAACTTAAAGACCCCCAAATATATCCGTCTGCTGGATTGTATCCCGTTGCATTTATATTTCCTGTAGTAATATCTGTTGCAATTTCATAAGAATTTCCTGATGCTAAATCTATGGAAAATACATCATTGTTCTGAAATAAATAAGCACTAGAATCATCATCAAAAGGGATATTATATGATGGAATTGCCGCAACTGTTCCACTAATTGCGATTGCGCCAATAGTAGCATAAAACCTTCCATCTAGAGTTCCACCTGCTCCTAGTGAAACTGCTCCTGGATACCCTATAAACGTACCAACCACGGTAGCATTTGCACCCAAACCAACAGCGCCAACGGCAATCCAAAAAACATTGTCAGACGAGGCACCATTAGCCAAAATAATTTCTGAGCCAGCAACCGAAGAAAGTGCTCCTCCAATTTTAAAAACAAACATAGCATTAGGGTCTCCCTGAGCATCTAATGTTAGCGTCCCAATAATAGATGTAGCTGCTCCAGTAGAATAAACTCCAGGATAAATAGTCTCGCCAGCAAAATCTCCAAAAATCGTACTATGATCTCCTATGGTTACTGCGGTATTTTGAATTTGAACGCAAGCCGCCGCTAAATCTAAAATGGCTTGTACAGTAATTGGATTAGCATTTTCTATAGTTCCGTTTAAAACTGTAGGTGCTCCAAAACCAGATATCGCACCTACATCAGCTCCAACATCACCAGTAACTGTAGAAGTTCCGGTATTGGCAACTGCTCCAGCTCCTGTAAATAGTATGAAATTAGCTGCCGTACCAAAATTAAAATCTGTTGGCGTCGTTTCGCTTTGACCTGTTATGTTAAAACTATAACAGATAATGATAAATAGTACTATTTTTTTCATGGTTTT